>Ga0181520_10002600_pt1 | contig 33166 bp, 37 predicted proteins | sample PEATcosm2014_Bin_29_FD_132451 | JGI IMG/M metagenome (GOLD analysis project Ga0181520, IMG submission 132451) | Peatland microbial communities from MTU Mesocosm Facility, Houghton, MI, USA - PEATcosm2014_Bin02_30_metaG | ecosystem: Environmental > Terrestrial > Soil > Wetlands > Peat | place...
CCGTATTTATGGTAAATATCCGTCGCCTTATCCAGCAGGTCCCAGTGCCAGGAAGCCTCGGGGCTGCGGTAACCTTCCAGGGCCGTTCCTTTTTCCGGCCTGAACATGGAAAAATGGCAGACAATGCCTTTTGACGCGAGGTATTCAATGCCTTCCAGCGTGAATTCTTTCGGTTCAAGCCCGCCGACTATTGTCGAATGTACATTTCCCTTTCCGAATATACCCACCGAAGCCTCGAGAGAATCCACCCAGTGCTGCCAGCCGCCGTTGCGTTTTTCCTTGCCCGGGCAGATGACGGAAAAAATATTTTTGTTCCAGGCTTCGATGTTCGTTGAAATATTTGAGAACCCGGCTTCTTTGTATTTTGGAAGAACTGACAAATCCGCGGGAGCGCCGATAATAGCGGCACCATAGAACGAACTGTATTTTTGCTTGATGGCATCAGCCACGTCAATATAATATTCCAGTTCCCGCCTCTCCGGTACAAAACCGCCGGTGATGCGGAAATGATTTGCGGTGCCCGCCCTGCGTGCCAGGTCATAGGCTTCAGCCACCTGCCCGGGCGTTTTCAAATTAACCTTGCGCGTTCCGTCTTTTGCGCGCACGTTAAAGGCGCAATAGAGGCAGTCCTCGCCGAGGTCCTTCAGCGAGCATTCATTGCTATAGGCCACATGTACGCCGCCCTGAGAGTTTACCCCGACTATATCGCGCACCTTTTCTCCGGTGCTTAAGCGCTGCTCCGACACAGGGTGTGCCTTTTGAAAAGTTATTTCACCGATGCGCGTTTTCTCGTCATTCAAAAAAGCACTCTCCCCCTCGACTGCCACGGAATACGGGGTCCAGCGGCTGAAATTGCCGTTCGCACTAATCCCATGCGGCAGATAGAACGGCGGTAGCCCTCCCCTTCGGCCGAATTGCGAATCCGCACCCAAAGTTTCCTTGAGCTTGTTAATCTCTTCAATATTGAAAGAAACGCCTTTTTCAAAAAGTTCCAGGCTTAACCTGGATTCATCCAGAAGAATCTGCTTTGCCGCTTCCTTATTATTATCCGTGGCGCCTGAATTTCCCGCGCCATCCTGTTTCCGGCCAATATTTACCGTCATTTGTTTCTCCTTTTTTTATAATATTTTCCGCAATCTTTATGCAATTATTCCCACCTTGGGTTCCGGATATCTCCATGGCCTTAATTTACCGTCCTCAAAATCCTCGTTTTCTATCTGAAAAATGCTCACGGCCAGCCCTCCAGAAGGGCTTACATTATGCAGTTGTTCAAAGGTATATCCGTGTTTTTTATACAGGGCGGCGATTTTTTTCTGCAGGTCAAAATGCCACCCTGTCTCAGGCGTCCTGTGGCCTTCAAGATAGGAATCTATCATCGGGTGAAAGCTTCCGGCTGACGCCAGTATGCCCCTTGAGAGTTTGTATTCCACTCCTTCAAGTATGGTCTTTTTTGATTCAAGTCCGCCGACAATGTTTGAGGCGACTTTGGCCCTGCCGAACACCTCAACGGCGCGTTCAAGCGCGTCAACCCAGTTGTCCCATCCGCCGCAGTGGTTGTGCTTGCCCGGGCAGAATGCCTTCCATACATTTTTGTCCCAAATTTCAATGTTCATCCTTATGCTGAAAAACCCGGCTTCCTTGTATTTTTCAATCTGGCTCAAATCCACGGGCGCGCCGATTACGGCGGTCGCCCTGAATTCCTTCAAACCCGTGCGGTTCCTGATCTCCTCGCCCACATCCAGGTAATATTCAAGTTCCCTTCTTTCCTGCATGAAACCGCTTGTCAGATTAAGGTGTTTTCCCACACCCGCAAGATACAGCTCGGAAAAAACCTCGCCCACCTGTTTTGGCGTCTTTATGGTGGCGTTCCTTATGCCGTAATTGCAGAAATAACAGTCTTCCCCCTTGTCTTTGAGGACGCACTGCTGGCTGTAATTCACATGCACGCGCCCGTCCTCTCCGATGCTTGCTATTGTATGAAAAGGGACACCGTCGCTTGTGAGCCTGTTTAATATTTCCGGCCTCGGAGCGCGTTTTTTTAATTCAACATCCCCTATAAGGGTTTTATTTTTGCCGTACCTGTAAAGACCTGTTTTTCCGTCATTTGTCTCAAGCCCGTAGGCTGAATTTCTGTCGGGCCTCACCCCGAAACTTGTCCCCAAAAACTCGCCGTCCGTAAAAACAAACTGCCTTTCCTGTCCCCTTTGTCCGGAGGTTGCGGGCCCCAATATTCCGGAAGTCTCGGTGTCCACATTGATGCCGTGTACCGTAAGATCGAGCTTAAATTCCAGTTCTTTATAGAGTTTCGCCTTGAGTTCTTCGTTTGTGCCGCCATTTTCACTGCTGTTTGCCATTGTTTTCTCCTTATAATTTTTTGAAACCGCACTCCATTTATATTTAGCATGGCACCCATTTGTTCGCCGCGTCGTCGAACATTAATATGCCGCAATGTTGAAATAAAAAAAGACCGGTCAATATTTTGCCGCATCAAACTTACGATGCTTCATCCAGTTGACTGGTCTGCATTGCGCCGTCGGAGCTTCACATCTTACATCCGCCGCTTTTATACGGTGCGGCTATGACTGCTTCCGCGCCGTCTGATTTCAATATTATATGGCGGCGCTGTTTATACTGAAAAGGACAGCACCGAAGCCGGGCCGCTTCCGCGGCTGAAATCCACGCTTCTGATGGCTTTTGGTTCTATTTTATAGACGGCTATACTGTCCAGTTCGCCCTTTTCAATTCTCTGCTTAAAATTCTGGTTTTTATTGCTTAAAACAGTTACTGCATTACCCAGGCCCGTCTTGTCTGTCAGCAGTGTTGCCGCGCCGTTTATGGACACATATTTGAATTTCGAGCGTTCCTGCCCTTCGTGCTGAAAAAATACGGCGACATTGCCGTTTTTCTCGATCTGTTTTACCTTCTCTGTTTCCTTTCCCGTGGAAAAATAAATGTTCAGCCCGTCATTTGCGAAACCGCCGATTGTCCTTAAAGCCGGCGCATTGCCGTCTTTAACCGTGGCGACAACCGCCCATTTTGCGCCGGATATGTAATCCGCAACTTCCTTCTCGATCTGTCTATCAGCCATTTTAAAACCTCCCTAAAAAATTATTTGTCTTCCTGAAATCCGACAATGTGCCTTATTCCCGCCGCAATTCTTAATTCCGCAGCCTTGTCTGTTAATTCCCACGTAAAATCCCCGTCGGTCCTTCCGAAATGGCCGTGCGCCGCAGTCTTGCGGTAAATGGGCCGGCGCAGGTTCAGGGTTTCCCTGATGCCTTTTGGCGTAAGCTTAAACACGTGTTTTACCGCCTCCTCTATCCTGTTTTCATCCACCTTGCCGGTGCCAAAGGTGCTTACCAGAACGGAAGTGGGTTCCGCCACGCCTATCGCGTATGAAAGCTGCACTTCGACCTTTTCGGCAAGCCCCGCAGCCACTATGTTTTTCGCGACGTACCTTGCCATATATGCCGCCGAACGGTCCACCTTGCTCGGGTCCTTTCCGGAAAATGCCCCGCCGCCGTGCCTTCCCATTCCGCCGTATGTATCAACTATTATTTTCCTGCCTGTGAGCCCTGTGTCGCCTTCCGGCCCGCCGACCACAAATTTTCCCGTTGGATTAATGTGGATTTTGGTCCTTTTTGATATGAACTCTTTTGGAATTACCGCGTCAATGACATGCTTTTTTATGTCGATACGCAGCTTTCTTATGTCAACCTCCGCATGCTGGTTTGAAATGACTATAGCCGAAACCTCTTTTGGTTTTCCGTTTTCATATCTTACAGATACCTGGGACTTCCCGTCCGGCCTGAGATAGGGGATTATTTTTTCCTTCCTGACTTCCTCAAGCCTTTCGGTCAACCTGTTCGCGTAAACAATGGGCCACGGCATAAGCTCCTTTGTTTCATTTGTGGCATAACCGAACATCATGCCCTGGTCCCCCGCGCCTTCTTCCTTGTTGCCTTTTTTTCCGCCCGCGTTTGTCACTCCCTGGCTTATGTCGGGCGATTGTTTTGACACCGATATGAGTATGTTGCAGCTGAAAGGGTCTATGCCGTCTTCCTTTGATTTGTACCCGATATCCAGAAGGGTATCACGAACAATTTTTTGGAAATCAAGCACCGCGGTTGTCGTGATCTCCCCCGCGACGACAACAATGCCCTTTGCCAGAAGAGTTTCACATGCCACCCTGCCCTTATTGTCCTGCCTTAAAACCTCGTCCAGCACGGCGTCCGAGATCTGGTCCGCAACCTTGTCCGGGTGCCCGCTTGTAACCGATTCCGAAGTAAAAATTCCGTCTTTGACTTCCATATCTTCTATTCCTCCTCTGGTGATTCTATCACCCTTTTAGCTGGAACTTTATGGGCAGGATAACCTCGCACGGTATCGGCAGTCCCTGCGCGTTATATGCCGGGGTAAATATCCCGTTTTTAACCTTGCGGATGGCCACCTCATTCAATATCTGACAGCCGCCCTGCAACAGTATCACTTCATTTATCTTACCAGACGAATCAATGCGGACCCTCAAAATCACGCGTCCGTCATTGCCTTCCTGCCTGGCCACTGCCGGATAATCATCCGGAGATATAAAATTGGCTATCCACTTCGGCCTGCGTGCAGTGGAAGCTGCCGGCACCCATACTTCAGTGGGTACCGGCGTCGGAACCGGTGTACTCGCCTGAACCGGTTTCGGCGGTGGCTGTATCCTGCTGTCTGAAATAATCCAGTTATCCACCGGCGTCGGCTTTATCCTGGCCACATTGGCCTGCTGTTCAGCGGACATGTCCAGCTGCATAAGTTCATAATTTCCGTTCAAATGCAGATGGCCGAAAGCCCATAAATACAGGAAACCGGCTATGGCAAGATGCACAATAAATGAAAGCGTTGTGCCGGTCACCAGGTTTCCCTTGATTTTTTTCATAATTTTACCTTTGAGCCGTAAGCGCCACGCGCTTGATCCCGGCAAGTTTTATGGCGTCAAGCGTAGCTATTACCTGTTTATAACCAAGCCTGTCGTCCGCCGCCAGTGTCACCCTGACGTCGGGGTTTGCCTTATACTCGTATGACAGCGCATCCCTTAAGTTGTTAAGGTCGGTCTTTGTACCCCTGAAATAGATCACTCCCTTTGAATTCAGTACAACCGTAAGGCTTTGCGTGACAACCTCCTCCGCGACCGCGGTCTTTGGCAGGTTTACCTTTAGCGCCTCCTGCGAAACAAAATTCGCTGTTACCATGAATATAATGAGAAGCACCATCATTATGTCCACCATGGGCGTTACATTTATTCCCGTGACGGTCCCGTCGTCATTTTCTTCGAGCGCGCTCATATTCTCACCTCTTCTTCCAGTTGGGTCTTTACCGCCCTTAAAAGCCGCCCTCCTGTTTCATCCTTTAAGTAAACCTGCAGCAGATGGATCACGCTGTTGGTGTTTGCCAGTTTCTTTTTAAGGTTGGTCTGAAAAGCATTATTCGCGACAACCGCCGGGATCGCGACAAGAATTCCGAAAGCCGTGGCTATAAGCGCGGATGAAATCCCGGCCATGACCACCGAAACCCCGGAGCTTCCGCTTACGGCCAGGTCGTTGAACGCCTTTATGATGCCCAGAACCGTCCCAAAAAGTCCGACAAACGGGGCGTTATTGCCCAGCGTTCCCAGTACGATAAGGTTCTTTTCAAGCTGGCTGCGCTCAAGAACCAGCTTGGACGTCATGGCCTCTTCAACGGATGCCGGCCCTTTGAAAAGGTTGTTCAACCCGGCGCCGGCAACCCGCGACTCAATGCCGTGCACTCCCTCAATCAAGTTCCTTGCGCCCTTAAGATTCCCTTCCTCAAGAAATCCTGTAAGGCTGTCGAGGAACCAGGAAAAATTCAGTTTGTTTTTCCTGAAAAACCACCATCGCTCAAAAATTACACCGATGGAAAAAACACTTGCCGCCAGAAGGATCCATAGCACCCACACATCACCCACGAGTGCGAGCTTTTTAAAAATTTCCGTCATACCAATACCCTCCACTAATTTTTTTATATTAAAAAAAAAGACCGGTCAACTTTTGTTCCGGCAATTAATTATCAGCATTGCATTGCCGGAGCTTCCAGTTGACTGGTCAGATCTTTCTTTATTGCTATTCGCTTATCTTTTTAAACTTTCGTTACTCTATTATCTCTATTGAGATAATATACATTAAAATATCTATTTGTCAATTATTATTTTTAAATATTTTTATAAGCCCGTTATTTGTTAATCCCGCAGTCATGACTTTGCGGCATCCGCTCCGCTGATTGTCTTATTAATTGTCTCAATCATGCCGCCTATATTTTCCGCCATTGTAATTTCCGTTATCATCGCAAATATTTCAGCTCCCGCGGCCGATACCCCGCGGATATTACAGGCTTTAATGCCTCCCATGACGGTAAAAGGAATCCCGATTTTACCTGCTATTTTTTGAAGCCTGCCGCAACCGACCGGTTTGTATTTGCTTATATCCTTTGTTTTTGTCCTGAAAATCGGGCCGATGTTTATGTAATCAGCTCCTTGTTTTATTGCCAGAGCGGCTTCTTTCATGCAGTGCGTTGAAATGCCGATAATAAGTTCCGGATATTTTGCCATCACTTCTTTAGCATCCATATCATCCTGCCCGAGATGGACTCCGTCAGCTTTAACAATGGCCGCTATATCGGGAAAATCATTTAAAATAAAGATCGCTCCGTGACGGCTTGTCAATTTTCTGTATTCCCCGGCAAGTCTGATCAGTTTTTCACGGGCCATGGATTTTTCCCTTAACTGCACAATTTTTACGCCCGCCCCGAGCACGTCCTTAAGCGTTTCCAAAGACGATCCGTTTAAGCAAAATTTTTCCGTAATAACCGCGTATATCCCTTTTTTATCAAATTTCCTTTTCATCAGCCGCCGCCGACAAACCGTATTAATTCCACTTTATCTTCCTCGTTAATTACGGTTTTTTCAACCAGCCCGCGCTCTATTATACTTCCGTTTATTTCGGCGGCTGTAGTTTCTTTGATCAAACCGTATTTTGACATCAGCCCGGCAAGTGTTATTCCGGAAGCCTCTTCTGATATCCGTCCGTTTAAGAGTATTTTCATATAATTCCCCGGTTTAAAGAAACATCCCAGTCCTTAAAAACAGGATAGTACCCTTTTTTCCTGATGGCCGACGCAACCTCTTCCACGGTCCTTGTATCATTGACCATAAACTGTTCCCCTGAAGCCTCCTGGTGTGTTTCGTATCCTCCGGGGTTTGTTTTTGAACCGGCGCTCAGGCGCGTGACGCCAAAACCTGTCATACTATCCCTGAATGCCGCGCTCTCCCGCGTCGAAAGGTTTATTACGGCGTGTTCAAAACAGATTCTTGCGGCGAAGATCATCTGCCTTAATTCGGCTTCCGATACCGGGGTAATCTCCGTATTACAGCCCCTGGCCGGCGTAATTCTCGGAAAACTCAGCGCTATGTCGGATCTCCAGTATTTTTTTGAAAGATACTTTGCGTGGGAAAACATCAAAGCAGCTTCTTTACGCCAGCCGCGGAGTCCCAGCAAAGCGCCGATGCCTATAAACCGGAAACCCGCCTGCGCCGCACGCTCGGGCGCATCCAGCCTGTAGAGAAAGTTTTTTTTGGGCCCTGTTTCATGAAGCTTTGCATACAGGATTTCATCGTATGTTTCCTGGTAAATAACAAGACCTGTGGCGCCCGCCTTGACAAGCCTTTCATAATCGGGAATATCCATTGGATATACCTCAAGGGATATTTGCGTAAAATATAATGAGGCTATTTTAATGATATTCTCCATATATCCGACCCCGGCCCTGGCCGGGGCTTCCCCGGTAAGCAACAGGATGTTTTTCATGCCGGTTGCCGCAATTTTCTTCATTTCTCTTTCAGCTTCGGCAATGGTAAGGGTGCTCCGGGGTGTTATCGTATTAATATTAAAACCACAGTAAGAACAGCTGTTCGTGCATTCGTTGGACAGATAAAGAGGTATATACAGATTTATATTTTTTCCGAAGTGCCTGTCTGTAATCTCCTTCGCCCTTGAAGCCAGAACCTCCATATACGGCAGCGCGCCTTCGGACAGCAGGCAAAGCATATCATTGAATTCCACTTTGTCTTTTTCCAGCGTCCGGAGAACCATATCACCGCCAATGTTCGCCGATAATTTTTCGCCAATCATTCCGCTTATTTTCAACATTTCATCATAAAAATTTTTCATTTTGATATACCGTCAACCGGTGAAGACGGCCTGGCTGTATCGCGTTTTGCCGCATGACCGCCAAGATACGCCTGTCTCCCCGCTTCTATGGCAAGCTTAAAAGCGCGCGCCGTCAATGGAGGCATTGGCGCCGCGGATATGGCGGTATTTATCATGCACGCATCCGCGCCGAGCTCCATTGCAAGGCAGGCATCCGACGGCCTGCCTATGCCCGCGTCGATTACAACCGGCACGTTTGACTGTGCAATAATTATCTTTATCTGATCTATTGTTGTGAGCCCCTTATTGCTTCCAATGGGTGCGCCCAGCGGCATTACCACAGCGCATCCCTCGTCTTCGAGTTTTTTTGCAAGCACGGGATCCGCATTCATGTACGGCAGGACCGTAAAACCGTTCTTTACAAGTATGCGCGCGGCCTTTATGGTCTCTTCGGGATCGGGCAACAAATACCGCGGATCTGGCGTCACTTCAAGTTTTATCCAGTTGGAAAACCCCATCTGCTCAGCGAACATGGCAAAGCGCACGGCCTCTTCGGCATTCTGAGCTCCGGAAGTGTTTGGAAGTATGAAAATCTTTTTTGGGTCAAGGACCCGTAATATGTCGGAATCGGGGTTTTTGAGATCCACCCTTCTTATTGCCACGGTTATTATTTCAGCGCCGGACTCAAAAAGGCATTGGGTCATTATTTCATCGGAAGGGAATTTTCCCGTCCCTATCATAAAACGCGATGTGAATTCCCTGCCGCCGATGGTCAACTTGTCGCCCATAAATCCTCCTGCTGTATTTGAATGAATATATTCAATGCTACAGGGGGATGAAAGACAGGTTTAATCTGCCTACGCCGGCATTATCCGGATCAGGTCATAAGGGTATGTTCTCAGGCGTTTTCACGCCACCCCTGTAATTTTGAATTATAATAACACTTAATAATCAAATGTCAACTTTACTTTACGCTTTACTTTTCGCACCGCCAAAATCTATATGTCACTATGTGTCAGGGGTGAGTCACTTTTCATGCCCCCGGTTATATTTACCTGTACGGGTACACCACAAAGAATACCGCCGAAAGTGCAGCCAGCACCCACAAGCCCGGGGGAACTTCCTTTACCCTGCCGGTTAGCAGTTTTATCAGCGGGTAGGTAATCAGCCCTGCTGTCATTCCTACTCCTATATTGTAGCTGAATGAAATTAGTGAAATAGTTATGAACGCGGGGATGAGTTCAGTTAGATCATTAAAATCAATCTGTGTGACGGGTTTAAGCATGAAGCAGCCTATGAGAATGAGCACCGGGCCATAGGCGTGCGCGGGCGTGATGGTAAGTATTGGAGTGAAAAATAGCGCCAGAAGGAAGAGAGCGGCTACCACCACCGAAACAAACCCCGTACGCCCTCCTTCCTCAATGCCCGAAGCTGACTCGATATACGCGCCGCTTGTTGTTGTGCCGAATATCGGCGCGGCGATGTTTGCCAGCGCGTCAACCAGCATGGGGCGTTCGATATCGGGAAGATTGCCCTTCGCGTCGAGAAACCCGGCGCGTGACGATAGGCCGAATAGGGTGCCAATGGTATCGACAAAGGCCATTATGAATATGACGAGGACCACCGGCAGCATTTTAAAGGAAAGAGCGCCGGCAATATCTAGATGAGCGAAAATGGGAGAAATTGAAGGCGGCAGTGACACTATTGCCGCGGGCAGCGGCGTGATTCCCAGAAGGATAGAGGCGGCTGTTACCATGAGAATGCCGATGATGAGCGCGCCGGGAACCCGCCGGACGGAAAGTACCGCCATCAAAATGAACCCTGCAATGGCAAGCAGGGTGCTGGTGTGCCCGATATTGCCGAGGTTTACCGGCGCCCCCGGAACCCCCAGCGCAACGATGCCCACTTCATTGAGCCCGATGAAAGTTAAAAACAGCCCGATACCCACCGCAAAAGATATCTTGAGCGAAGCAGGGATGGACTTCGCGAGGAGCCCCCGGATTCCAAGCAGGGTGAGTATGGTGAATATAATGCCGCTGATAAAGATGGCGCCGAGAGCCACCTGCCATGAATATCCCAGCACCTTAACCACGGTGAAGGCAATAAAGGCGTTTTCACCCATGTAAGGGGCTATGGCAAACGGCCGGCGCGCCAGTACACCCATGATGAAAGTGCCAAACGCCGCAGACAGTATGGTCGCCGTTGTTGAAGCGCCCTTGGGAATTCCCGCCGCCTCAAGTATGGCGGGGTTCACGATAATTATGTATGCCATGGTAAGAAATGTTGTGATTCCCGCAATAATTTCGGTGCGGTATGTGGTGTGAAACTTTTCAAATTCAAAAAATTTTTTCATGTTGTTCCCTTCCTGTTCGGATGATTTTTACTTATCAGACTATATACCGCTATTTTTTCACGGTGTCCGTTTCCGCGGGTGCCGGGAGCGCTCCGAGGAACGCAATCACCACCCGGGCCGAATTCTCCGCCGCAAGGGAGCCGAAAATGCGTATTTTATTTACACCGGTGCCGCCGCCCGCAAGATCAGAGAGTGACCGAAACGCAATGTAAGGGATCTGATTAACGTACGCCGCAACGGCAACCGCGGCTGTTTCCGAGTCAAGTGCATCTGCGTGGAAGGTTTCCCATACATAAGCGCGATACTCCGCGTTATCCACAAATGTAGGGCCGCTTACCCCGTTACCGCCTATGACGATGATCGGCTTATAATCGAGACAGGAACCTTCAGCAGTACAGGCCGCAAGGGTTACTTTCGATGCAACAACGCGGGCGGCTTCCAGCGCTTGTGTGTCAACCGGGAACCAGAACCGCTTTTCAATTTCGCCGGGTTTGGCGCCGGGCGAAACCACACTTGTATCATGCGGGAACATCATGCCGAAATTAGCAAAGTTCCCCTTGTGAAAACCGGCATCCCACCCGTCACCTGATGCCCTCGCAAAGGCCTGCTCCTGATAGGAGCCCCACTGCGCGCACACCGTAACATCGCCGACATGCAGTGATGGATTCACCCCGCCCGCTATGCCCGAAAACACGACGAGGCGTATGTTATAGGTGTCGAAAAGTGACTGGGCGGTGATGGCGGCATTGACCATGCTGACCCCGCTGAGCGCAAGCACCACGGGCTGCCCGGCGAGCGTACCCACGTAGGATTGCCGCCCGTGCACAACATTGGTCTGCGTAATTTGTGCCTCGCTCAGAAGTTTTGTAAGCTCCTTGTCAAAAGCGGATATAACAAGGATTCGAGGCGGCTTTGCGTCTGCCGCACATAACACGGAACCGAGCAGCAGAATAAAAAGAACATATGTCACAAAAATGATACCGTGTAAAGGTTTGCGGCGGGACGTTGTCTGAATCATTGTGCTGCCTCCTCTTGGTGTCAACCTGCATACAATTAATTATTTTATTTCGGTTGCGTCCGGTTGACCGGCAGGCAGTAAGTGTTTACTTTCATCAGCGCGCGAGGGTTGTCCCTTTTTGCGCGCACTGCTTTTTATGTTTCAATTACTATCAATCCTACGGACTTAGAATAGATAAGATGTTATAATTTGTCAAGCTAAAAAATATTTTAAGAGAGTGTAGCTTTTTAAATTCCGCGGACATGTTTGATATAGCTTTCCAGACGATAAAGCACCAGAATAAAATCGCAAGCGTGGTGCCTCGCTTGTCGGTCCGTTTTGCATACAGGGTTTTTAAATTGGCTGACAAAACCTGCCAACGATCAAGATCAACGAATATAATTCACTACATCATAATTCCTTTTTGGCGTTCCGGGGGCCGGTTCTTTCTTATACCCCAGGGCTACACCATAATAAGGTTCATAACCTTCCGGTATTCCAATTTTTTCGGCTTCTCCGTTTATCTTAAAACCAAAAGTTGCAAATCCCAGCCATACCGAACCAATATTTAAGCTCTCTGCCGCAAGCAGCATATTTTGGATTGCAGCGCTGCAATCCGCTTTCCATGATATTGCATCTTTACGCCCCGACACTATGACAAGTGTAGGCGCATTGTATGTTATATCAAACACGGGATTGTTCCCGGATTTTTTTATCCAGTCCACGTCTGATTGGGACATAACCTGTTTTGAAATATCATTTACGTGTTTAATAACAGCCTTGCTCTGTATCACCGTAAAATGCCAGGGTTGTGTGTTGTGTCCGCTCGGCGCATGTATGGCGGATTCTATTATTAAGTTAAGTTCCTCCTGTTTTATCTGTTCCGGCTTAAAACTCCTGATGCTTCTTCTTTGCTTTATTGTTTTAATGACTTCATTCATGTTTTTCACCCGCTTTTATTTTTTTATTCCCGTATTTTTTTCGATTAAATCCTGGTTTTAACCCCGATGCATAAATTGAATTCAAAGCCGGTAAAATCGGATTGCCGATCGTTCGATTTAAACTGTAATAAATCCACTGCGTTTTTCGTAAGTCATTAATAATTCCCGCCTCTTTAAGGATTCTCAAAGCCTTTGAAACAGCCGATTGTTTCATTTTAAGGGTGTCCACAATCCTGCAAACACATAAACTTTCATTTTTCATCAAAAGGCCCACTATCCTGAATCTTGTTTCATCAGCAAGTGCTTTTAACGCTTTGATTTGAACATTCACCGACAACCTCCTTTCAAATTCTTATATGAACATATAGTAATATATAAATTTTGTCAAGTCATTTTAAAGTTTTGAATCGCTGCGTATATCATCAGTTGCTCTTTTTTCGGGACGAGTTACAACAACTTCATAAAAAAAATCAAAATATTTGTATTCTTTCCATGCTATATTAAAATCACCTTACCGCAATCGCGTCTATTTCCACCGAAATATCCTTCGGCAGCCTGGAGACTTCCACAGCCGTCCTTGCCGGAAGGTTTTTACCGAAACGCTCGTTTAAAACATCATTGATAAACTTTATATCATTTATGTCCTTCAAAAATACCGTCAATTTCACCACTTTTTTCAGGGAACTTCCCGCCGCGGCGAGAACCGCCTCGATATTGTCCACCACAACATTTGTCTCCCCGTGCACGCCTTCTGTCACAAGCGAGCCCGTTGCCGCCACAACCGGTATCTGTCCCGAAACAAAAATAAAATCCCCGGCTGTTACTGCCTGTGAATAGGCCCCCGCCGGCGCGGGCGCTTTGTCTGTCAGAATAATTTCTTTTCCCATAATAACCTCCTGTTTAATTTAATATCTGAAATTTACAAACCTTCCGGTTTCGCGTCCGAATGAACGGCCTCTATCCTGACTCCGGCAAGATCTTTTTCAGATATGCCGAAAGTTTTCCCCGCTAATTTTTCAGCTTCTTCAATTATTGCGGCCGCGTCAAAATGATGATACTTCATCAGGTGCATCTTACTCGCCCCGTGGCTGAAGGTATCCTGCAGCCCGAGCTTTACCAGTTTTTTGGCGATGCCGTACTCGACCATTTTTTCCGCTATAATTGTCCCCAATCCGCCTATGACAGTATGATTTTCAACGGTTATCACGCCGTATTTGGGAATATTAAGCAGCTCTTCTATCACCGGATTGTTAAAGGGCTTCAGCGTCGATATATGGACGTGGCATACCGAAAGCCCGCTTTTTTTCAAAATGCTCACAGCCCGTATCGCTTCTTCAGTGCAGATGCCGGAAGAAAATATCAGCAGATCTTTTCCCTGAGAAATGATGCGGGGTGTGTCTAATTTTATGGGGTCATTCTTATCAAACAACCTTGGTATCTCGCCGCGCAGCGCCCTTATGTAAACAGGCCCCGGAATTTCATAAACAAGTTCAAACATTGATTCCACGTCCGTTGCGTCCCCCGCTTCAAGAATTGTCATATTTGGAAGCGAACGCATCACCGCAATGTCTTCAATGGCCTGATGTGACGCTCCACCAGGAGTCATTATTCCCGGAAGGAATCCGAACATTTTAACCGGCACGTTCGGATATGCGACCGACATCGCTATCTGGTCGTAGGCTCTCCTGTAAATGAATACCGCAAAAGTGTGTATGAAAGGTATGACCCCCTCGCGCGCCATGCCTCCGGCGAGAGAAAGCATGTTCTGTTCCGCTATTCCGCATGTATAAAACCTTTCCCTGAATTTTCCCTTAAAATGGGTGGCCTCGCACGAATCAGTCAGGTCGGCTGTTAACACCACAAAGTTCCTGTTCTCATAGCCGTATTCCTCAAGGCGTTTTGAGTGGACCTGAGACAATATTTCCATTATTTCACCCCTTTTAATTTATCGAGTTCCAGCTGAAAACGTTCCTTGTCCGCTTCATTTCTCATCCTGAGATAGTGGAGCTTGCCGCGGTTTACCATCAGCTCCGGAACACCCCTCATCGGGTCGGTGTCGCATAAAACCACAAGGGCTTTTTCCTTATGCGGCGTTTCCGAAGCCTTATAAAGCGCGTCTATGTCATGCCCGTCAACCGTCGCCACTTCAGCGCCGAAATCTTTTAACTTATCGCCAAGCGGCCCCAGCTGCATGACGGAGTTAACCGCGCCGTCGCACTGCTGTCTGTTGACGTCAACAAATATTCCAACGGTATCCATTTTGTAATGGTTCATGAACTGAAAAGCCTCCCACACCATTCCTATCTGGAATTCCCCGTCCGACATAAGCAGCCAGATTTTACCGGTTTCCCCCTTTGACCGCCTGGCAAGCGCCATGCCTACAGCCTGGCTTAAACCCTGGCCGAGCGAGCCTGTCATGACTTCCATTCCGGGCGAGTGCTCGGCGCCTATCTGCTCCAGGGACGAGCCATCCTTATTGAACTGTGACATGGATTTTTCCTCGAGCCGTCCGGCTTCAATTAATGCCGCATAAAGGACCAGTGAATAGTGTGTCGGCGACAGGATAAACCTGTCGGCATACCTTTTATGAGCTCCGTTAAAATAATAGCCCGGCACATAATTTTTGTTATGATCCGAAGGAACGCCCGGAAACGGCCCCGGTACAAGCGGGGTAGTAACGGGTTCCAGATTCATTATTCCTCCGAATAGGCATGCAAAAATTTCAGCAGAAGAGCATGCCTGGCTCATATAACCGCCGTTATTCTGGATTATATATTCCAGAACCCGTCTTCTGACGCCGTTTGCGAATTTCTTTGCCCTGAGTTCTTTTGTGCTCATCAGTTCTCCTTTGCGTCCGGTTTAAAACCGCTTAATCCTTTTATCTCCCTTATCCCATTGCCCGCAATACCGCAATTTCCGGCACGGTTAAGCCAGAACGTTTTAAGACCGGCTTTTCTGCCGGCCATTGCGTCTATATCCAGCCTGTCCCCGACAAAATAGGCTTCCGCAGGCCTGCATCCTGCCTCATTACAGGCGTACTCAAATATGCCCGTGCCGGGCTTTGAGCAGCCGGCCCTGTCGGCTATTGCGAAAACTGAGAAATATTTTAATATCCCGCTGCCTTTGAGTTTTCTTAATTGCTACAGGGTCTTGCCGTTGCTTATCACGCCAAGCCTGTTGCCCTTCAAATCTTCAAGGCAAGGCAACACATCCGGATATGCCCTTACATTTTTTTTGTAGTATGCCTGATATTCCTTAAAGGCAGCCTTTGCCTCCGCCGCGGTAATTTTGCGGCCGTAGGCCTTAAAAACTCCCGACATTCTTTTTAATCTTTGATTGTCAAAAGTAAGCAGCCCCTTCTCATACAGGTTTTTATACTTGCGTTCAATTCTTCTCCACACATCAAAAAATGCTTTAAAGTCCCCGCCAAATATATCCCGGTGGCAGGACATAAACTCTTTTACCGCCGTTTTTTCGGCCGAACTGTGGTCAAGCAGGGTTTCGTCTATGTCAAAAAAAATACATTTCATGGGTCAGATGCCCCCGCCTTTTACCACATACTGGTCGTCGTCATAACGGATTTTTTCCGACTTTTCTATCTGTACCACACGGGAATTATGCACCGTGATGGTAACAGAACCGTATTTTACGCCGCTCAAAGCCTTTGTGACCCTTTTCAAAATCTCGTTCACATAATCCGACTGATTTTCAAAAAAATCATTTTTTTCTCCCATGACACTGCTCCTTTTTAGTCCAGTATTTTCAGCGCTTTTTCCGCGAATAGATCAATCTGCCGTTCTGTGTGTGATGCCGAAATAAAACAAGTTTCAAAACGCGAAGGCGGAAGATAAAATCCGCTCCTTAACATACAGGAATGAAACTTTCTGAATTTTTTGGCGTCGGTTTTCATGACATCGGAAAAATTTCCCGGTTTAAACCCTCCAAAAAACAGGGTAAACATTGAACCCAGGGAGACAACCTTTGTCTTTTTAAGCCTTCCGAAAGCCGCCTGCAGCCTCTCTGTTTTAAGCTCCATCTCAGCGTAAAAATCCTTTTTTTTGAGTTTTTTAACCGCGGCGATTCCGGCCGCCATGACAACAGGGTTGCCGGAAAGAGTGCCTGCCTGATAAACATTTCCCTCCGGCGCCAGGATGTCCATTATTTCTTTTCTGCCGCCGAATGCCGCAGCCGGCAGTCCGCCTCCGATTATTTTTCCCAGGCAGGTGATATCGGGCCTGATGCCGAAATATTCCTGCGCGCCTCCAAAGCCAAGCCTGAAACCGGTTATTACCTCGTCAAATATTAAAAGCACGCCGAAACTTTCCGTGATTTTTCTTATGGACCTTAAATAGCTTTCTTCCGGGATGATGAGCCCCATATTTGCCGGCACCGGCTCCATAATAACAGCCGCAACATGGCTCCGGTTCTCATTCAATACTTTTTTAAATAACTCTATGTCATTGAACGGTATGGAAATTGTATCTTCCGCGGATGCCCCTGTTACTCCGGCGCTTGAAGCCTGACGCGCGCCTGCCACACCCGAGCCCGCCTTGACAAGCATGCTGTCGCTGTGTCCGTGATAGCAGCCGTCAAATTTTATTATCTTATCCCTGCCTGTAAATCCGCGCGCGAGCCTTATGGCGCTCATTACGGCCTCCGTGCCGGAGCTTACGAACCTCAAAGTTTCAATTGAGGGAAAAGCTTCTTTGACAAGCTCCGCAAGTTCTGTTTCAGCCTCAGTGGGGCAGCCAAAACCCGTCCCTTTATTAACAGCGGTTTTTACCGCGTTGTTTATATCGGCGTCGGAATGGCCGTGAATCAGGGCCCCCCATGACATGCAGAAATCAACGTATGTTTTTCCGTCAATGGATGTTATTTCGGAGCCGCGCCCGGAATTTATAAAAACAGGTTTTCCGTCTGTCTGTGTAAACGCCCTGACAGGGCTGTTGACCCCGTGGGCAATATGTTTCTGCGCCCTTTTAAAAGCTGTTTGTGATTTTTTTACAGCCATTGCGCCGCCTCTTTCGCAAAGTATGTTATTATCAAATCAGCCCCGGCCCTTTTTATAGCCGTCAACGATTCAAGTACGGCTTCTTTTTCGTCCAGTATCTTTGCTTTTGCAGCGGCTTTTATCATCATATATTCCCCAGACACCTGATAAGCCGCTATTTTTATTTTTCCAAACCTGTTTCTTGCCTGCCTTATTATATCCAGATAGTGCGCGGCCGGTTTTACCATAACAATATCCGCGCCTTCATCTATGTCTGCTTTTATCTCGTCCATTGCCTGGTTTATATTCCTGTAATCCATCTGGTATGTTTTCCTATCCCCGAAAGCAGGGGAAGAATTTGCCGCGCTCCGGAAAGGGCCGTAAAAAGCCGACGCAAATTTTGCCGAATATCCCATTATGCCGGTTTTCCCATAACCATTTTTATCCAGCGCCTTCCTTATGGCCCCGACCTGCCCGTCCATCATGGCAGAAGGCGCCACCAGATCCGCGCCGCTTGCGGCATGATTTACGGCCATTTTCGCAAGCAGTTGTATTGTTTCTTCATTATTAATCTTTCCGTTCCTTGTCACGCCGCAATGGCCGTGGTTCGTATAGGCGCACAGGCAGACATCGGTGATAACAGTGGATATGGGCAGATACTTTTTTAAATCATAAACAGCCGCTTCCACGGGCCCGAGGCCCGACACACCGTAAGACGCTTTTTCATCCTTATAAACTTCATCCACGCTTCCAAATATCAGGAATTTATAAATCCCTTTTTCAGCGGCTTTTGACGCAGCAGCCAGAAGTTTTTCTTTTGAATATCTTTTTACCGGTCCGAAACCCGGTATTTTCTCTTCCCTGTTCCTTCCTCGGATCGCAAAAAACGGGAGTATTAAATCCCGGGCTGAAAGCTTTGTTTCAGCGTGGCGTTCCCTTGTGGCTCCGTCCTTTTTAAGATTGCCGAATTTTTTCATTTTCCGCCGCCTCTTTTGTTATCCTGCCCGTGGTTATTATTTCAGCCCTTTCGGGTATGGCCCCGTAAATTTTCCTGAAATTCCTGACGCATGACGGCGCCGTGAATATCACGGCGTCTATATTTGACAGGTCTTTTTTCTCGGCCCCTGCGGGAAGCACGTTCTTATAAATAACAAACGGCTCGGCCCTGTTACCCGCCGCATTCAGGCCGTTCCTTAACGTGTCATATGACAGTGCCGAACACGGAAGAAGGATGTCTTGCCCCTTTATCTTTCTCCTTTTGAATTCTTCAACAAGCCCTTCCGCTGTTTCAAAGGCAGCCTGCGCGTCGGGCCTGATGCCGTGGTTTATAAGTTCCCCTGTGGTAACGCTGCCGATGGAAAATATTTTTTTATCATGCAGCCCCCTGGCGTCCGCTCCGCCTTTGTACAGGGCCTCAAAGAAGAATTTAACACCGTGTTTTGATGTAAATACAATGCTCCGGTATTTTTTCAGCCGGGAGACGGAAATTTTTTTTACAACCGGTTTTAGTTCAATCATGGGGTTGTTCACTATTTCACCCAGGTGGCTGTATCTGCCGGGATTTGTGCCGGTAAAAAGTATCTTTTTTTTCCTCTCAAACCAGCTTTTTCCATTTTTAACCGCTGCCGCGCCCGTGATAAAAACCGCGGGGCTTTCATAGCTTCCCTCCGCTGTAAAGCTTTCAAGCGTACCGGCGTATACGCGCTGGTTTGCAAGCGAGGCGTTTGAAACAACGGCCGCCGGCAATGCCTTTGGCGCGCCGTTGTCAAGCATTGTCCCGGCAATTTCCCTGACATTTGACGCCGACATATAGTAAACCGAGGTTCCGCCTTTGCCCGCCTCCGGTATGTAGGCGTTTTTTCCTGCATGCCCCGAGGAAAAAGCCACATGGGACGAGAATCCTCTTTTTGTAAGCGGTATTTCAGCATATGCCGACGCGGCAAGCGCCGCAGTTATTCCCGGCACTATTTCATAGTCAATAAAGTGTTTCCTGAGATATTCAGCCTCTTCAAAGCCACGGCCGAATATCAGCGGATCCCCGCCTTTCAGCCTCACCGTGTCTTTGCCCCCAATGGAGAGTCTTACGAGCAGGCTGTTTATTTCATCCTGTTCCATGATGTGGCTGCCTTTCCTTTTTCCGGCGCATATTTTTTCACATTTCAAATCCGATATCATTTCCACGGGGGATAGGCTGTCATAAACAACCGCATCGCATGTTTTTAGCAGCCTGTTGCCTTTTACAGTGATTAACCCCGGATCACCGGGACCGGCTCCCGTAATATAAACTTTGCCCCAGTTCTTCCTGTCATCTATAAACGAAACCGCGTTTTGCGCCTCTCTATCCTGCGCCCTTATTTCAAGGGCAAGCTTTCCCTGTAAATGGGCCGTATCAAAATCAAGATACGCGTCAATCCTGCCCCTCATTCCAAGCCTTATGAGCCCGGCCGCCGCCGCTATTATTGCGTCATACCTTCCGGCGTCAAGTTGTTTTATCCTGTCGTCAACCGCGCCGCGGATGTCCTTGATAATTACACCGGGATTAATCCGGGATAGCTGGGCCGAACGTCTTTTACTACTTGTTCCCACCCTGAATCCTTCCGGAAGGCTTTTTATCGGATTGTCCCTGAAGTTTTTTACCGAGACTCCCCTGCCCAGAACCAGGACGTCCCTGCTATCGATGCCTTTTGTGATTGCCCCGATTTTAAGGCCGGAAGGTATATCATAAGGAAGGTCCTTTGCGCTGTGCACGGCAATATCAATATGGTCGTTTAAAAGCGCCGACTCCAGTTCGCGCGTAAAAAAATCCGTGCCTTCTATTTTTGACAGGCTGGTTTTCAGGTCCTTATCGCCTGAAGTCTCTATGGCAATAACTTCGGCTTTAAACGAAATATCCTTCTTCGTAAGCGCCTGAATTGCCTCGTGAACCTGCTTTATTGCCAGCGCGCTTTTTCTTGTCCCTATCCTGAATGTCCGCATTTTCAACCACTTCCTTTATTATCTCAAGGGCCCGTGCTTTCTCGCCCAGCCTTAAGCTTATGTTCCTGTCCGCTTCCCGTTTTATATCGTCCATGTCAAAAACCCTGACTTTATCCGACCCGACGGCGGGATCCACATCCCTTGGAACCGCAAGGTCAAATATGTACAGGTTCTTTTTTCTTTCTTCTGCGGTTCCGTAAAAATTTCCCTTCCCTATTACAAAGCCCGGGGCTTTTGTCGCGGATATTACAAGGTCCGCGTATATCAGCGGCTCGGAGATGTTATCAAGAGAAAATATCCCCGCGCCTGTCTTTTTGGCTATTTCAAGGGCTTTTTCCATGCTCCGCCCCGCTATAAATGAGACCGTCGCCCCTTTTTTATTAAGTTTTTCCGCGGCTATTTCTATTATTTTCCCTGTGCCCACAAGCAGGACAGCGCTCTGCTTTAAATCCAGATATTTTCCGGCCATGGATACTGCCGCCCCTATAGCGGATGCCGGACCGTTTGATACACGGGTTTGTGACTTTGCCTTTTTGGCGGCGCGTAATATGAGATTGAAAATCTTTTCCATTCCTGTGCCGCAGCCGTGCGCGGTTTTTGCCCTTGCAAGGGTGTCTTTTACCTGGCCTAAAACCTCGTTTTCGCCGACAACCGCTGATTTAAGTCCCGCGGCAGTCTGTGCAAGATGCATCAAAGCTTCGCCGCCTTCAAAATACACGGAATTATTTTTTATAAATTCTTTGCTTATGGAGAAGAACGAACCGGCAAACTTTTCAAGTTTTTCCCTGCAGGAATTAATGGCCAGTATTTCGCGGCGGTTGCAGGTCTGCAAATAAACCGTTTCCTGAAAAGGAGAGAGCTTATAGAGGAACTCTTCGGCGCTGCCTGAGGCGTTAACCTTCCCCAGGGACAAGACGTCACAACTCTCATGGCTGAATGACAAAACGCACAGTTTTTCCATTTTTAAGCCTTTCCTTTTTCAAGTTCCGCCAGGAATTTCCCGGCCTTTTTTACATTCTTCCCGAGAGAGGATACGGCCACAATGAGCCCGTTTATTTTCTTTGAGGCCATATTCATAAACGAAGTATTGGCCCTCGTATTGACGCTGTTGCATAATATTCCCTTCTTTGAAGCAAGAAGGCATATCCTGGAATTTACTTTTTTATCGTCCGTAGCCGCTATAACAAGAAACACGCCGTCAAGGTCGCGGGGTTTAAAAATCCGCTTCGTGTATTTAAACCCGCGTTTTGATCCGGCAAGCGAAGCTGAAAGCTCCGGGCTCACTACGCGCACATCAGCGCCGGCCCTGATAAGGCCGGCTGTTTTTCTTTCAGCCACCCTTCCGCCGCCCGCAACGAGGCACTTTTTTCCTTTCACGGACAGCATCACCGGGTAACTCATAAATAGTAATCCAGGATTTCATTCAAATGGCCGATGGTCTCCTGTATTTTATTTAAAGCCTCGTCAAAAATATCATCTTCGGATCCGTCATATCCTGCGGATTTTTCCGTATTCACCACGATTGTGGTATGCTTCCTGTTTATGGCCCGTAATGTTGTCTCTTCAATCGGCCCGAGGCCTGGTATGGATGTGATAAATATAACACCGGCTTCATTTACAAGGCCCGCCGCGGTTCCGGCCCTCTTTATGTCATGATCCCTCCCGCTTTCCTGCTGGTATGGAAAACGGTCCTTGATATCCTCAAGGTCGGCATAATAAACAATCCTGCCGTCGTTATGGAGCCTTTGCTCGATTTTTATCGCAAGCGAGGTACATGCCACGAAGTCCCTTCCCGTTACTACTATTGTTTTCGGGGCCTGTCCTGCTTTTTTCGCCCTGTCAAACGCGGTCAGAAAACTTTTATTTCCCATGGCACAACCTCCTTTTTTTTAGGGTTTTAGGTTCCCTTTTGAATGCGCACTTTCCAGTGGCCTTCTTCTTTTGTTTTTTCAATTATTTTATGCCCCTCGCCGATAAGCGACGCGGGCACATTTTCTATCGGTTCACCGTCATCCAGTAATATCTCAAGCAAATCCCCGGCTTTAAGGGGCTCCAGCGCCAGCTTGGTTTTTACAAAATTAAGCGGGCATTTAACCCCCCTGAAATCCCTTTTTTCGGTTTTAACGGTTTCTGCCGCGTTTTCTACAGTAGTCTGTTCCGGCAGCCGGAGTGAATCATCCATTTTAAGATAAAGTTCTTTTACGGATATCAGAAGATTTTGCGCCTCAATTGTTCCTATTGAACTTCCCGTAAGATATTTATTTACCGGCGCCGCTCCCGAATTTGGAATGTGTTTTCCCAAAAAATTATCCTTAAATGCAAGCACAGCCTCGGCGTCATTTCCCGCCTCTATCCCTTTTGTAATTAAAAGCGCCCTTGATGCCGAAGCCACGGCTTTTTTAAGATTTCCGCTTATATTTTCACCGGCAAGCGCGGCCTTTAATGACGCTTCCGATTCCTTAAAGTCCAGCTCAATAAGGTCAAAAAGTCCTGCCGAACATTCCCCCTCAAGTTTTTCCGTTGCTGAAAACTGCTTTTCGGCACCCCAGTCATAATAATATTCCGACGATTCCGATATTTCCGGCACCGCGGAAAATTTTGCCGCCAACCCTTTAAATTTTTCCCTGCCAAATCTTTCAAAATATGCCGAAAAACTCTCTCCTTTTTCCCTGTACTCCGCGGTTTCCAGAAGTGCTTCCTTTATAAATTGCGGCACCGCCCTTGCCGGTATGATGCCGATATGCTCGGCAAGCCTTGACCCGTCCGGCCCCAAAAAGGCTCCGGCAACAATATTGTAAGCCGGCAGAGGGTTGTCCCCGTGCCTTTTTACAACCCCAAAGAGCCCTATGTCTGCAACCGGATGCTGGCCGCAGCTGTTCGGGCACCCTGATATTTTCAATTTTACGTCCGCAACTTTTTTTAGTCCGCTTTCACCGCCCGATAGCGCCGCGCTTATTGCCGAAAGGACTCCGCGTGAAAGGCATATTCCAAGCCTGCACGTGGATGCCCCGGCGCACGCAATCGCGCCGTCAATTACCGGCCTTGCTTTTTTCAGGATATTTGTTTTTTCCAGAGAATCCCTCAACCCGGCTAAATCTTCAGGATCAATATTTTTTATCAGGACATTCTGAAAGGGGGTTATTCTAAGGCTGCTCTCCCCGTATTTTTCGGCGGCAGCGGCTATTTTCAGGGCCTCTTCCGCGTCCAGGTCCCCCAAAAACTGCGGTATTTCAATGTATTTTCCCGTGCTTTTCTTTGTCGTTATTTCAACGGGCGGCGTTATTGTTTTTTTAACTTCATAAAGTTCTGCCAGGTATTTTTTTGTAAAAGATTCTTTTCCCTCGCGTTCAAGAAGGAAACGCAGCCTCGCCGCATGCCTGTTTTTCCTGTTTCCATATTTGTTGAAGAGATTTTTAATTGCCTTTGCCACGAAGTATATTTCAGGAACATTTATGAACTCATGCAGAAGCATCCCTGCCGAAGGCTTGCGGCCCATGCCGCCGGCGGCAAAAACCCTGAAACCATTTTCGCCCGCCTGATTTTTTACGGCAATAAAACCAAGATCGGAGACGGTTGCGTATGCCCTGTCCGCGCCGCTCCCGGAAAATGCTATTTTATACTTCCTTGGCAACCCCCAGGAGTCGTTCTCGGCAATTAATAATGTTGTTAATATTCCCGCATACGGAGACACGTCAAAAACTTCGTCTTCGGCATATCCCGCGAGCCAGTCCGCGGTTATGTTCCTTACGGTATTTCCCCCGCCGCCCCTGCTTGAAAGTCCGAGTTCGGCAAGCTTTTCAAGGACATAAGGAACGTTTGCAATGGCAAGATTATGCAGTTGTATATCCCCTCTCGTGGTCAAATGCAGCGGCTTGTCGGAATAGAACTTTGAAATCTCCGCCAGCCCCTTTAACTGCTGCGGCGATATATCCCCTCCCGAGAGCCTTACACGCACCATAAAACGGCCCGTTTCCCTTTGTTCATAAATCCCCCAGGGGACGCGCACCGGCTTATAACGCGCCGTATCTATCCTGTGGTTTATATAATCAACGGTCAAATTTTCAAACTGTTTCAACTCTTCAGAAAACCCTTCAGGCAATTTATATTCGCTCATTTGTACATACCTCCAGTTTTTCCTCAGTCACCGTTTTTCCCGGAGAAACCCTGAAACACTTCAACCGATTCTCTATTAGTGAATAAATCACATAAATTATCTGCGGGTCATTTGCAAGCCTTATATCCTCACGCGACATCCTGGCGGGCGATGACGGATGTGTGTGATAAACCGCGATGAGCCCCAGCCCTTTGCTTCTCGCGGTTTTCAGCGCGGCAAACTGCTCCTGCGGCCTGAATGAAAAGTGCTCCGGGCTCTTGTCCGCGTTTTCCATCCTGATTATTTCATATGCCCTGCCCTCTTTTCCCAGAATATATCCGCACGCCTCATTGGGCGCGTCCTGCCGGCCATGGCCGGCAATTTCTTCCAGTATTTTGTTACTGAGGCTTATCATTTTTCTATTACCACACTGTGGGATTTTCCGGATACAGGCGAAATTGATACAACCTTATATCCCTGCTCCGTGGCTGATTTTGGAACATTGTCCAGCGGCTCGCCTTCCGAGAGCAACACCTCAAGCCTATCCCCGGATTTCAGCTTTTCAAGTTCCAGTTTTGTCTTCACAAACGTCATGGGGCAGTGGTCCTTTGTAATGTCAATTTTAAAAGTACTCATATAAACAGCACCTCTCCTCCTTCGGAATTTTCAAGGAATTTCGCCACGCCCAGCACTTCTTTTACTTCCGGGATCAGATCCTCTTTTTTGACGCCCAGGATAAGCATTGCCATTTCGCAGGCGTAGAAATTAACCTTCAAATCCTTTGCCGCCTGCACAAGTTCCGCCAGTGTTGCGACGTTGTTTTTCTTCATCATGTAGGTCATCAGGTGCGGGCTTGCCCCGAGAAAGTTCAGGCGTGACAGCGGCAGATTTCCAAAACCGCCCATCAGGAAATTAAAAACCCTGTCCAGAATGCCTTTTCCAAGCGGAGCGCGCCCTTTCTTTAACTTTATGGTATTGAGCCCCCAGAAAGTAAAAAACAGGTTTACTTCATAACCCACGGCAGCAGCCCCCGTGGCAAGTGTAAACACCGCTATGACCTTGTCAAAATCACCGGAAAAAGAGACAATTGAAAGTTTCTTTTTTGTAACAGCCATTGTAAAACCTCCTGTTTGTTTTTTTATATTGTCAACGCCGTGGAATATCGCACGACGGTTGTTCGTAATCCTGCGGGGCTGTAATTGTCGGATTTTTGCCGCAAACCGCACAGTCCGGATTTTTCTTTATTCCAACAGTTCTGAAATTCATCTCAAAAGCGTTGAAAATAAGGAGCCTGTCCGTAAGCAGCTTCCCCTTGCCCAGTATATACTTTAACGCCTCAGCCGCCTGTATTGTGCCAAGCATGCCGGCAACAGGCCCTAAAATTCCCGCTTCAGAGCATGTTGGAACCGCCCCTTTCGGCGGAGGTTCCTTAAAAACACATCTGTAGCACGCGTTGCCCGGGACATAAGTCATGGTCTGGCCGTCAAAGCGCAGTATCCCGCCGTGTGAAAAGGGCTTGTTATTTAAAACGCACGCGTCATTTATCAAAAACTTTGCCGGAAAATTGTCCGTGCCGTCTATTATGAAATCATACCCGCTGATTATTTCCGCTATATTGGAGGCGAACACCCTTTCATTATAGGAAATCACCTTAACATCAGGGTTAATGGCCGTCATTTTTTCCCTGGCTGACTCCACCTTCGGCTTTCCTATATCATTTGTAAAATGGATGACCTGCCTCTGAAGGTTTGAAATGTCCACATTGTCGCCGTCAACTATTCCTATTGTGCCCACGCCGGAAGCCGCAAGATACAGGGCCGCCGGCGCGCCGAGCCCGCCGGTACCGATAACGAGCACCTTCGATGATAATATTTTTTCCTGCCCCGAGCCGCCAACATCCTTGAGCAGTATCTGCCTGCTGTATCTTTCTATTTGTGACTCTGTCAATCCCATGATAGCCTCCCGCAAATTTTTAAATCAGTTATTATTGAAGGGCCTGCTCAAAATCCGCTATTATATCCTTTATGCCTTCCAGCCCCACCGAAACCCTTATGAGGTCGTCGGTTACCCCGGCGCTTTGGGCCTCTTCGTCCGTGCAGTCCGCGTATATTGTCGAAAGCGGATGTATTACAAGTGTTTTTGCGTCTCCAAAGTTTGTCATCTTCTTTACAAGTTTTAGCCTGTTTATGAAATTAAAGCATTTTTCCCTGTTATCAAGTGTAAAGGTGAGCAGGCCGCTGTAAAGCCCGTTAAACTGTTTTTTTGCAATCTCATGATACTGGTTTCCCGGCAGCCCGGGGTATGATACCGTTTTTACCGACGGATGTTTTTCAAGGTACTCCGCCAGCATCTGGGCGTTTGTGCTGTGCCTCTCAATCCTGAGCGAAAGTGTTTCAAGCCCCATGTTCTGAAGATACGCATGGAACGGAGACGTGCAGCCACCGGTGTTCTGCACTATCTGTTTCCTGGCAACCGCCAAAAACGCGAGATCCCTGAATCTGGCTGAAGCCTTTTTTATTGCCTCGCTTTTCGTCCCTGTCCAGTCAAAATTTCCAAGGTCCACGAACGCGCCTCCTATTGCCGTCCCGCTGCCTGTTATATACTTTGTTGTTGAATATACCGCTATATCCACGCCAAATTTCTTAGCGTCAAGAAGATAGGGCGTTGACAGCGTTGCGTCGGCAATAACCGGTATGTTGTGTTTTTTCCCGAGCGCGGATAGTGCTCCGAGGTCCGGTATGTCAAGCTTCGGGTTCCCTATTGTTTCCACATAAATGGCGCGCGTCCTGTCATTGATGACCGCTTCAAAATCAGCAGGCACCTGGCTTTTCGCATACAGCGCGTTCACACCGTACTTTTTAAGGACGTCCTTAAATAACAGGATAGTCCCGCCGAACAACCCGCCCGAAGCCGCTATCTCGTCGCCGCTTTCTGTCAAAGCGAGCAAAATAGACGTAATAGCAGCCATACCCGACGCGGTGGCCACTGCCCCACGGCCGTTATCGAGCGCGTTTAACTTTTGTTCAAAGGCTGTTACTGTGGGATTTCCTGTGCGGGAATATGTAAAGCCGTATTTCCTGCCGGTAAAAAGATCGGCCATTTCTTCCGCTGTTTCACAGGCAAAAGCCGCCGTCTCATATATGGGCATGGTGCCCGGCCAAAACTGATCTCCGCCTATGTATCCGCCATGCACGGCCTTTGTCTGGAAATCCTGTTCCTGGCCTCCGCCCATAAAGTAAAGAAACTCAACAGCGTCGCCTTCTTTTAAATAAGCCGTCTTATACTGACTCCTGTCCAGCATGGTTCCGTTAAGTTCAACAGATACCATATCGGGCATGTCAACCTTGTTTATAATAAGAAGTTCAGCTATTGAAAGATTTTCCTTTTCTACTGCTTCATCCTTGCCGTTGATTTTGACCTTCATTTTTTCCTCCTGGTCTTACATGCCGATTTACATTTGTTTTGTTCCGGCCCCGGCACGAATGGGCGCCGGGGCCGGAACGTCTTCATTACTTCTGTGAAATCTTCAGGGCGTCGCTTAACGCTTCCTTTATATCTTCAATATGTTCAAGCCCTATGGAGAGCCTGATCAAATCCGGCGTAATGCCCGCTTCTTTTTGCTGCGCTTCCGTCAGCTGCGAGTGCGTCGTGCTGGCGCTGTGAATGATCAAACTCTTGGAGTCTCCGACATTTGCCAGATTGCTGAAAAGCTTTATATTGTCAATTAATTTCACCGCGGCGTTGTATCCGCCTTTCAAGCCGAATACAACCATCCCTCCAAAACCCGTCTTGAACTGCTTTTTTGCCACCTCATAATCGGGATGAGATTTGAGCCCCGGATATTTTACCCAGGATACCGCCGGATGTTTTTCCAGAAATTTTGCCACTTCCAGGCCGTTATCACTGTGGCGTTGGACGCGCAGCGCCAATGTTTCTATGCCCTGCAAAACTTCCCACGAATTATCGGGTGAGATGCATGCCCCGAGATTTCTTAACGGAACAAGCCTCAGGCGCAGCGAAAAAGCCAGCGGGGAAAGCGGCCCCAGGTCATGGGCAAAACGCAATCCGTGATAGCTTGGTTCAGGCAGGTCAAAATTCGGGAACTTTTTGTCTTTCCAGTCGAAGCTTCCTCCCTGGACCACTATTCCGCCTATTATTGTCCCGTGTCCGCTGTACCATTTGGTCAAAGAATACACGACAATATCGGCTCCCAGCTCAAGAGGTTTTACTATGTAGGGCGTTGTAAATGTCGCGTCCACAACAAGCGGTATCTTGTGCTTTTTTGCTATTTTTGCGACCGCGGCAATGTCCGTCACACCTAAAAGCGGATTGCCTATTGTCTCAATGAATATTACCTTTGTTTTCGGTGTTATGGCTTTTTCATACGCGGCATAATCGTCATACTGCACAAATTTCGTTGTTATGCCGTAATTTGGAAGGATGTCATTGAACATGGTATATGTGCCGCCGTATAAATTGCCGGCGGAGACTATTTCATCTCCCTGCCTGGCGATATTAATTACGGCATAAAGGATAGCCGCAGTTCCCGAGGCCGTGGCTACCGCGCCGACTCCGCCGTCCAGCGCGGTTGCGCGCTGTTCCAGAACATCGGTAGTCGGGTTCATGAGCCTTGTATAAATGTTTCCGAGTTCTTTTAATCCGAAAAGATTTGCTCCGTGCTCGGTGCTTTTAAAATTGTAAGCCGTCGTCCTGTAAACCGGTACCGCCCTTGAATTTGTGGTCGGATCCCCTGAATATCCTGCATGCAACGCCTGTGTTTCCAGTCTGTAATTCTTTTCCGCCATTTTCTTTCTCCTTTTTTTTGTTTTTATTTCTTCAGTTTCATTTTTTTGCGCTTCCTTAAAAACTTTTGCCCCGCTTAACCCTCCTTTAATGGATTATTTTTATTCCTCAAAAAGCCACGTACTTAAATATCTTTCGCCCGTGTCGCAGGCTACTGTAACGATGAGTTTTCCCTTGTTTTCCGGCCTCTTTGCCACCTGCAGCGCCGCCCATAAATTTGCGCCTGCCGAGATGCCGATAAGAAGCCCTTCTTTTTTTGCAGCCTGTCTGGACGTTTCCCCGGCATCCTCGTCTTTCACCTTGATAACCTCGTCATATATCTTGGTGTTAAGGACTTCAGGAATAAAATTCGGTCCAATCCCCTGAATCTTATGAGGGCCTGCCTGGCCGCCCGATAATAAAGGAGATTTTTCCGGTTCCACGGCAATAACCCTGATGTTCTTGTTTTTTGACTTCAAATATTCTCCGACTCCCGTGATTGTCCCTCCGGTGCCGGTTGCGGCAATGAATATGTCGACTTTGCCTTCGGTGTCGTTCCATATTTCCGGGCCCGTTGTAGTCCTGTGTATCTCCGGATTTGCCGGGTTCTTAAACTGCTGCGGGATAAAACTGCCGGGTGTTTTTGCCGCGAGCTCATCCGCAGCCGTGACCGCGCCTTTCATGCCCTTTGCCCCTTCTGTCAGCACAAGTTCGGCGCCGAGAATTTTCAGGAGTTTCCTGCGCTCAATGCTGAAAGTCTCCGGCATGGTTAAAATAAGTTTGTATCCTTTTACCGCGGCGACAAAAGCAAGGGCAATTCCGGTGTTTCCCGATGTGGGCTCTATAATTACCGAACCCTTCTTAAGCAGACCTTTTTTTTCCGCGTCCTCTATCATTGCCAGCCCTATCCTGTCTTTAACGCTGGAAAGCGGGTTAAATGATTCCAGTTTTAATGCAACCCGCGCTCCGCCCCCTTCATTCAACCTGTTTATAAGCACAACAGGCGTCCTTCCTATCAGTTCCGCGGCGTTCTTTGCAATTCCCATTTCAAAACCTCCAAATTTTTATATTTATTTAACTTAAAGCCTGTTCAAGATCTTCAAGGATATCCCTGCCGTCCTCTATTCCAATAGAAAGCCTGATCAGGTCTCTGGTGATCCCTATCCTCGCCCTTTCCTGTTCCGATAACGATGAATGCGTTATCATAAAATAGGGTGTGGATGCGAGCGATTCAATCCCTCCAAGGCTCTCTGCAAAAGCAAATAATTTGAGGGATGAAACAAATTTTTTTACTTTTGACTCGGCGCCTTTCAGCCTGAAAGAAACCATGCCTCCGAATCCGCTCATTTGTTTTTTCGCAATTTCGTGGCCGGGATGGCTTGCAAGCCCGGGATACATGGTCTCGCTTACGTTTTTATGGTTCTGCAGGAATTTCGCAACCTCAAAGGCGTTTTCCTCGTGTTTTTTCATCCTTACCGCAAGTGTCTTTAAACCCCTCAGCGCAAGAAAGCTGTCAAAGGGCGATGCTATGGCGCCGGCGGCCGACTGATAAAACTTTATTTTTTTGTACAGATTATCATTGTTTGTAACCACTGCGCCGCCGATTATATCGCTGTGGCCTCCGATATATTTTGTCGTGCTGTGCACGACTATATCCGCGCCAAGAGACAAAGGCTGTTGGAAATATGGACTGGCAAAAGTATTGTCAACAACAACCCGTATCTTTTTTTTTCTTGCAATGTCTGATATGGCCCTTATATCCAGTATCTTAAGGGCAGGGTTTGTCGGAGACTCAAGCCAGATTAACTTTGTCTTTTTTGTAATGGCCCTTTCAAAATCATCCGCGTCCGTGGAATATACATATTTTGTCCCGATATTATAGTTGACCAATACTTTCCTTAATATCTTGTAGGTTCCGCCGTACATATGGGCCGTGGTCACAACTTCATCCCCGGATTTTAAAAGTGATAAAGCCGCCATTTCTGCGGCCACGCCCGAGGCAAAAGCCAATCCATATTTTGCTCCTTCTAAAGAAGCAAGACATTCTTCAAAAGAGCTTCTGGTCGGGTTTGAGGCCCTTGAGTACTTAAACCTCTGGTCTGAGCCTATTCCAGGCTGCTTAAATGTGGATACCGCATATATAGGCGATACCACCGAACCTGTTGAATCTGCTTCAGAACCTTTATGTACGGCCATTGTTGCGAATCTCATGTCGGCTCCTTTTCTTTTTCTTAATCCCTACTAAGTCTACTTACTTAATAGAGATTATATATAATATTGTTTATTTGTCAAGGCTTATTTTTATATTATTTCTATTGGGTTGGTAGAGTTAATAATGTCTATTATATCTATTACCTTTATATTGTCCAAATTTGAATTTTATGCTATATTAGAAATATGACATAGAAAAATTATAAATGGAGGAAAAATGAAAATAACCTACAAAGGCGATTATTCGATGAAGACATTGCTTGAATTGGCATCATGTTACCGCACAGACAATGGCCTTGCTAAAATAAACGGCCTTGCTAAAAAACTTGATATTCCAGTAAAATACCTTGAGGCACTTTTGATAATGCTTAAAAACAATGGATTTGTAAAAAGCAAACGAGGGAAAGATGGTGGATATTATTTGGCACTTCCACCGGATAAGATTACGCTTGGAGACATAATTAGAAAAGTAGACGGGCCGCTTGAGCCCATAGCATGCGTAAACAGCGGTTATAAGGGTTGTGCCGATATTTCCGGCTGCGAAATAAAAGAAGTTTTTTGCAGGGTTTCAAAAGCTATTTCCGATATCGTCGACAAGACCACACTTCAAGATCTAGTATTAAAAAGGGAAAAAAAGAAGAATGTATACGATTACAATATTTAACTTATACAAATGAGTATGGCTTTGGATTGACTGCATCCAGAGAATCAACGCGCGTGCTCTTTTCATGCAGTTGGTGCCGTGTCTTGTTTGGATTCTGTTCCGCTAGATTTATCCGTAGTTTCTGTAGGAACGCTGAATGATACTGATATAGGCTGATTATCGTCAGCTTCCGGAACGTTAAAAGCATATTTATTAGGCGATATGGCAATTGTAGTTGGGATTGGTATTAATCCACTTGTTACATTCCAGTTAACTGATGATTGTGTCCATTCGCTAAAGGTAATAGGATCTGTATTTAATTCAGCCACCAAAATTACAGGTTCGCCCGCGACAACATTCGTTAACAAATCATTATCTTCTGTTTCTAATACAATAGTTGGCGCAGGAGCAAATTGCAATTGCTTTTCCATGCCAAGTGCTAAATAAGGTGTATGCGTTGGAATTGGGGTTGTATGGGCAGTTTCACGCATTACGCACGCAGGCTGATATGGTGAACCGCTTTCCAGCCAGCAATGTTCAATAGCCGTTTTGTCGTTTTTTATGATATCCCTTACCTGTTATAAAATCCGCTCAAGACGACCAGTCAATCCGCTGCATGACGACCAGTAGTTCCGCTCATGACGACCAGCCCGGTAATTCAAGAATAATATTTTCTTAAAAAGGATGAAATAAAACATTCTTAATTTGTTACTTTAGCTGAATCATCTTTATCATTTCATCTGCCTGTTTATCGCCAAGCGCAGAGGCTTTTTTAAGATCTTTTATCGCGCCAGCTTTGTCACCCAACTTGAATTTTACAAGTCCACTGCCATAATAAGCTGCCGCATCCTTAGAATTAAGTTCTATTGCTTTGTTAAAATCTTTAATCGCGCCTGTGTGGTCATCTAATCTACCTTCAACAAGTCCACGATTGCAATAAGCGGCCTCAAATGTTGGGTCAAGCTCAATAGCTTTA
>Ga0181520_10002601_pt1 | contig 33164 bp, 37 predicted proteins | sample PEATcosm2014_Bin_29_FD_132451 | JGI IMG/M metagenome (GOLD analysis project Ga0181520, IMG submission 132451) | Peatland microbial communities from MTU Mesocosm Facility, Houghton, MI, USA - PEATcosm2014_Bin02_30_metaG | ecosystem: Environmental > Terrestrial > Soil > Wetlands > Peat | place...
ATCCCCTCCACAACCACCGCATCGATCACCCGGTCGCGCAAATCCTGCGAATAAGCTCCAGCCATCCCTGCTGGCCTCCGCCCAGCCAGCAGGTTGAATCAGAACATCGCCGATTCGGGAATCTGGAGGCTTCTGTGAGGTCTGCGGCGCGATTTTCGAGGGCGCGCGGATGCGGGCCTCATTGAAGCCGGATTGAACGAAGGCGCGGGCAGGATGTGGCGCTGTTTGCGCTATGGGGATTGTTGTGCGGCCGCGATCTGCGACGACGTGGCGATGGAGGTGGCCGCGAGGATCGCTCGCCGAAGCCATTGATGATCTGCGGCGAGCGGAGTGGCGTGCGCGCAGGCGCTGGCCGTTTTGGCGACGAGCTGGACCTGCCGAGAACGGCGTGATCGCGGCGAGACCCTTTGGGCGCCGATGAGGTCGACGCCGCGGGCGCGATGGACGATCGTTGCGGCCTCCAGACGGACTATGTTCATGAAGTGTCGCAGCGAAATGACGAAGCGCTCGGATCGCGTCGGGCGGCGTCACGCAGCAGCGTAGCGACGATGCGCATGACGCCGCCGCATGCGGGGCAGGACGGAAGGACGGCCATTCGAGACTCGGCGCAGTCGCGCGTCGGCGCTTCGGCTTCCTCAAGCCGGTCTGCCAGAGCGGCTCGGCATTGGGCGAGCTTGGCGGCGCGACAGCCGTTGGCCATGAAGCCGAAGTGGCGGATGCGATGGAAGCCGTCGGGCAGCGTGTGCAGGAGAAAGCGGCGGATGAACTCTTCGGGCGCGAGCTTCATGATTTTGGCGGCGCCGTCCTGGCGATAGTCCTTCCAGGCGAAGGCGACGTGATCGTCGTCAACGGCGACGAGGCGGCTGTTGGCGATGGCGACGCGGTGGGTGTAGCGGCCGAGATAGGCGAGAACCTGGGCGGGTCCGCCGAACGGTCTTTTGGCGTAGACGACCCAAGCGGCGGCGCGCATGTCGGCGACCAGGGCGCCGAACGTCTTGGGCTCGGCGAGGTCGGCAAGGTCGCCGAAGAATCCAAGGGCGCCGGCGTCGAAAGCCTCTTGTAAGCGTTCGAGGAAAAGGCGGCGGAAGAGTTTTGCGAGCGGCTTGACGGCGAGGAAGAAGTTCGGCCGTCCGGCGATCCAATGCGTCCCGTCGGACGAGAGACCGCCGCCGGGGACGACGCAATGGACGTGCGGATGATGCGTCAGCGTCTGACCCCATGTATGCAGGACGGCGACGACGCCGATCTGAGCGCCGAGCCTGCGCGGATTGGCGGCGAGCGTCGTCATCGCTTCGGCCGCGGCCGCAAACAGGATCGCGTAGACGACCGCCTTGTTCTGGAACGCGATAGCCGCGACCGGCGCGGGCAAGGTGAACACGACGTGGAAATAGGGAACCGGCAGAAGTTCGGCTTGGCGTGCGGCGAGCCACTGCGCCCGCGCCGCTCCCTGACACTTCGGGCAATGGCGGTTACGGCAGGAATTGTAAGCGATGCGCGCTACGCCGCAGTCGTCGCACGCCTCGACGTGACCGCCGAGCGCAGCGGTCCGACAGGCCATGATCGCGCTCATCACCCGCCGTTCGACGCGCCCCAAATGCCCGTCGTGGGCCAAACGATAGGCGTCGCCATGTCGGCGCAGGACGTCGGCGAGTTCAAGGCGAACGCCGGGCCTGATCCCGGCCACGGGCGTTCAACCGGATGGAACGACGTCCAGGGTCAGGCGATCGAACGGGCTTTGGGTCGCGCGGATCGTATGGGTGGCGACCTGTGTGTAGCGCGCCGTCGACGACAGATTGTTATGCCCGAGCAGGACCTGGATGATCCGGATGTCGGTCCCGTTCTCCAAGAGATGCGTCGCGAAGCTGTGGCGCAGCGTGTGCAGCGTCACGCGTTTGGTCAGTCCGGCCGCCTTGACCGCCGACCGGCAGGCTGCGTGCAGGACGGTTGGATCAATCGAATGAGCGTCATCGCGGCCCGGGAACAGAAAGGTCTTCGGCCGAGCGAGTCGCCAATACGTGCGCAGGATGCCGAGAAGCTGCGGCGACAGCATCACGTTGCGGTCCTTGGCGCCCTTGCCGTGACGCACCAGGATGACGCCGCGACCACTGTCGATATCGGCGACCCTGAGCCCGGCGACCTCCGAGGCCCGCAGTCCCGCGGCGTAGGCGGTCGTCAGCGCGGCACGGCTCTTCAGGCTCGACACCGCTTCGAGAAATTGCACGACCTCGTCGGCGCTGAGCACCACCGGCAGCTTACGCGGCTCTCGCGCATACGGGATCCGCTCGGGAACCGCCGCCTCGCCCAGAGTGACGCCGTAGAAGAAGCGCAGAGCGCAGACGATCTGGTTCAGCCCCGGCCACGAAACGCCCCTCGATACGAGATGAACCTGGAAGGCGTGGACGTCCTCGAGCGTCAGCTTATCCGGCGACCGCCCGAAATACCGGCTGAACTTCGAAACCGCGCTGATGTAGGATCGCTGGGTCGCTGGAGACATGTTGCGGACGGTCATGTCCTCGATCATGCGACGGCGTAGAGGGCTGATCTCGGCCATCTCGAAAACTCCTGTCTGAGGGATGGGCTTCAGCACCCACATCCTCTCAGGCAGGAGACCCCTCACACCAACGCGTCGCTCCCGCCGCGATAGCGGCTTCGTTCAATCCCCCTCGATTCTAGCCAAATGCTGCGCGCTCTAAACGTACGCCTCCGCCGAGGGCCCCTAGTTTGGATCGTCGTGTCGGGGCAGTGCGCTAAGGATGGCGCGAGCATCGTGTCCATTAAGGCGATAGTGGACACGATCGATGATGTCGGACGTCGTTGAGCGCAGCGGAACAACCGATGGCCGGCGGCGTCTCCGACTGTGGTCTGCTGACGAGAAGCGAGTGATGCTCGCCGAGACCTTCGCGCCTGGCGCCTCGGTGGCGCAGGTGGCCCAACGCTATGGCGTGAACGCGAACCTTCTTTTCACATGGCGACGTCGGCGCGCGGCGAAGGCGCCTGCGGAGACCGGCAAGTTGCTGGAGCTTGCGTCGGTGACCGTCGTGCCAAGCTGTGAATCAACGCGCAATGTGACCACGCGCTAATTCCAGGGTGGCCGGGGGCAGGACGAATTGGAAGCCACAATCCGCCAGTTCGCTGTGGTTGGACGGCATCACGGTCGTAAGCGGATCGGGGGGCAAACAGCGAGCCGAACCGCATCCTGAGCGACTTTGCCGCCGCCTCGCTGCTCCTACGGCGACGACGAATCCGACGCCGCAATCACCTCGTCGTGCTCGCATAACCGCGACAGCCTCCCCCACAAATCTTTGCCAATAAGAAGTATCGCCGGCAAAGGGAATTTCTCCAGGTTCGCCCCCGATTGCGGCCAAGCGATTACGTGCATTCCGGCCATGAGTCCTGCTGCGACGCCGACCGGGCTGTCCTCAATGACGATGCACTTTTCCGGCGGCTCTCCGAGGAGGTGAGCGGCGCGAAGAAAGGGCTCAGGATCGGGCTTGCCTTTGCACACGTCGTTGCGCGATACGCTGACAACGCCCGGCCTTAAGACGCCGGCCGCGCGAAGATTGGCGTCGACGACAATTCGGTCGGCATTTGACACGAACGCGCTACGCACGCCGATGTCCGTCAACCGGTGGAGACACAGCTCGACGCCCGCGCGCAATTCAATGTCTGTGGCGCGTTCGAGGTAAGCGCGTGTCTTGGCGGCAACGAAGGCCTCGTAGCTTGGAATGCGATCATACATGGAAGCGAGAGTTACGTATGTCTCGTCTATTGAAGTGCCGAGAATGCGGTCGCGCACCTCGTCGGTCAAACAAATCCCAGATGCCTGAAGCGCTTCGGCAATGGCGGAGCCGTGGGTTGATTCGCTATCGACCAATGTTCCGTCAACATCCCAAAGGACCGCCTTGAATCTCACCGACCATCTTTCCCGCCCGCCAACGATGTTCATTCGTCGCTTCCGAATCGAAACGCATTCAATCGGCGTTTCATGTCCTGGAAGCGTTCCTTTTCCCCTTCGTTGCGCCGAAGAGCGACTGCCGTCGAAAGGATGTCCATGACTACCAGTGCGGCGATCCGTGAGATCGTAGGAGTGTATACGTTTGTGTTATCCAGGGTCTCGACGATCAGGGCCACGTCGCTCTCCGCCGCGAGCGGCGAGTCCGATCCTGTCACGCCGATCACTTTGGCGCCGGCTTGACGCGCCACTTTGGCAATCTCGAGGATGGATTTCGTGCGGCCGGTATTCGAAATCGCGACGGCGACGTCTCCCGCTCGCATCATCGAGGCGACCATGATCTGCTGGTGCGTGTCTTGCTGGGCCCCACACGGCACACCGAACAACGGGAATTTCTGTTGCGCGTCGCTTGCAACGATCCCCGACGCGCCAAAGCCAAAAAACTCGATGACCCGCGCCTTTTGCAGCAACTCCACAGCGCGTTCGATCGCGATCGGATCGAGATGACTGCGCGCCCAATCCAGACTTGCGATCGTGTAATCGAATATCTTTTCGGTGATCAGGGTCAACGGGTCTGACCCGGAGAGCACCGAATGGGTTGCCGGCGTGCCCAATGCGAGAGTGTGAGCGAGCTGTAGCTTGAACTCTTGAAAACTCGTTATGCCAATCCCAGCACAAAATCGCACGACGGTCGGTTGGCTTACCTCGACCATTTCGGCGACTTGCACGAGAGTCGCGCCAAGAACGCGCCGAGGGTCCGCCAACACCAAATCAGCGACCTTGCGTTCGGACTTGCGCAGGTTGTGGTAGGCGGCCCGAGTTGCCTCGACGACGTTCTGCCCCAGCGCGCGCGGTCGGTCTACATCCTCCAAACTCACTGGCTGTGATCCCTTGGCAACGCGGTGAATTTAGCCCAGGAGGAGCGAATACGCCACCTGCGAGCGCGCGCGGACGGCCGCGAGCGGCGCTTTGCTAGCCGCCGCGTCGATGACCGCCGGGTCAACCGTATTGAAGGCGAACATGCCATAGTGGTGGCAGATCAAGTTAGGAATGCCGCAGGCGCCGCAGAGCGTGAGGCTTTCATCGAGGGTGAAGTTTCCCGCGAATCCGGCTTGGCGAAGGTCTTCGGAACGGCCGTTGACCGGCATTAGCGCGACGTCCGGCCTCAAAGCCAAGATCTCGTCAATAAACCCCTCAAACGGCACGCAGTCCCCCGCATGGAAGATCTTGGCGCCGCCACAATCGATGACGTAGCCAAGGTATCGACATCGTCCACGCTCGTCTCGCTCAATCGTCTCGTGCGCTGCGCGCGTCGCTCGCACGGACACGCCTTGACAAAGTTCCAAGCTGTCCCCGGCGTCGAGCCCAATCAACTGTGAATCGGCAGCCCCCGTGCGTTCGCGTGCGAGCGCGAGCGAAGCGGCGGGAACGACGAAGCGTACGTTTGGCAGACGACGCACGAGCGGCAGCAGCGTCCCAGGGTCCATATGATCCGTATGATGATGCGTGCAGAGGACAAAATCGACCGCGCCGAGTTCACGCGAGTCGACCGGTGGCGGTGTCATCCGCGCGTGGGAATAGGCGGACCCCGCGTATTTTGCCGCAAGCGTATTCGAAAGGTAGGGGTCGATTGCGATCCTTCGCCCAACCCCGTCGATCACGAATCCCGCCTGGCCCAGCCAATAGAGTTGACATTCGGCGTTGGGCGCCGAACGCAAGCGCGTGGCGAGCTTTTCCGTGAAAGGGGTCTCGACAAGCCGCGCGCTCACAAGTGCTCACCCTCCAGCGATTCAAGCAAATTTTGGACGGCGATCGTTGTTGCGCGATTGACGCTCTCCTCAGTGAAGCCGCCAATGTGGCTGGTTGCAATGACTCGCGGATCCCCGGCAAGTCGGAGGTCAGTCGGCGGCTCCTCGGGATAAACATCCACCGCGTAGGACGCCACCTGGCCAGAATCCAACGCCTCCAACAATGCCGCTTCATCGACAAGCGACGCGCGCGCCGTGTTCACGAGCACGAGGCCGCGGCGCGAGGCTTTGAACTGGGCCGCTCCGAAAATTCGGCTTCCATCCGCGCTCGCCGGGCAGTGAAGCGTAATGATTTCCGCCTCAGCGATAAGGGTCGCCAGGTCGACCGCCCGAACGCCGGAGGCTTTCTCGGCAAAGCCTGACACGACATCATGGACGATTGGCCTAGCGCCGAGGGATTCAACCAACCTGGCAACTTCTCGCCCGATCGCGCCATAACCGACGACGCCGACGGTGCGGCCATGAATCTCGCGCCCGATCTTGCGCGGCCACTTTCCTGATTTGATTCCGCTGTCGACGAGCGTGATTTGCCGAATTGCTGCAAGCGTCAGCGCGATCGTAAGCTCGGCGACTCCGTGCGCGTTGGCGCCGTTGGCGATCCGCAGCGCGATGCGGCGTTCAGCCAGTAGCGACAAGGGCAGGTTGTCGACGCCGACGCCGTTGCGGCTGATCACGCGCAGTTCGCGTGCGGCGGTGATTACTGCCGCAGAAACCGGCTCCACTCCCGCGAGCCAGCCGACGACCCCTGGCGCAAGGCGGACCAATTCGTCCTCGCTCGGCGTGCTTCCCGCTTTGCAGTAGATGATTTCATATCCTCGCTCGCGCATCGCCTCGACCGCTGGATGGGGGGACGCGGTGAGCGACCGAGGGGTCACAAGAATGCGAGACATTTGCTCATCCTTTGGCCACGCGCACGGCAAGGTCCGACAACTCGTCGAACAAAGGGCCAGCGCTGGGAATGGAGATGTGGAAGACCTCGGCGATGACCTGGGTCCAGCCATGCAGGAAGTAGGTCCAACCGTCTTCGATTTGCAGCCGTCGAGTTGCCGCTTGCGCGCGCGCCTGATCGAGGAAGACAAGGTCGCCGCGATAATTGAGATCCCAAACGATCGCATTCTGTGGGAATAGGGCGGCGTCGGTCAGTGGCGAACCTGGCGCATCCTTGCCAAGCCCGGTGGCGTTGATGACCAGGGACCTTGGCTTTAGGCGCTCCAGCACCGCATCGTTGTCGCGCGATTCCGGCGCCAGCACATAATCAAACGGAACGTCGACGTCGAGTTGGCGATGAATGCGACGAATTTCGTCGAGGCGGGCCTGACTGCGGTTGGAGACGATTATGCGAGCAGGGCGATCCGCGCCGCGCCGCATCTGCGCCATGTGCCAAGTCAGCGCGATCGTTGAACCGCCAGCGCCCATTGCAAAGAGTTCGGCGCCTGTCCGCTCAAAGTGCCGCTCGGGCAAGAAACCGTCGAGGGCGAGGCCGGACGAAATCGGGTCCTTTGCGTGGCAGATGAGTTTCCCATCGCGTTTCGAGATGCAGCTCGTCTCGCCCATGAATCGCGCATGCGGATCGATCTCGTCGAACTGATCGTGGCAGGCCTCGTACAGGTCGATTTTGTGAGTCGTGACCAGCGCTCCCAGCGAAAGTCCGTCGCGGTTCAAAAACTCGACCGCCTTTCGATATTCCGCCGCCGGGGCGTGCAGCGGAAAGTCGACGCCGCGAATGACCGCATCTTTCAGGCCGAGGCGCCGTGCCCAGGCGGGGAAGACGCTCATGATCGAACTCCTCGACGTCGTTACGCCAAAGAAGTGCAGAGTTGGCTCAGTGGCTGGCGCATAAGCGGTCATTTTGTGCGACCGCGAATCTCCGCGGCGCGCTCGACGGCGGCTCTGGCTTTCTTGGCGATTTCGGCGAACCGGCGCTCGCGAATGTCCTCTGTGCGGGCGATCCAGGTGCCTCCGACGGCGGCGACCGACTTCATCTTCAGCCAATCCTCCATCGTATCGAGGCTGATGCCTCCAGTGGGCACGAAGCGAACCTTCAGATGCGCAAAGGGCGCGGCAATCGCCTCCAGCGCACGTGGGCCCCCAGCGGCGCCGGCTGGAAAGAACTTGGCGAGCCGCACTCCGCGCTTGACCGCTGCGCTGAGATCGCTCGGCGTCATCACGCCGGGGGCAAACGGCAATCCGAGAGCCTTGGCCGCGTCGACGATTTCGGGGTCGTATCCTGGGGCGAGGCCAAATCGTGCGCCCGCCGCCGCGGCGGCGTTCAGAGCGTTGAGATCGAGCACGGTGCCGGCGCCGATCAACAGCTCCGGACGAGACTCCTTGAGAACTGCAAGCGTTTCAGCGGCCGCGGCCGTGCGGAATGTGATCTCCGCTACGTTGAGACCGCCCTCCAAGAGCGCATCAGCCAACGCGATCGCGTCAGCGGCGTTTTCGATTGCGATGACTGGGACGACGCCAAGCTTGGCGACGATCGCGAAGGCGTCCGACATGTTTCCTCTCCTCAGAGCTATTTGGTCACAAGGCTCTGGCGTAGACGCGGTTGATGCGAGCGGCCGGGCGCGCCCGGTATTGCGCATTCTCGACGAGCTTCCAGCCGCCGGCGCCATCGTCGACCACGCGGGCCTTCATTCCACCCGCTTCCTCAATGATTGCGTAGTCCTGGCCGGAATCGGCGGGGTACGCGAAGGTCATTACGAGATCGTCGACCCCCACATTCACCGAGCGGTGGATCCAGTACGGCGGCACGTAGCAAATTGTTCGCGGTGTGATCTCAACGGTGCGGATTTCGCCCTCGGGGGATTCGAGCAGCATGACGCCGCGGCCGCTCTCACCAAAATAGACCTCAGGTCGATTGGCGTTGGCGTGGATGTGGCCGCGGGTGAAGAGGAACTCGCGCCCCACCTTTCCGCACACCATCCGAGTGACGCCGACGATCATGTCTCCAACGTCGGCGGAGGATCTGAAGTCCGTGACCTCGTACGCTAGCGATTGGGCGCCGGCCGTGGCCAACAGCGCTTGGAAGGCCACCGTGTCGTCAAAGAGTCCTTCAAGGTCGCCCAGCCTTTTGACGTAACGGTTCGTCGCCCCTTGCAGCTCGCCTTTGGCGACGTCGACGCGGCAGACCCCGGGCTCCCTAAGATTCATCTCCGTTCCTTTCGCGTTTGTGCCCTGAGCGGCGACCAATTCGCCCTTGTCGCTTGATGGCCAAAATGTAGCGTTACTCCAAAACTGTCAAGGTCCGTGTTATGATCACACAAAAGTCAGACAGGAGAATGCCAGCCAATTCCAGGCATGCCCGCATAAATCCAGCTTATGGCCACGTGCGCGTCTTATTGTCGCATAAAAAATGTTCTAAAGATACAGAAATGGCTTGACGCTCATTACGGGATGTAGTCATTCTACAAAACGTGGGCTGGAAAGCCGGCCAACGATCATCACGTGGAGGAAGCCCTGATGAAGAATGCTATTTCGGCAATTGCGCTCGCCGTCGCCGTGTCGGCCGGCTCTCTGTCCGCCGCCGAAGCCGCGGCATGTAAAGTGGGCGTGTCGATGTACACGCTGAGCGCGCCCTATTTTGCAGCCCAAGTCGCCGCCGCAGTCGATCAAGCCAAAAAAGCGGGTTGCGAAGTCTCGCAGTCCGACGCGCAGAACGACATGAACAAGCAGGTCGCGGACGTCGAGGACATGGTCTCCAAAGGCGTGAAGCTTCTCATCCTCAATCCGCGCGACCCTGAAGGGCTCGTACCCGCCGCGGATGCCGCTACTGCTGCAGGCGTCAAGGTTGTGGTGATTGACTCGGCCATGAACCCAAAGGCGCACATCGTCACTCAGGTGCGCTCCTCAAACGATCAGAACGGCTACCTGGTGGGGTTGTGGTTGGCCAAGCGAATGCAAGGCACGCCGATAAAGTTGCTCTTGCTCTCCGGATCACAGGGTAACGAGGTCGGACACGACCGTCGTCTCGGCGTCTTCAAAGGCCTCGTGGAAGGCCAGCTCGTGAATGAAGGGAAGGCCGGATACCAAGTGCTCGGCCAGGGCTGGGGCAATTGGGCGCAGGAGGAAGGCCTGAAAGCGGCCGAAGACCTGCTGCAGGCGCATCCAGACGCAAATGTCGTTCTCGGCGAGAACGATTCGATGGTTCTCGGCGCGATGAAGGCGCTCGAAGCTTCTGGAAAGAAGGACGTGCTCGTCCTCGCCGCAGCCGATGGTCAGAAGGAGGCTCTCGCCCTCATCAAGGAAGGCAGGTACGGCGCGACGGGACTCAACGATCCCGATCTGGTGGCGCGCACCGCCGTTGACATCGGCCTCAAGGCGATCAAGGGCGAGTTGTCGGCGGACTTCCCCAAACTGTCTCTGACAAAGCCTGACGTCATCACCAAGGAGAACGTCGACACGTACTACCGCAAAGACGCAGTCTTCTGATCCCTCCCACTCAGAGAATCGCGCGTCTTGCAGGCGGCGGTCAACCGCCGCCGCCTGCAGCACCGAAGAAAAACTCCATGACCGAACTTGCAAGGCTGACAGCAATAACGAAGTCCTTTGGAGGCGTGCGCGCCCTCCAGAGTGTCAACTTCGACGTCCAGGGGGGCGAAGTCCATGCGCTCATCGGCGAGAATGGCGCCGGCAAGTCAACTCTGATGCGCATACTCGGCGGCGAAATGACCGCGAGCAGCGGCGAAGTCTACGTCGGCGGGAAGCGCGCCGAGTTTCGAGATCCGCGAGCCGCGCGAGCCCAGGGCATCGCCATCATTCATCAGGAACTCGCACTCGCGCCGGACCTATCTGTTGCAGAGAACATTTTTCTCGGCGAATTGTCACCTTTCATTTCCTGGAACGCGCTTCGGCGGCGCGCGCGCGCGCTCATTGAAACGCTTGGTTTCAATATCGATCCCGGCCGGCGCGTCAGTACTTTGGCAGTCGCCCATCAGCAGGTCGTCGAGATCGCCAAGGCGCTGTCACGGCGGGTCAATATCATCGTCTTCGACGAGCCGACATCAGTGTTGTCGACGCAGGATGCCGAGCGACTGCACGGAATCATCAGGAAATTGCGCAGTGAAGGCGTGGGCATCGTCTATATCTCGCATCGGCTTGAGGAGGTCCTTCGGATTAGCGACCGCGTGACCGTGATGAAAGACGGTGAGGCTGTTGGCACGTTCCCAGCGCGCGACATGAAGATCGACGACGCCATTCGCATGATGGTCGGTCGGCCGATGGCTGCGCTGTTTCCCGAAAAACGTCCGCGCCAGATCGGCGAAGAACGGCTAGCTGTTCGCAACCTCAATGCGGGGCGTCGAGTTCGCGACGTCAGCTTCTCGGTGCGCGCGGGCGAGATCGTGGGACTTGGCGGCCTTGTCGGGGCGGGTCGCACCGAAGTTGCGCGCTTGATCTTCGGCGCCGATAGGTTGGAGAGTGGCGCGATTATCCTGAATGGTCGCGAGACCTCTGTGAAGTCGCCGAAGGACGCAGTCGCCTTAGGCGTCTGCCTTGTCCCGGAAGATCGAAAATTGCAGGGCGTCGTGCTCGACGCGCCGATCCGCGTCAATGCGACTATGGCGGCGCTGTCGGCAGTGACGAACACGTTCGGCTTTCTCAAGAACGCTCACGAGCGAACGATCGTGACCGATCTTGGAACAAGCTTGCGGCTAAAGGCCTCCAATATTGAGGCGCCGGTTTCGAGCCTGTCGGGCGGGAACCAGCAAAAAGTGGTGCTTGCGAAGTGGTTCCATGCCGGCGGCGACATCATCATCCTCGACGAGCCGACGCGCGGCGTCGACGTTGGCGCGAAGAGCGAAATCTACGGTCTCGTCCTAAGAATGGCCGAAGCGGGCAAGGCAGTGCTGTTGATATCCTCCGAGCACCAGGAACTCTTCGGCCTCTGCGATCGCGTGCTGGTAATGGGCGAAGGCGAACTGCGAGGCGAACTGACGCCGCAAAACTACAGCGAGGAAAACTTGCTCTCGCTCGCGATTTCGCGACGGACTCATCAAGCACAGGGTGGCGCATGACCATGACAGCGGCAAGCGAACAACGGCGGGAGACCAAGCGCGGCCTAGATTTCGCCGAGGTCTTGCAACGTTTTGGCACGCTGGGCATTTTCGTCGCGCTGGTCGTCGCCGCATCGCTTTGGTCGGACAGCTTTCTGACCAGACCGAACATCCTCAATGTTCTTCGTCAGGTTGCCTCGGGCGCCGGAATAATGGCGATTGGCATGTTGTTCGTAATCTTGACGGCCGGCATTGACCTTTCGGTCGGCTCGATTGCGGCGTTGGGAAGCGTGTTGTCCGCGTATTTCATCGCCTCTTCCGGCTACGGCGTGACAACCAGCGTCTTGTTTGTGATCCTTGCGGGTGCCGCCTGTGGGCTCGTTACCGGCGCCTTCGTCGCCTATCTGAAACTGCCGCCCTTCGTGATGTCGCTCGCGATGATGGCGATCGCGCGCGGCCTGTCGCTCATCATCTCGGCTGGGCGGCCGATACCGCTGGGGGACGGTGGGGCCGCGCTGGCCTCCTTTGGTTCGGGCTTCCTTCTTGGCATTCCCGAGCCGGTCATTCTCATGTTTGCGGTGTTCATCGGCGGCGGCGTCGCGCTGAACTTCACTCGCTTTGGGCGTGTCATAACCGCGATCGGATCAAACAACGAAGCTGTGCGCCTCTCCGGCATCCCGATCGCGCGCTACATTCTGGCGGTGTACGTCATCTCTGGCGCATTGGCCGCCGCGGCGGGCATCATTTCGTCGAGCCGCACTGGAGTTGGTTCGGCGCAAGTGGGCGTGGGTGCGGAACTCAACGTGATCGCTGCGGTGGTGATCGGCGGCGCGAGCCTGATGGGCGGCCGCGGCGGCGCGTTCAACACCCTGCTTGGCGTGCTGGTCATGGGGATCATCGCCAACATCATGAATCTCGCGGGTGTGCCGGGCTATGACCAGGAGGTCTATATGGGCCTCATCATCGTCATCGCGATGCTCATCCAGTACGGCGCCGGTTCGCTGAAGCGGTGAGCCGACCTTTTGGAGACGCCGCTTTGGCCCACGACCTCACCCTTTCCATCGACGTCGGCACCGGCAGCGTCCGGGCCGCACTCGTCGATGGCGCAGGGAAGATTCTTCACATCGCGAGTCGCGAACACGAACAGATTGTGCCGCAGTTCGGCTGGGCGGAGCAGCGCCCGCTCGACTGGTGGTCAGGGGTAGCCGCGTCGATCCGAGCGACGCTTGCCGCCGTTGAGGGCGCGCGCGAGCGCATCGCGGCGGTCTGCGCCTGCGGCCAGATGCACGGCACAGTGCTCATCGATGAGACCGGTCGCCCGACTCGAGAAAATGTGCCGCTGTGGAACGACAAGCGCACCGCCGCAATCGTCGCGGCGTTCGAGCGCGAACATGGACCCTCGACCTACCTCGCGGAGAGCGGCAATCCGCCCACGCCGGCGTGGCCGGGCTTCAAGGTGGCCTGGCTGCGCGATAACGACAATACGGCCTATCGAGCCGCGCACACCTTCATCATGCCCAAGGATTTCGTCAATCTGCGCTTGACTGGCGAGATCGCGATGGATTCAGGCGACGCGTCGACCAGCTTCCTGATGAACCCGCGGACGCGGCGCTGGTCGCAAACGATGATCGACGCGCTCGGGATCGACGCAGCGAAATTGCCGCCGATTCGTGAGCCATTGGAACTCTTGGGCTCGGTCACTGCGGAAGCGGCGCGCGAGACAGGGCTGATGGCGGGGACGCCGGTGCTCGTCGGCGGAGCTGACTATCCAGTGGCGCTACTCGGGTCCGGAACGTGCCGACCAGGACTCGCCTCCGACGTGACCGGCACGTCATGCATTCTCACCCTTATCGCCGACGCGCCATTGCTCGACCCAGAAATTTGCAACGTAGCGACGGTCGAGGGCCATTGGGGTCCGTTTGTTCTTCTGGAGACGGGTGGCGACGCGATGCGGTGGGCGCGCCGCGCGTTGCACGAAAATGCGCTCGGGTACGACGAGATGACCAAGCGCGCTTCGGCGGCGCCGGCGGGCGCCGACGGTCTCTTCTTCATGCCCTATCTCACAGGCGAGCGGCTGGGCGCTCATCGGAACGCGCGCGCACAGTTCTTCGGGTTAGGCGCCGCGCATGGCCTCGACCACGTACATCGCGCCATCCTCGAAGGCGTCGCGTTCGCCGCCGCGCGCCATCTGCGCATCATGGAGCGCGCCGCCGGGCGCAAGCTGGAGCGGGTGATCGCTTCGGGCGGCGGCGCCAAGACCGCGCTGTGGCTCAAGATCAAGGCGAGCGTCTACGGCGTGCCAATCGTCGTACCGAAGGAATCGGAGTGCGGCGTCATCGGCTGCGCGGCCATGGCGGCCACGGCCACCGGACGCTTCTCCAATGTCGAAGATGCCGTTGGCGCCTATGTCCGACATATTGACGAAGTCGCACCCGATCCGGCCTGGGCGGAAATCTATGCACGGATGCAGACGGTATTCGACAAGCTCTACGAGCACAGTCAAGCGCTCTACGACGATCTCGATGCGCTCGCCGCCCCGGCGGGCGCCGGAAGCAAATGACCTCTCTTGAGTGCGTTTTGTGTTCCAGAAGAAGGAGTCCTTGCCTTGGACGACATCCTCGCCACGTTCCGACCAGACCTTTTTGCTGGCAAGCGTGCGCTGATCTCGGGCGGAACGAGCGGGATCGGACTCGGCTTGGCGAAGGCCTTCGCAGGTCTGGGCGCGGACGTTACCGCCACGGGGGCTTCGCGTCAGCGTCTCGATGCGGCTCGTGCAGATGAGAGCGCCAAGGGCATTCGCTTCGAGCGCCTCGATGTGCGTGATCGTAAAGCAGTCGACTCCCTCGTCGGCACTCTTTTGGGGCTTGACGTGCTCGTCAATGCGGCCGGCATTGCCAAGCCGGAAAGCGAATACGAGGAAGAAGGCTTCCTCGACGTCATGGACGTCAACCTGAATAGCGTCATGCGCCTTTCCATGGCTGCGCGGCCGCTGCTTGCGGGCACGAAAGGCGCGATCGTCAATTTCGCCTCGATGCTGAGCTACATCGTCGACGATAGCGTTCCCGCCTATTGCGCCAGCAAGACCGGCGTTCTGGGCCTGACGCGCGCATTGGCGCACCGTTTTGGACCCGAAGGAATTCGCGTCAACGCGGTCGCGCCCGGCTACCACAAGACTGACATGACGAAAGCGCTGTGGTCGGACCCGGAGCCAGCGGCAAAGATCGCCGCCAAAGCGGCGCTGAAACGTTGGGGCACGGTCGACGATCTCATCGGCGCCGTTGTCTTTCTCAGTTCGCCGGCGGCGCTGTTCGTGACGGCTACGACCCTTCCGGTGGATGGCGGCTACGTGGTCAGCGGCTTCTGAAACATCGACCGTAACGGCCAAAGGGACACAGGCGATGGACAATGGGCAGCGGGGACGCACCGCCTTTGGGCGCGGATTCGGCGGACCAGGCAAGTATATTCAGCGCGCTGGCGAGATCGAGCGTTTGCCCGACCACCTGAAGAGCCTTGGCGCCAAGGCCTTCTTTCTCGTCGATGGTTTCGTGCTCGATTCGATGGGCGCTTCGTTGCGCACTTCGCTCGAAGCAAGCGGTCTGCCGCATGCCATCGAGCGTTTCGGAGGAGAATGTTGCGCCGAGGAGATCGCTCGCATCGGCGGCTTGGCGCGAACGGCGGGGGCCGACATCGTCGTTGGGGTTGGCGGCGGCAAGACCGCAGACACCGCGAAAGTCGCCGCGTGCGCAAACGGCGCCCGCCTCGCCGTCGTCCCGACAATCGCCTCTACCGACGCGCCGTGCAGCGCCATCGCGGTACGGTATTCGCCGCAGGGCGTCTATCAAGAATCGATGTTCTTGCCTCGCAATCCAGACATTGTCATCGTCGATAGCGCGGTCGTCGCCAAGGCGCCGGCGCGCTTCCTCGTCGCAGGCGTCGGCGACGCGCTTTCAACATGGTTCGAAGCGCGATCGAACCTGGAGACGCGCTCCAACAATTTGATCGGCGGCGGCTTTCCGACGCCGATCGTGGGTCGGGCCATTGCGAAGGCGTGTCAAGAGACCCTGCTACGCGACGCGCTCGCCGCCAAGCTCGCGATCGAACGTGGTGTGCTGACCGAAGCGGTCGAGAATATCATCGAGGCGAATACGCTGCTCAGCGGCCTCGGTTTCGAGAACTGCGGCGTTTCGGGAGGCCACGGTATTCAAGACGGTCTGACCGTGCTTCAGCAGACCCACAGGTTCTTTCACGGCGAGAAGGTCGCTTTCGGCACGCTTTGTCTATTGATGTTGGAGGGACGGCCTCTCGCCGAGATTGATGCGATGACCAAATTCTGCCGCTCGCTCGGCCTGCCTACGACGCTTGCTGACCTCGATTTGGCCGGCGTGACCAAAGCTGACATCGGCCGCGTCGCCGAAGCCGCGCTCGCGCCGGATTCCGCGACTTGGCGTTCCGCGGCTGCGCTCTCGGTCGACACCGTGCGCGATGCGATTCTCGCGCTCGATTCCTATTCATCCAGCCTCAACGCGATCGCCGCCTGACACTTCGCCGCCCCACAGAGGCGATCCATTTCCGCCAAGTGGGCGCGGCAACGTCGGATTGGCGCGCGGCGGTTCAAACACAGGAGAGCATAAATGTATCTTGATCGGTTCAGCCTCAAAGATCGCGTCGCGGTCGTAACCGGCGGTGCCCAGGCGATTGGCCTTGCGTGCGTCGAGGCGCTGTCGGAGGCCGGCGCTCATGTCTATATCGCCGATCGAAATCCGAAGGCGGCGCAGGAAGCGCAAGCCGCGATGAGGGCGAAGGGCTATGAGACCGACTTCATCGAAGTTGACGTGACAAATTCAGCGCAGGTCGACGCCGCGGCCGCGCGCGTCCTGAAGGAAAGAGGGCGCGTTGACATTCTTGTTTGCAACGCGGGCATTGCGCGTTCCGAAACGGCCGCCGAGGATTTGACCGATGAGCATTGGCTCAACGTGATTGACGTCAACCTCAATGGTCTCTTCTGGTGCTGCCGAGCGTTTGGTAGACCTATGCTCGCGGCTGCGCGGGGATCGATCGTCAATATTGGATCCATGTCGGGGTTCATTGTCAACAAACCGCAACCACAGGCTCAGTACAACGCTTCGAAAGCCGGCGTTCATCACTTGACGAAATCGCTCGCCGCCGAGTGGGGTGCGCGCGGAGTCCGCGTCAACTCAGTTGCTCCGACGTACATCAACACGCCACTCACGGCGTACGCGAAGAACAATAGAGCGATGTTCGACGCTTGGATCGACGGCACGCCAATGGCTCGTATGGGTGAACCCGATGAGATCGCTTCAGTGGTCTTGTTCCTGGCTTCCGACGCATCGAGCCTTATGACCGGATCGATCGTTGTTGCCGACGGCGGCTACACTTGCTGGTGAACATGCCGGCACGGCCTGCCGTGTGGCGGCCTTGGGGGTCGGACATGGGTGAATTGCGAGACGTGTTTTGGTCCAAAGGTCATTGGGCGGCCGCCTGTGAATCGGCGGCGGGTCTGAACACCGATCGGCGTCCTAACTGCATGAGAACATAGAAGGCTGTTGCCCACGATGGACGCTGATTGGTGGGTCTGACACCGCGCCGAAACACACTCCAGATCTCCTGCGGGGCAAGCGAAAAGCGGTCGCGTTGCGAACGGCGCGATAGCTCCTACGTTGCAGATCCTACGCGACCACGGCCTTTACAGGGCGCGTCTTGCGCCGGTGGACGTTCGGGCCAGGCGCGACGTTCGCGCGCCCTGCCAAATATGTCTGGCGGCGTTGCTCGAGCCATGTCTCGACCTCTTCGAGATCCCACACCACGCATCGGGGCGTGAGATTGAAGCGATGCGGGAATTCGCCGCGCTTTTCCATCTGGTAAATGGTGCTGTCGGCCAGCGGCACGATGAGTCGGAGTTCATGTCGCCGGATGGTTCGAGGGAGGCCTGTCAAAACGGTTGCGGGCCCGGAGTACCCTGTGGGATCGCTGTCTTTGTCCTCCCGATATGGCACCATCAGAATGCGCACGCGGCTTGGCTTCTTGACCAATCTATCCTCCTGTGTGGTTTGCGGAGGATGGGCACAGGCCGCGGCCGAGTTTGTGAGATTGTACAACGGCTTCACACGAACGGAATGCCTCGCTGACGGTAGTTTTCTACGAACAGACCGTTCTGAGGGAGGGAGTGGCGGCATGTCGAAAACGCCGATAGCAGGCAATAGATAAAGTGCCCCAATTGGGCGAAATTCTTCAACGAAATCAAAATCGTAGTCTTATGGCGGTCCCGGAGTCGGTAGTTTCAGAGAGCGAAGTTATTTTTCACAAGGAAAAACAATATCTTATGGCGCGCCTGAATAATCGAGTGGGAGTAGAGGGGGTGGAACGGCCGCGGTTCGCCAAGAGCATCGTTCGAACTTTGGCTGAACGGGCTGGAAATCACTGTTCAAATCCTGACTGTCGCGCCCTGACCGTTGGTCCTGCGAGTGACGTATCTAAGTCTGTCTTGATTGGGGAGGCCGCCCACATATACGGCGCGAGGCTTCAAGCGGCTCGTTACCGAGAAAGCATGGCTTCGGCACAGCGCGGTCTAATAACCAATGCGATCTGGCTTTGCCGGAATTGTCACAAGAAGATTGACGCTGATCCCGATATGTACCCCGCGGATTTGCTATTTGAATGGCGAAATACACATCAACGCTGGATAACCGATCAATTGGGCCGGCCCGGTGAAGCGGCGAGGCTGCGCGTAATGGAAAAGCAGCTCGAACCATTCTCGCGTTGCAGTTACCTGGCAAGGCAAATCATCGCGGATAAGCCGAGACATTGGGAATATCTACTTATCGCTGAACTTATGTATGATAAAATTGAGCCCATAAAGCTTCAGTGGCAAATGCTTGAGGGAGGCTTCAGCGTTAAAGCAATAAGCAGAATTCCAGATGATCAGTTTCTTACTTGGACTATTGATAGAATGTCGGAATTGCAAAGCTTTGTCAGGGCTGCGCAGAAGGTTCTGAGTGAGAGACTGACCCAGGCGTGCGGGCCTCCTGGGCACCCCGGGTCGCCCGTGGAGATACTTCAAGCTTGCACCCTCCTCGAGGACATTTGTTTGGAAGCATTGCGGTGGGAAGAACGCGTACGATTCGCGGCCATTCCGGAGTTGTATGATGAGATACTCGCCATTTTTGTTGGATGCGGTGGTAGAATGGTCATGAAGGTTGAGCAGATTCCAACAAAAATCAAGAATCTGTTCTCTGAAAACGTTAAGCCGGGAAGTTATCAAATTGACATCATCTTTGATCTGCCGCCGGATTGGGAGCCGAGAATAACGCAGGCTTTGTCCAGAATTCGGCAAACTTTGAAAGCCTGAATACCGGGGGTTACGGTGGCAGTGCATTCAATCGCAACTCGACGACTCGGCGCTGCCGCCTCTGCTTGCCCCGCGGAACGCACCTCGCCGTCGAGCTCTTGCGGAGCCCGCTTTTTCCAAACCGCAACGGCTGTCAATGACGCGCCCTTTGGGGGCGCGCCGCCGCGCGGCGGTCGCCGGGGATTACGGGATTACGGGGATTACGGCGACACGTGCACAATTCCCCATTCGGGATTACGGCGACACGTGCACAATTCCCCATTCGTGGGTCGCGCACCTCCGCGGAACGGACTCGCCGCCGAGCTCTTGCGGAGCCCGCTTTTTCCAAACCGCAACGGCTGTCAATGACGCGCCTTTTGGGGGCGCGCCGCCGCGCGGCGGTCGCCGAAGGCGATCATTGACAGCCCCAGCGGTTTGGAAGTTTCGCCGCCAAGAGCTCGACGGCGAGGCGCGTTCCGCTCCCGCCGCCCGTCTCTCGCCGCGACGCGCTTCGTCAACGAGGCCATGCGCGTGAACCGGCTTAGACAGCGCGCTATGCTTTGCGCCTCGCATGGACGACGTGAACGCCTGCCTCTCCGGGCGCGAGTCCTTGAACGGCGCCGCCGAACCTCGACACGATCTGCCGGTAATCGATGTCGTCGATGTCGCCAAATCCGTGCGCGCGAAGAATCGCCGCCATGGCGGCCGGCGTGAAGCGGCTGGCCCAACGTTCCTCTGTTTTCTCCTGCTGCTCCGTCCGCTCCGTCACCAGTTCCCGCATCTCTCCCGAGAACGCCTCGGATGGCTCCATGTAGTCGAACGCGACCTCCGCGTTCGGGATCGAGGCCATGTAATCCAGGGCGCCGCCGATCGCGTCCTCTGTCAGATAGGGCACGACGCCGAGCCAGGTGAAGAACGCCGGCGCGTTCGGCTGAAAGCCGGCGCCGACGAGTTTCTCGCCCAAGTCGTCGCGTTCGAAATCGACCGGCGCAAAGGCGAGCCATGGCGGCAGCGCGATTTGCGCTTCCGCGAGGCGCCGGCGTTTCCACGCCTGCGTCGCAGGGTGATCCACCTCATAGATGCGGATCTGTCGCGCGGCGTGAGGATTGCGCAGCGCGAAGGTGTCGAGTCCGGCGCCGAGGACGACGACCTGCCGAACCCCTCTTGCGACGGCGCTCGACAAGGCGTCTTCCGCGATCCGGCTTCGCGCAGTCGTGAGAAGACGTCCGACGCTGGCCAAAGGGTGGGCGTCGGCGAAGCGCAGCACGTCCTTTTCGTCTTCGCCGAGAATCTTGATGGCGAACGGGTCGTCGAGGATCGCGCCGTGATCGAGCCGCTGATGAGCGGCTCGCTGTCGGGCGGGTATCAGGGCTGTGCGGCTGGGCTCATTCGGCATCATGGTCGAGGTTTCCCTTCTCATCCATCGCTGCGGGCGCGTGCGTCGCGCGCGGCCGGCGCCGGGCCGCCGATATCCTGCGTTCCATTCGATATCTCCCGCTCAATCGGCTCGGACCAGGGGGAGAAAAATCCGATCGACGATCTCTTCGATGTCCTGCGCCGACAACGGCCGCCGCAGCAGCACGAGCTGATGGCGCACGAGATCGAAGGGCAGGGCGGCCAGGCGCGGCGTCAGCTTCTCGGCGGCGATTTCGCCGCGTTCGACTCCGCGGCTGAGAATTTCCGTCATGATTTCGGCCCCGCGTTCATGCGCGCGCGCAAACAGCGAGGAATCGCTTTCGTGGATAAGCTCTGCAATCAGGCCAAAGACGGCTTCCGGGCTCAATTCGTCCACCGCATCCGCAATGCGATGCAGAATGACCATGACGTCGTCCCGTACGGTTCCGGTGTCCGGCGCCGCGAAGGAAGGTACAAGTCGTTTTGCTCGCCATGCGGCGTAGACAAGCCGGGCGCGCGTCGGCCAGCGCCGGTAGATCACCGGCTTGCTCGTGCCCGCCCGGACTGCGGCCCGCTCGATCGAGAAATTGACGTAGCCCGAGTCTGCAAGTTCTTGCAGCACGGCCGCGAAGATCGCCGCCTCCAGAACCTTGCCGCGTCTGCGGCTTTTTGTTTCGCGCGCCACGTTTGCCCAACCTGTTGGTCGCTCCGATTAGACACGTATCGTATCTTAAGTCAATAGGGTACGATGAGTATCTTATTGGCGGCGAGGTCCGATCTCCCGGCCTCTGCGCAACGTCTTTCGGGCGCCATCGTCCCGTCTGGCGTTTCGCGCGTTCTTTGGCGCCTAAGCGGCTGAAAATTCACGATCGGCGAATCAACCTGTCGCGGCTGTCGCCTGCGCTTGACCGGAACAAAAGAGGAACATAAAGTTTGGCGCGTCGGGGCGGCGCGGTCGGCGTCGGAGCGGAGCGGGCGGGTTCGGCTGTCCGCAGCTCATAGCCGCCGAAGCCTTGGCCTCGTCGGATCGACCGGGAGGCGTGCGCACATGGCTGGGTTTGCGAACTTTCCTTATGAGATGGTCGAGACCCGCGGCGAAGACGCGCTCGCGACCTGGGAGCAGCTGAAGACGGCCGGCCGCGGCGCTCCGGTCGTGCTCGGCGAGGAAGAGCTGGACAATCTGCTGGCCCCGTTCGATCCGAGAGCGCGGGCGCGACAGACGCCGATCGCGGAAATCCTCGCTGCGGCGGACGCGATTGATTTTCCCGACGATCTTCGTCGGCTGCGCCGCGAGGAACACGCCGAGGCCGTGGCCTATTTCAAGACAATCGGGGCGTACGGATTCGTAACCGAGGAGGCCGATGCGCCGTTGGGCGATTGGCCGGCCGTTCCGTGGCGTGAAACGGGGCCGTCCGACGCCGACGAGTTGTCCGTCGTCTACGACATCAGGACGCGCCAGCCGAAGCCGACCGCGCATATCGCCCTGATCCCCACTGGCGATCCAACCGCCATTCCCGCCTATATGCATTGGGGGAATTGGAACGAATGTCCTTCGGCGGCCTACCATGTCGCCGCGTTGCGCCTTTGGCGCGACCGCTATGGCGCCGAACTGGTGGGGCTCGCGTCCGATGCGATGAACCTGCGTGTTTCGCGCCGGCCGGCGACGCGCGAAGAGGCGCTCGATCTCGCGTGCGCGCAATACGCCTACTGCAACGACATCGTCGATCAGGGCCTCCGTTCCCTTCGGGCGCTGGCCGCTGGGTTGATGGCGAGCGACTGGTGGTTCTTCTGGTGGGACTGAGCCGGTTTACGCCGCTCCTTCCCCTTGCTCCGACCCGTCTTGCGCCGCGGCGGCTGATCGCCGTCGTCGGTGCCCGCCGCGCAACGCCCGACATGGATGTCGAATTCGCCGGACCGCTTAAACGAAATCGGACCGACCCGGCCAACGCCGCAGGACCGCTCTGAGTAGTTTCCGATCCTATCGCCGGCGATCTCCGGTCCGCTAACCTTTCCCAAGCATTCGTTTCGCGAACGCCCGTTTCCACTCCGCTCGCCGACGCGCCGAAGAGGCAAAATGCTCCGGCTGCGCCGGGCGGGAGCGGCGGGACGGGTCGTCGATCGCCCGGCAAGACGAGAACAGGAGCGCGCTCCATGCGCGTCCCTTCTTCAAATCGCCGCGCCGCGTCCTTAAGGGGAGGAGTTCCTCCTCGCCAAACTGGGAGGGAAGTCTCATGGCTACGCAAGGTTTGCTGCGAGCAGAATCGCTGAAGCGGCTTCTGCAAGGGGCGGTGGTCGGCGCCGTCGCGACGCTCGCCATTGGCTTTGGCTATGCCGGGTTTACGCTCGGAAGCACGGCGAAGACGATGGCGGACGACGCCGCCAAAAACGCCGTGGTCGCGGCGATGGCGCCGATCTGCGTCGATCAATTTCAACGCGCCGCAGGCGCCTCCGACAACCTAACGGCGCTGAAAAAGGTCGGCGCCTGGGAGCAGGCGGCGTTCGTTGAAAAGGGCGGCTGGGCGGTGATGCCTGGCAGCAATTCGGTCGATTCCGGCGTGACGCAAGCCTGCGCCGCCCTGCTCGACAACGCGAAGTAAGTCTGCGAGGCGCCTCGATTTCGGATCGGCGGCGGTCATTCGCCGAGCCGGCGCGAGGCGTCTGATTTTGGTCTTGCAGGTCGGCCGCGCTGCGCTGCGGCCGACACGCCAGCCCCCGCCGATCGAGGGCAGGCGATTCGTCGCCGACTCTCTCGCCTCTCCTCACAAGAACAGCGCCCCGCCGTTGACCGCCAGCGTCTGGCCGGTGACGAAGGCGTCGCCGACCAGGAACAGCACGGCCTGGGCGACGTCGTCGCCGGCGCCGACGCGGCCGACGGGAATGCGCGCGCCGATCCCCGCCGCGATCAGCGGCGCGCCCATTTCGGTGTCGATCAGGCCCGGCGCGATCGCGTTGACCGTCACGCCTTCTGGCGCAAGCCGCAGCGCGTAGGCGCGCGTCAGGCCTTCCAGCCCCGCCTTGGCGGCGCCGTAGGCGACGCTGACCGAGCCGGCGCCGATGCGCGCGCCGATCGAGGAGATGTTGACGATCCGCCCCCAGCGCTACGCCCGCATGTCCGGCAACACTGCTTGGGTACAGAGAAAGGCCGATTTCAGATTGACCGCGACGGCGCGATCGAAATCCTCTTCCGTGATCTCGTCGAGGCCGCGCGTCGCCGCCATGCCGGCGTTGTTGACGAGAATGTCGACCGGGCCGAGCCGGTCCTCCGTCTCGGCGACCATCCGCTGCACGGCGGCGGCGTTCGAGACGTCGGCGGCGACGGCGGCGGCGTGACCCCCGCCTTCGCGGATCGCCGCGACGACCGCGGCCGCCTCTTCGCCGCGCTCGCGATAGTTGATCGCGACCGCGGCGCCGGCCTTGGCGAGCGCCAAGGCGATCGCCTTGCCGATGCCGCGCGAGCCGCCGGTGACCAGCGCGACGCGCTTGTTCAGTTCAGACATGGTGGATTTCCTACGCGTTGAAGCGACGACAGGGAGTCCGCTCGATCTAGCCGCGGAACGACGGCGCGAGTGTTGGTCATCGCGCGGCGCCGCGCAACGGATTGGTCGGCGCTCCCTCGCCGACGCAAGCCGGAGATTGCCGTTGACGGGGCGCGCCGGTAGAGGATGCCGATCGAGAACGGCTTGGGTCGGCGACGCCGGCGCGTCGTGGCCGCCGTCGCCGAGAACGTGTTGAGATTTCCATCGTGACGATGATCGGCGCTCTGGCTTTGTTGTTCGTCTGCCAATTGGCGGGCGAGGCCGTCCATCGGCTGGCGGGCTTGCCGCTGCCGGGTTCGGTGATCGGCATGCTGCTGCTGATCGGCTGGCTGGCGCTGATCCAGAAGGAGCGTCCGACGCTCGAGGCCGTCAGCGCGTGGCTGACGGCGCATCTGTCAATCATGTTCGTGCCGGCGGCTGTCGGGCTGATTGATCAGGGGCCTGCGCTGTCGCGCTACGGCTTCGGACTGGTCGTCGCCACAGCTTTCTCCACCGTGCTGACCATGGCGGTCACGGCGCTGGTCTTCCGCTGGGCGGCGAAACGCAGCGAGCCCCTGGAGGACGCCGAAGGATGACCGACCTGCTGACGACCCCGATCCTCTGGCTGACCGTAACCCTGATCGCGTTCGAGACGGCGGACGTCGTTTCCCGTCGCAGCGGCCGCCATCCGCTGTGCCACCCCGTGCTGTTGGCGACGCCGGCGCTCATCGCCGTGTTGCTGGCGACCCGGACCGCTTATCCGGTCTATCAGAACGCGACGCAGGCGCTGAGCTTCTTGCTGGGGCCCGCGGTGGTCGGGCTGGCGGTTCCGATCTGGCGCCAGCGGGCGCTGATCCGGCGACAGGCCTTTCCGATCGCGCTCGCCTTGGCGGCGGGGGCGGCGACCGCGGTCATCAGCGCCGTCGGCGTTCTGTGGCTCTTCGGCGCTCCCAGGGCCGTCCTGGCGTCGATCGCGCCGCGGGCGGTCACGACGCCGGTGGCGATGGCGGTGGCCTCGCAACTGGGCGGCGCCCCTGCGCTGGCGGCGGTCATCGTGCTGTTCGCCGGCGTGGTCGGCGCGATGACGGCCACGCCGCTATTCGAACGGATGAACATCCGCGATTTCCGCGCGCGAGGCTTCGCCGTCGGCGTGTCTGCGCATGGCATTGGCGCGGCGCGGGCGTTTCAGGTCGATTCGACGGCAGGCGCCTTCGCCGGCCTTGGCATGGCCCTGAACGCGGTGGCGACCGCCACGCTTCTATCTGTGCTGGCGCTGCTGATTTAAGCGGTCGCGGCGGGCGAAGGCGGCGCTCAGTCGGGCAACGCCACGCCCGACAGCCGCGCGCATTCCGCGATCAGCCGGTCCTGCAATTCCGCAGAGCCGGTTCGCGGGTCGGGCGCGCGCGGACGCAGGTGGCGAAAATACTTGCCGGTGACCCGCGCTTCCGGGTCGTCGCTGACGGCGAGCCAGACCTGGGTGCGATGGGCTTGGTCGAGATCGTCGGGCGCGCCCGCGCCGCCCATGCGGGTCGCCACCCAGCCAGGCTCGAGCGCGTTCGACAGCACGTCGGGCCAGCGCCGCGCGGCGGCGAAGGCGATCAGCACGTCGAGAAACTTGCTCTCGGCGTAGGCTTCCGCCGGGCGCCAAGCGCGTTTCGTCCACGCCAGATCGTCGAGGCGAGCGTCAGCGCCGCGATGCATGCCGGAACTGAGATAGACGAGGCGGTCCGGCCGCTCGATCAGCGCCGTCAGGACGTAGGGCGCGAGGACGTTGACCGCAAAGACGTGCGGCAGCCCGTCCTCCGTCTTGGTCGGCAGCGCCTCGCGATAGCCGACGCCGGCGTTGTGGATGATGGCGTCGAAGCGGCCGAGCTTGTTGGCCTGCACGGCGACGCCGCGCGCGCCGGCGACGCTCGACAGATCGCCGACGACGATCGACTCGGCTTCGTGCAGCGCGCGGCGAGTTTCGGCGGCGCGGAGCTGATTGCGGGCGTGCAGAACGACGCGATGGCCCTGCTCGATCAGCAGCGCGCCCGCCATCAGGCCGAGGCCGGTCGACGATCCGGTGACGAAGACTCGCGCCATGACGGGGCCCTCCAATGCGAATCCGCAATCAGCGCCGCCGCCTTCGACTGGGAAACGGCCCTCCGGCGGCGAGTTTAGCGGCCGACGCGGGGCTGAGATAGGCGCCGTCAAGCGGCTTGCAAACGACGTCCGCGTCGGCGCCGCCCGCTCTCACGACCGGCGCCGACGAGATTGACGAGCGCTACGCGGCCCGAAGCGCGCGCGTTTTGCGCCGCGCCACCAGTTGCGCCGCCACAACGGCGTGCGTGATCAGGTAGAACGGCACCAGCACGGTTGGCACCAGCGAGAAGGGCAGGGACTGCATCGCCTGCGAGCCGACGCCAACATGGAGAAGTTGCGTCGGCCCTTGCCCGCTGGCCAGCCCGAAGCCGACGGCGGCGAACAGATCGAGCGCGCCGAAGGCGTTCCATGCCGCAATCGACGCCGGTTCGCTGCGCGCCACCCGCAGCGCCAGCGGAACGGCGATGAGGCCGGTGATCATGTCGCCGAGCCCCGCGGAATACGGGAACGGGCCGCTCAGCCGGCCGACCGCGGCGAGCGCGAGAAACAGGACGCCGACGACGCGCAGTGCGTTGAGGCCGATCAACAGCTCGGTCGGGATCGCCAGCAGCGCCGCGCGAAAGCTCTGCGAGCCGAACCACAAGGCCGCCGCGGCGAACAGCGGCGTCGCGAACAGCAGGCCGACGACGGGGATGGGCTGGTCGGGCGAATAGGCGAGCGCGCCGGCCGCGCCGAGCGCGGTCGCCAGTCCGACCCACGCGCCCGCGACGCCCGCCGCGACCAGGCGCTGACCAAGCGTCATCGGAACGATCGAAACGATCGCGACGACGTCGACGAGTATCGCCGCCATTCCCGTGATGTGTCCAAGCAGGTTCAACATCGCCGTCTCCATTCAGTGTAACTACACGTAATTGGCATGGAAAGTTCTCGGCGCGCCCGAGGTTTCAAGTCAGCGTTGCGTTCGCCAGCCGCCGCAACGCCGCGACGTCGGCGCCGCCCAAGGCCGCGGCGACGGCGGCCTGCGCCTTGCGCCAGGCGGGGAGGGCGTCTTGGGCGACAGCGCGCCCGTTCGGGGTCGCCGAGACCAGATGCGTCCGCGCGTCGTTTTCGTCTGCGTGCGTCTGGATCCAGCCGTTGTGCACGAGCAAGGCGAGGTTGCGCGTCAGCGTCGTGCGATCGGCGCCGAGCGCTTCGGCGAGCGTCGTCACTGGCGTCGCGCCGCGAATGATGAGGTTGGCGAGAATGGTGAATTGGGTGATCCGCAGCCCGTGCGGCCGCAAATGCCGGTCGAAAACGGCGGTGACGCCGCGCGCGGCGCTGCGTGAGGCCTGACACAGGCAGTTGCGGCAATCGGCAAACGCGGCGGCGTCGGTCATAAGTTTATGTGTAGTTACACGTAAGCTCCAGGTCAAGCGCGAATTCGCGTGGGCGTCGGCCTCTTGATGGAGGAGGGGCGCCTTCGGCGCGCCGAAACCGCCGGTCCGCGCTTTGTCGACGCCGAACGTTGGCCTATTCTCGTCGCGTTCATCGACAACGAGCGACGCGAGCCTGTCTTGTCCAAATCCACCCGGGCGACCAAGGCCCTCGAACAGGCGGGGGCGGCGTTTTCGGTGCACGCCTACGACTACGACCCCGACGCCGACAAGATCGGCATGCAGGCGGCCGAGGCGCTGGGCGAGGCGCCGCAACGGGTGCTGAAGACGCTGATCGCGCTCGTCGATGGCAAGCCGGTCTGCGTCGTGTTGCGCTCGGACCGCGAGGTGTCGATGAAGAAGCTCGCCGCCGCGCTTGGCGGCAAGTCGGCCGAGATGATGAAGCCGGTCGAAGCCGAGCGCATCTCCGGCTACAAGATCGGCGGCGTCAGCCCGTTCGGCCAGAATCGCCGCCTCAAAACGGCGATCGACGCCGAGGCGCTCGCCGAGTCCTACGTCTTCGTCAACGGCGGCCAGCGCGGCTTGCAGGTGCGGCTCAGTCCACAGGACGTCGCCAAACTGCTCGACTCCGTCGTCGCGCCGATCACGGCCTGAGTCGGTCGCCCTCCGGCGCGCCGCCAAAACCTGCGCTTGAAAGGGCAACCAAATGGTTGCATATTGCCGCGATGAGCATGGACGCGGTCTTTCGGGCGCTGGCGGATCCGGTCAGGCGGCGGCTGTTGGATCGGCTTCATCGGCAGAATGGGCAGACCTTGAGCGAGCTGTGCGAGGGCCTCGACATGACGCGCCAGGCGGTGACCAAGCATCTCGTCGTCCTCGAGGCGGCGAAGCTCGTCTCCTGCCAGAAGCGCGGGCGCGAGAAGCTGCACTTCATCAATCCCGTGCCGATCAACGACATCGCCGAGCGCTGGATCGGCAAATTCGACGCGCCGCGCCTCGCTGCGCTCTCCGAACTCAAACGCAAGCTGGAGGAAGGGAAGGGCCATGACTGACGGGATCAGCCGTTTCGTTTACGTGACCTATATCCGCGCCACGCCCGAGCAATTGTGGGCCGCGCTGACGAAAGCCGAGTTCATCAAGCAATATTGGTTCGGCGTGACCATCGAGACCGACTGGAAGGCCGGTTCGCCATGGAAGATGGCCTACCCCGACGGTCTCGTCACTGACGAGGGCGAAGTGGCCGAAAGCGATCCGCCGCGCCGCCTTGCCCTGCGCTGGCGGCATAAGTGGAAGCCGGAGCTTGCGGCAGACGGCGAAGCGTTCTGTGTCATCGAACTCGAACCGGTCGAGGGCGCGGTCAAGCTGACCATCAATCACACGGTCGCGCGCACCGATTCAAAGCTGATCGAGGCGGTCGGCGGCGGCTGGCCGCGCATCCTCGCCAACCTCAAGTCGCTGCTGGAAACCGGTCAGACCATTCTCAAGCCCAAAGTCTGATCGTCTATCGCGTCATGGTTTTGCCGACGTGTGTAAGCGCCTGTAAAGAGGGTCTTTCGTCAATGGCGACAGCGCCGGCGGGTGCGCCTGTCGGCTCATTCGCAATCCGCCTTCCGTCGCCCCTCAAGCGGCGCATGAAGTGGACCTCGCCGCGGGCGCCGTCGCGCTCGGGCGACTTCAACTCCGACATTCACTTGATACGATATCAAACGAGAGAATCAGTGGAATTTCTGATTGATCGACACTGTCTCGCCCGCCGCCGGGCGGCGGCGTTGGGCGAGTCGTCGTGGATTCGCCGGCGCGACTTTTATGGCGTCGAAGGCGGCGACCGCGCCTGGGGCAATGACGGAGCGGCGGGATGACGAGGCATGGGAACGCAGGCGAATTCCGCATGGCTGCGGCGGCGAAGAAGCGGCCCAAGGCGGTCGCCGACGCCGCTGCCGGCGTGCTGCTGGCGAGCGCCGAAGTCGTCGCGACGCCCGAGCGGGCCCGCCCTAATGACCAGCGAGGTCGAGCGCTGGTGGACGCTGCCCGGCGTCTATCGGCTGAAGGATTGGCGGGCGGACCTGCGCCCGCAGGGCGCCTGGAGCGTGTGCGTCGCGTTCTGCGACAGCCGGAGTTTCGACGAATGGGGCGAGATCTGCGCCGTCGAGGCGCCGAGTCGCGTCGTTCTCACTCGCCATTTCGCCGCCGATCCGCTGATCAGCGAACGCGAGACGACGCTCGCGTGTCGGTTCGAATCGTCGCCGCGCGGCGCCTTGATCACGCTGCGCGAGGACGGTTTTCTCGGCCGGCCGCAGGCGGTCCATGTCGCCGCCGAAAACTGGGAGAAGATCCTGGGCTGGCTCGACGCCCATCTCAGTCGAGCCTAGCCGACCTCAGCGCCCGGCGCGGATGGCGTCCCAGTTGACGCAGTTTTCGAGGCGTTCGCCGCTCACCAGCCGGCGGATGTTCGCCGTCACGCGCTCGGCGATGCCGCGGTAAGAGGCGTCGGTGACGCCGGCGACGTGCGGCGTGGCGAGGACATTGGGCCGCGTCAGCAGCGGCGACTTCGGATCGAGAGGCTCCTGGTCGAAGACGTCGAGCCCCGCCCCAAGCAGCCGCCCCGAATCGAGCGCCGCCAGCAGCGCGGCATGATCGACGACGCCGCCGCGGCCGACGTTGATCAGGCAGGCGCCCGCCGGGAGCAGCGCCAGAGCGGCGGCGTCGATCAGCCCACGGGTTTCTTCGGTCAGGGGCATGCAGAGAAAGAGATAATCGCTGGCGCGCAACAGGTCGGGAAGCCGATCAAGCGGGCCGATCCAGTCCATCCCTAGCCGTTCGGCGAGCTCGGGATGGGCGCGCCGGGCGATCCCCGCCATGCGCAGGCCAAAAGGCCTGAGCCGCGTCGCCAGCGCCTCGCCGAGGCCGCCCATGCCGACGATGCCAGCCCTTCGGCCGAGCAGCGACTGGCCCATCGGCGCGCCCCAGGCGCCGCCGCCGCGGATTGCGCGCTCGGCTTGGGCGAGACGGCGGCTGAGCGCGATCGCCGCCATGACGCACCATTCCGCAACCGATTCGGCGTTGCCGCTGCCGGCGCTGGGGGCGCGGGCGACGGGAAGACCGCGCGCGGTCGCCGCCGCGACGTCGACGCCTTCCAGGCCGACGCCCCATTGCTGGATCAACCGCAGGCCGCGGACGCGGTCCATCAACACGCCGTCGACGCGCGCCATCGTCGGGACGAGGACGTCGGCGGCGGCGCCGTCGCGGCGCAGCGCCGTTTCGTCGATCATCGTCAGACGGGCGTCGGGAAACGCCTCCAGCACGCGGTCGCGGACGCCCGCGAACCCGGTCGAGGCGACCACGATTTGCAGCGACGGCATGGCGCGGCTCCTTGGCGCGACAAGGCCCATACGCGCGCCGCGCCCCGTTCTTTGGCGTTGGCGAGGGTCGGCGACCCTGATAGCCGATTTGACGCCGCCGCGGGAGCGACGCAGCGTCGCTGTCCTTTGCGGCGAAGAGCGCTAGCGGCCGATGTTGGCGGGCGGCACCAACCCCTGGTCATCGGTGGGGAAGAAGCGCTGACTCGGCGTGTTGCGCGGCGTCGGGGCGGGCAGCGGCGATGACGAAACCGCCGGCGGCAACGGAATCGTCACCGGCGCGCCCGGCGCGTTGAGGTCGAGCGGGCCTGGCTCGGCCGGCGTGGCCTTGCGCTTCTTCGGCGTCGCGGTCGGGCTTGGCGTCGGTTGGGCGCCGGGTTTGCCCGGCTGCGGCAGGTTCAGCGGGCCAAGGTCGAGGTCGCCGGAATCGGTCGACTGGTCGGCGACCGGCGGCGCCTCGTGGATGAGTTCGCCGTCGCCCTTACAGTCGGTCAGCCAGATGTCGTAGACTGGGTGCTCGACGCCGTGCATGCCCGGGCTGTCGGCGAACATCCAGCCGGTGAAGATGCGGTGCGTGGCGTGGTTCTCGGCCACCTCGTCGACTTCGGCGAAGGCGTCGGTCTGCGGCGCTTCGGTCGGCGGCCGCGAGTAGCAGACGCGCGGCGTGATCTGCAGCGAACCGAACTGCACCGTTTCGCCGATCGCCGCCTCGAACGAGATGATTCGCCCGGTGATCTTGTCGAGGCCGGAAAAGACCGCGGTCGGATGCTTGATCTTGTCTGCGAACGCGGGCGCGCCGGCGGCGAGCAGCGCCGCCCCGGCAAGGACCGCGAGGCGCCGGAATCGTCGTGTCATCGTTAAGGTCCGGGCCTCTGCATGGTTAGGCGCGCGCTCAATTCGCATCGGGCTCCCTTGGCGGTTAAGCCGGGCGAAACGAAGGCGCTTCTTCAGCCCTCCGGGCGCCAAGCCTGATAGTCGCCCGCCGACGCCTGGCGCTGGCCACGCCCGATCGTCGAGCCCTTGGGCCGAATCGCCGCCCTGGTGCCGGTCGGGTTGGACATATGCGGCTTTTCCCAGGGCTTGGCCTTGTAGTCCTCCTGGCTCGGCGCCACGTCGACCGTGTGGTGCAGCCAGCCGTTCCAACCCGGCGGCGTCGCCGAGGCTTCGCTGACGCCGTTGTAGATCACCCAGCGGCGCTCGAAGCCCAGCGCCGGGTCCTTTTTGCCGCCGCGCGTGCGGTAATAGGCGTTGCCAGCCTCGTCATGGCCGACCAACTCGCCATGGCGGCGGGTGTGCCACAGCGTGTTGAGTGTGGCGCCGTTCCACCAGGTGAAGAATCGAAGGAAAAAGAGCTTCATCGCGTTTCCGAGAGCCGCCCAAGGAATTTTCGCGGCCGGACTATGGCGACCGGAAAGGGGCCTGTCCAGCGCGAAAGCCGCCACTTGGCAAGGCCGAATTTTCCCCTTGCCGAGCCGCTGCGACTCGTCCGATGCTGTCAATGCGGCGGGACGTTTACCGAACGTTATACATTTTTCTCCACAACATATTGTGTTGGCGGCGATCAATCGCACAAGCTGTTGACGCCGCCGTCACAGAGTCGTAATGTTCGGAGGTTCTCGGCGCATGGCCGCTTTTCGGCTCCAGGAGGGGCTGGCGAGCGGCGGCGGTCGCGTGAGAGCGCATCGGCGACGGAGCGGGGCGTTTGGGGCGCCAAGCGCCGGAAACTTGTGGGCGTCGGCGCGCGTTAGAAACGTCTGACATTGCTATTGGGGGGCCGCTGCGGCGGTCGATGGCGGGCGTGCGCCCGCCGAGCATCGGGGTTTGAGGCCATGCATATCGAGCGGCGGTACACGAAGACGGCGCAGTCGCCCTACGCGTCGATCGCGTTCGAGACGACCAGGAGCGAGATTCGCAACCCCGACGGATCGGTGGTGTTCTCGCTCGACAAGCTCGAAGTGCCGGCCGGCTGGAGCCAGGTCGCCGCCGACGTGCTGGCGCAGAAGTATTTTCGCAAGGCCGGCGTGCCGGCGCGCCTGCGGCGGGTGGAAGAGAACGGCGCGCCGTCTTTTTTGTGGCGGTCGGTTGCCGATACGGAAGCCCTTGAGTCGTTGCCGAAAGCCGAACGCTACGGCTCGGAAACCTCGGCCAAGCAGGTGTTCGACCGGCTCGCCGGGGCTTGGACTTATTGGGGCTGGAAGGGCGGCTATTTCGATACGGAGGCCGACGCCGAAGCCTATTTCGACGAGACGCGCTTCATGCTGGCGCGGCAGATGGCCGCGCCCAATTCGCCGCAATGGTTCAACACCGGCCTGCACTGGGCCTACGGCATCGATGGGCCGGGG
>Ga0181520_10002602_pt1 | contig 33164 bp, 30 predicted proteins | sample PEATcosm2014_Bin_29_FD_132451 | JGI IMG/M metagenome (GOLD analysis project Ga0181520, IMG submission 132451) | Peatland microbial communities from MTU Mesocosm Facility, Houghton, MI, USA - PEATcosm2014_Bin02_30_metaG | ecosystem: Environmental > Terrestrial > Soil > Wetlands > Peat | place...
ATCGTCGGCTCCTTATTGGCGATCATGGCAACTCCTGGTTCAGGGCCCTGTCTGACACCGACAGGACATTCTATACGCCCGCCGAAGCGGTCGCGCTACTTTGCGTTAGGAAATATCGAACGTCGCTCATCCGCCCGGCGGCGTCAGGACGCAGTGGCGCAGGCGAAGCGGGTGATCGGGCGCCGGACGTTCGATCCTGGCATCATCGGCGGCGGGAAGAACGGTGAAATGGTTGGCGGCGGCCGTTTGCAGCTCCCACGCTTTGGACATCACGTCATCGGGGTCCACCATCAGATAGAGGTCTTGTTTGGACAAATCGATGGACGGTATGTCGGTCTGCTCGACGACGCGCCGGGCGGAATACCACGACAGCTCGCGTGCGGTCTTCGTGGGGGCAAGAACCCACGCATCGGCGGGCACCTTATCGCGGATCAAGCGGCCCATGTCCGCAAGACCAACGCCGCCGAGGTAGCCGCGACGCAGGAACTCGTCATGCACCAGATGCCCGAATTTGGCCAGAGCCTTGTACTGATCCAGGTGCCTTTGATCGAGGTAGGGAAGCGTCCGCTGCTCGATCACGTAGCCGCCGATCGGCATCAGGTTGAACACCAATTGCCACAGCAACAGAACCGCGGCGACGGGATTTCCCCACGGCGAAGGCAGCTTGCGATTCAGCCAGCACACGATCAGCCACCAGGCATATTCCAGCAGCGGCAGCACCGCCAGCACATAACGATCGTGCGGCAGAACCAGCAGCATCACGCCGACGGTCGATGCAACCCACAATCCCCACAGTGGCCGCTGGATAACCAGGCTCATGCCCACGCCCAGGATCGCGATGGTGGCCGGAATGCTCACCCAAAAGAGATGCTGGCCGAACATCGCGGCGGCCAGGTGGATATTGAGCATGTCCAGGAGGTTCTGCCAGATGACGAGCAGCTCGAGGCGCGGATTGCGAAACTGGCTGAGGACGGATTGTTCGTAGACATCCAACTGGCTGCCGGCGGCGCGGCGGGGGTCGAGGATATAGAAGACGGCGACGCTGGCCAGCAGCAGGCCGACAACGCCAGCGACGCGCCAGGCAAAGCCGCGCCGCCAGGCGGTGACGAGCGCGACGAGAATCACGACGGGCACGAACGCCAGCATCGTCGGACGCATGGTCACGACATCGGCCATGCCGATGATGATCAGCGCCCAGTCGTACCATCGGCCGCGATGCGCAGGCAGGGTTGCGGGCGATACCGGCGCCAGGGAGCTTTGCGGGCCAAAAAGAGCCTCAAATCCGCACAGGACAGCCAGGACTCCGGTAAGAAACGGCATGTCGGTCATGATCTCGAAGCAATAGCGGAAGAAGAGCTTCGTGGCCGCCATGCCGAGCGTGACGATGATCGCCGTGCGCCGCCCGGCGAAGAGATTCATCAGCCGATACGTCAGCGCCAGAGCGATCATTCCCAGCACCAGCATCATGAGATTGGCGGGCCAGAGAGTGCCGGTTCCGAAGATCTTGAATGTGCCGGCCAGCAGAAGGGGCAGGCCGGGATATGCCAGAGTCTCGATCGAGCCGTGATACGTGTACCCGCGCCCCTCGGCGAGGTTGCGGGCAACGCAGAGGTAGAGCGCGCTATCCGGCTCCGGCCGCCACTGGCCGTTGAACGTGAGCAGATAAATGGCCGCCATGATCCCCGCCGGCCATCGCCAGCGGCGTTCGAGGAGGTCGCCCAGACGGGTCGTCAGCAGCGCGCGCCCGCCGGCCTGCGCGCCGCTCGCCCGGCTGTCCAGAGTTTCTCGAAGATTGATTTTCGCGCTCACGGCATCCATGCGAGCGAATGATCCTACCGAGAACGGCTGCACGATCACAACTCGGAAATCCAAAGAAGATGTTTGACTCCGAAGTAAATCGCTCAATAGGATCGCCGTCTCAGGTCAGGTTGCACGGCCTGATTCCGGATGTTGAAGAGAACCGCCAAGCGGTTGGGCAGTGCAGGGCGAGTGGCGGTATACGCGCAATTGGCAACGGCAAAGTTTACTCGATCCGAATTCCAAGGAGTTCAGCGTGACGAATCTTCGCGTAGTTGGCTTGTTGAGTTCAAGAATCACCGCATCCAGAAGAACAAATATACACATCCCGCGCCGCCGCGCGCGGGCCGTTGCCGCGGCGATTGAGTCGCTCGAACAGCGCGTGCTGCTGTCGACCAGCTATGCCCTTACCACGCTGGCAAATTTCAACGGCACAAACGGGGCGCAACCCGTCGCCGGTCTCGTGGCCGACAGTTCCGGCAACCTCTACGGCACGACGCAAACCGGCGGCACCGGCGACAGCGGCGCCGGGGGCACCGTGTTTGAAGTCGCGGCCGGAACGCGCACCCTGTCCACTCTTGTCGACTTCAATTTCACCGACGGTGCCGAGCCGCAGGCCAGCCTGATCCTCGACGGAAACGGCAACCTCTATGGCACAACCGACGTCGGCGGTTTGGGAGATGACGGCATTGGCGATCACGATGGCACGGTGTTCAAAGTCGCGGCCGGGTCGAACACCCCGACGACCTTGTACAACTTTAACGGCACGACCGATGCGGGCAACCCGGCGGGCAGCCTGTATATGGACTCCAGCGGCAACCTGTACGGCACGGCCCCGCTCTCGCTCTTCAGTAATGGCGGCGTCATCTACGAAATCCCGGCCGGAGGCCAATACACGGTTTTGACGTCATTCCCAACCAACCACGGCGGCCCGACCGCGGGCCTCGTCGCCGACTCTTTGGGCAATCTGTATGGCTCTGCGCTGGTCGGCGGTCCCAGCCAAAACGGCAGCATCTTCGAATTGGCCAGCGGTTCGCACGCCTTCTCGACAGTCGCGACTTTCAACGGCACCGACGGCAGCGGTCCCGTCGGCAATCTGGCCGTCGACCACAACGGCGATCTTTTCGGCGTCACCGGCGAGGACGGGACGGCTAACGACGGCACAGTCTTCGAGGTTGCGGCCGGATCGAACACCGTCACGACTCTGGTAACGTTCAACAGCATCAATGGGTCAAACCCAACCAACGGGGTGTACGTCGACTCCTCGGGCAACATCTATGGAACAACGGAAGTCGGTGGAGATCAATCGGTCAGAAGTAGCCTTGGCGTTGTCGGAGCCGGCACCGTTTTCGAAATCGCCGCCGGTACGCACAACCTAACGACTCTCTATGCCTTCACCGGTTTCAACGACGGCGGGTATTCCCAATCCAGCCTGATCGTCGACAGCTCCGGCAATTTCTACGGGACGACCTCCACCGGCGGAACAGGCGGCGACGGCACGGTCTTCGAGCTCAGCCCGGTCATCCCGGCCAAGGTGGCTTTCACCCAGCAACCCGGCAATGCATCCACTGGCACAGCCATCTCCCCGGCCATCACCGTCTCGGTTGAAGGCGCCAACGGCACTGTCGCCGATCTGGACACTTCCACCGTCACACTCAGCATCACCAGCGGACCATCGGGCGCAACTCTCGGCGGCACGACCGCCGTTGCCGCCGTCAATGGCGTTGCGACTTTCAGCAATATCACACTCAGCCCGGCCGGCAATTACACGCTCACCGCATCGGACGGCTCACTGAGTACCGCCACCTCAAACTCATTCATGATTACCCAGTCAGCGGGCCCGGCGGCAAAACTGGCCTTCATCCAGCAACCCGAGAACGCGCTGGCCGGCGCGGATATTACTCCGGCCATCACTGTCGACGTCGAGGATTCCAACGGCAATCTGATCACATCGGACAATTCCTCGACCGTGGTGTTGAGCATCGCCAGTGGACCGCCGGCCGGCACCGCGTCGGCGGGCGTGGTCAACGGCGTGGCGACGTTCAGCGGCGTCTATCTCAACACGGCCGGCACGTATAAGTTTCTGGCTACCGACGGCGCGCTGACCACCGCCACATCGAACCCGTTTCTCATCAGTAATGCGGCCGGCCCGGCGGCGAAACTGGCATTCATTCAGGAGCCCGAAAACACGGCCTCGGGCGCGCCGATCACTCCATCTGTCACTGTCGATGTCGAAGACTCCAGCGGCAACTTGGTCACATCGGATAGCTCCAGCACCGTGGTTCTGACCATCGCCAGCGGCCCGCCCGCCGGCACGGCCAGCGCCGGCGTCGTCAACGGCGTCGCCACGTTCACCGGCCTCTACCTCAACACAACCGGCACCTATACGCTCAAGGCCACCGACGGCTCGCTGACCAGCGCGACATCCACGTCATTCAACATCGGCCAAGTCCAGCAAAGCTCCTTCGCCACGCTGACCAGCGGCGACCTTCTCGTCGAGGGAACCAGCGGCAATGACGTAATCACGTTGCAAGCCGATGGCAGCGGCAATGTCACCGCCACACTCAATGGAGTTACCTCGCAGCCGTTCACGCTCTCATCAGTCACTCTTATTGACGTGGAAGCCGGTGCGGGTAATGACTCCGTCACCGTCGAATCGAGCATGCCCGCAACCCTCGGCGTCAGCGTTCAGGGCGGGCCCGGCGATGACACCATCATGGGCGGACCGGGCAACGACACGCTCGGCGGCGGGGCCGGCAATGACTCCATCGCCGGCGGTCCCGGCGACGACTCCATTAAAGGCGGCCAGGGTGACGATGTTCTGGCCGGCGGCAAGGGCAACGACACCCTCTTCGGCAGCCTGGGCAACGACACCATGCGTGGCGGACTGGGCGATGATTCGCTCAACGGCGGGGCCGGAACCAACCAGTTCTACGGCGGGCAGGGCAACAACTCGTTCTACGCCGTCAACGGAACGGCCGACCAGCTCTTTGCCGGTGCGGCCACGAATGACAGTCTCATCTATGGCCCCAGCGACAATTACATCATTGAAAGCGGCACGATCCCGCCGGGGAATATCACTCTCGCATAGTGAACGGATCGGGTTCGGATTGCGCGCGAGGTTTGAACTGCCGCCGCACGACCGGTAGCATGCGGGTTGTGATGTTATCCGCGTTGATTCCGCTGCCGCCTTTTTGTGTGCGGCGCATCTTGTTGGGGAGGCTCGTCACCGGACCGACCCGCCGATGAGTCGAACTCTCTTCTGGTATCTGTTCCGCGATCTGCTGCGCGTGTTCGTGCTGACCACGCTGGCGCTGGCGGGAATCATGAGCTTCGGCGGGTTGCTGCGGCCGCTGACCGAGCAGGGGCTGGATACCGGGCAAGTGGGGAAAATGCTGACCTATTTCGTGCCGGCGATGAGCACGTATTCATTGCCGGTCGCGGCGCTGTTCGCCACGACGATGGTGTATGGGCGGCTGGCGGCGGATAACGAGTTGACGGCCTGCCGGGCGGCGGGGATCGGTTTCGGCACCATTGCGCTGCCGGCGCTGGTGCTGGGGTTGACGGCCGCGCTGTCGAGCCTGTTCCTGCTGTGTTACGTGGTGCCGGCGGCGACGCTGCGAGTCGAGCGGGTGATCTATTCCAACGTGGCGAAACTGGTGGCCAACAAGATCGGGCGCGATCACCAGCTTCGGCTCAGCGTGGGCGGCCCGGTGATCTACGCGCCGTCGGCGCAGGTCGGGCAGGAAGAGGGCGGCAATCAGACGGTCCGGCTCATAGAACCGACAATCGTGACGACCGACTCGGTGCCGGAAGATCCGTCGAATCCGTCGGGGCCGAAGCTCAAGGTTCCGCATGAGATTTACATGGCCGACGAGGCGACGGTGTGGATACGGCTGAACGACGCGCAAAGGCCGGAACTGGGCATGACGGCGGCGGTGCAGGTAAGCGGCGGGGTTCGGTTTCCGCACGATCTTGCCGGGGATGAGCAGGTGGGGGTCGAGGAAACAACAGTGGCGAACATCAACATCCCTCCGCAGATTCGCGAAAACGTCAAGTTCATGGACGTGCGCGATCTCACCGACATCGCGGTCGATCCCGGCAAAAGCCAGCGGGTGAAACTGGCGGTCGATGATTTCAAAGTCCGCGACCAGGGGCGTCAATACCTGGCCGACCTGATGGCGCAGCTCAACGGACCGTCCGGGTCGTGCGCCATATCGCGCACCACGACGGGCGGCGACGATCTGGCCTTGGGAGAGACGTATGTCGTCAGCCGCCAGGGCGCCGCCACAATCGGGATGGAGAAGGATGCGATCGTGATCGATTCGGGCGAGTCGGCCGATGCACGGCGGGCGCAGTTGGTGCGTCAGCGCAACGGCCACGTCGAGGTGCGGGCGCTGGGGCATCGGCTGCGCATTGAGGCGGAGCCGCAACCGAGCAACAAGACGATGGTGGTGACGATCGACGTGTTCGACGTGGTGGTGACGCCGGCCGATGCGCAGCCGACGCCGCGCGCGGCGTACAACCAGACGGTGGTGTGCGACATGCCGCCGGATGTGAGCCAGATCGCGAATCGGACGCTCAAGGATTACAACGCGACGAATCTAACCGATTTGCAGTGGAATTTTCTGAATCGCGAGCAGTTGTGCGTGGCCAACGACGTGCTCGCGGAATTGCACAGCCGGGCGAGTTTCGCCGTCAGTTGCCTGATCCTGGTGGTGGTCGGCACGGCACTGGGGTTGATGTTTCAAAGCGGGAACTTCCTCAACGCTTTTGCGGTGAGTTTTCTGCCGGCGCTGATGACGATCACGCTCATCGTGGGCGGCGCGCAGGCGGCCGGGCATCTGCCGGATAACGTGCTGGTCCCCCATTTCCGCGATCCGCTGCACATGGGAATCGCGCTGATCTGGAGCGGCAACGCGATGGTGCTGGCGCTGGCGGCGGTGCTGAGCTGGAAACTGAGCCGGACTTAGGTTCTGTCTGAAGCTGCATGACAGCGGACGAAGTGGACAATCTCTCGGGCAAGGGGAACACGGCGGCGGACCGCGCCGATGATGATGCGGCCGGATATTTCCGCGCCCGGCGGGGATTCATCATTGCGCTGGCGGCGGTGCTGGTGACACGGCTGGTGTGGGGCGCGGTGTATGAACTGGTTCCGGATGAAGCGTACTATTGGACATGGTCGCGACACCTGGCGGCGGGATACCTGGATCATCCGGCGATGGTGGCGCTGCTGGTCCGACTGGGAACACGGATCGCCGGAAACACGGAACTGGGCGTTCGGCTGGGGACCATCGTGCTGGCGGTGGGAACGGCGCTGCTGGCGCCGGTGCTGGCGCGGCAGGCGGGATTGAGCCGCCGCGAGGCCGCAGTGGCCGGACTGGCATTGGCTCTGATGCCGCTGATCAGCGTGCTGGCGGCGATGGTCACGCCCGACACGCCGGCGATTTTCTTTCAGACCGCGACATTGGCGTGCGCGCTGCGAGCCAGCCGATCGGGTGACGATGGCGCCAAGGCACCTGGCCCGGGCGGGTCGATCCGGTGGTGGCTGGCAACGGGATTGTTCGGCGGCCTGTCGCTGGAATCGAAATACACGGCCATCGTCACGGGCGCGGCGATCGGAATGGCGATGCTCTGTTCGCCGCGAGGCCGGCGCATGCTCCTGTCGCCCGGCCCGTTGTTCGCCTGCGTCCTGGCACTACTGGTGTTCGCGCCCAATCTGCTGTGGAACGCCACGCACCAGTTCAAGTCGATGCGGTTCCAATGGCATCACGGAAGCACGAACATCCGGCCGCTTGATTTGAAGGATTACTGCCTGAACGTGGCGCAATATGTCGGTGGGCAGATGCTGGTGGTGACGCCGGTGTTCTTCGCACTGCTGCTGCTGGCGCTGGTGAGAAGCGTGCGGCGGTACAGGTCGCTCACATTGCCCTGGCAGATGCTGGTCTGGACGGCGGCGCTGCCGCTGGCGTTTTTCTTTCTGATGTCGATCCGGCGTCGCGGCGAGATCAACTGGCCGGCCTTTGCTTGTATTCCGATGATGCCGCTGATCGTCCGCCAGGCGTTTGTGGATTGGCGCGGGGGGCGCGGACTCTGGCTGCGGCGCGGCATGATCGTCGCGGGGTGCATGGCGGCGGCAATTCAGATTCCCGACCTGGCCCTGATCGCCACGCCGCCGAGATGGAAAGTTACTCGCAAATTCACCGAACTGTTCGGCTGGCGCGAGATGGCGCGGCAGGTGGAAGGGATCAGCCAGGGCGATCCGGTGTTTTGTTCGATGTATGAGACGGCGGCGGAATTATCGTTCTATATGACCGGCCAGCCGGACACGTTTGTCACCGGTTCGGATCGGGCGACGGCCAGCGATGATTTCCCCAACCGGCCGGATCTGGCGAGCCCGCGCATCACGCGCCTGGTCTATGTCGGAGCCAATCCGAACGTGCAATCACCGCCGGAGATTGTTGGCGCCGGGTTCGATCAGTATCCGCGGATGGGAATCGATCTCCGGGTGGAGCGCGATGGGTATTTGATTCGCGACCGAGGCGCCCTGGTCGCGCAAAAAGGGCCTAAGCCGCCGACGACCACCGCCACGCGGGGGGCTGGGCCATGAAAATCATCGACCGCTATGTCCTGCTGACGTTTGTGCGAAACTATCTCATCAGCTTTCTGGTGCTGATCGGACTGTATATCACTCTGGACATGGTGTTCAACTTCGACGAGCTGATGCCGAGCGAATCCGGCCAGGCCGCCGGAGCGCTCTCCGCCGCCACGATCATCGCGGACATCGCCAATTATTATTTCTACCAGTCGTTTTTCATCTATGCTCAGCTCGGCGGCGTGATCGCGGTGGTGGCGGCGGCCTTCACGCTGATGCGCCTGATCCGGTTCAACGAGCTGACGGCGCTGCTGGCATCGGGGATGCCGCTGCTGCGCGTGGCGCTGCCGATCGTTTTCTGCGGCATCTTCGTCAACGGACTGCTGGTGGCGGATCAGGAACTGCTCATCCCGCTGATTGCCCCCAAGCTGATGCGCAACCACGAGCAGATGCACATGCCGACGGCCCGGAGTTTTCCGATCCCCGCCATCATGGACGATCAGAAACGGCTGCTCAATGCCGCCCGGTATACGCCCGCTACCGCGACCGTGCCCGCGTCGATGCTCTATGTAACGATCATCCAGCGTCCGCCGGCCGCGCAGCAGATCACGGCCAGCGAGGCTCATTGGAACGAGGCCGCCGGGCAATGGGATTTGATCGACGGAAAACTGGTGATCAGCCCGGCAAACCCGGATCAACTGCCCCCGCCGCCGCAGCCGTGCGCCGCCTACAAGAGCAACATCACGCCCGATGAGATCAATCTCTACCGCGGCGGGCAATATGTGCAATACATGGCCACCAGCCGCATCAACCAACTCTTGAATGAACCGCAAAGCTACGGCACGGCGGCATTGCTGCGGATCAAGCACATGCGCTTCACGCAGCCGCTGGACAACTGCATCATGCTCCTGCTGGGCGTGGCGACGATTCTCTGCCGCAATCCCACCGAACTGAAACGCTCGGCCCTGTCGTGCCTGGCACTGACGGCCATCGCCCTGGCGTTCACCTTCATCGCCTACCAACTGGCGGCCACGCCGATGACGTCGAACCCGGCCATGGCGGATTTGTGGCCGGCCCTTATGGCGTGGATGCCGATCTTCCTCTTCGGCCCGATGGCGGTGTATCTGCTGGACCGGGTGGAGAGCTAGAGGAACAGGCTCGCGTCAACCCCAAAGCGCTCGACCAGAGCCTTGATGTGCGACTTGGAAAGACCGCGTTGACCCTTGAGGAACATAGATACGGCCGACTCGCTGCCGATGATCCTGCCGATCTGCGCCTGCGAAAGATTGTTGAGGTTCATGATCGCCTCGAGACCCTGTTGCGGCGACATGTGCGTACCGTGCGGCGTGTGATTCTCGTCCTCGTACTTGTTAACAAGCAGGATCAGGGTGTCGAGGTAGTCGCTGCTTCCAGTGTCGAGTTTGCGCCCGATCAGGTTCGCAATGATCTCAACGGCCTGCTCGTGCTCGGCATCGTTCTTGACAGGCCGAAGCGGGAAACGAGCGATCAAATCCATATACGGGTCTGGCCGAAGCGTGTTGGTCTTTGTCTTGATTGTCATCGCGTCACTTATTTAGATCTCGTATTTCCAGAGTCCCTTGTCGTACTCTTTGTGGTCCATCACATGCGCAATGAGCACCGTCTGCCGCGCGTAATCGATCAACGTGACAATTCGATATTTGTTTCCGCCGATATCGAAAATCGTCGCGGTTCTTCGGCTGGCCGTGTCTTTCGCAATGTCCGATTGTCCGAACAGGCTCCTGGCATCCTGAAACGTCCGCCAGCGGGCCTTTCGGGCCAGCCTAAACCAATCTTCAAAAGCACCCGCATGCTGCCGGCGCTCTGGCTTGGCGTCGTAGAACTGCCGAAGCCTCCTTCGGCTTATGACATTCACGGTTACAGCGTATGAAATGATGACAAGAAAAGCAACCCAATTCTTCGCGTATTGTGAAGTTTGGGCCCCGTGCAAGAAAACAGCCCCGGTCGTCTGGCCGGGGCTGTGGGGTTCTTCAAGATGACGCCTGGGCTTCACACCGCCTTGGCGGGGAAATAGGTCGGAACACTCTGTGTCGGGAGCGGAATGTTGGGCTCGCCGGCTCGGGGGTGGGCCTGATCGTAGGCTTCCTTGACGCGAGCGGTGGTCAGGTGCGTGTAGATCTGCGTGGTGCTGAGGCTTTGGTGGCCGAGCAGTTCCTGCACGCTGCGCAGGTCGGCGCCGTTGTTCAGCAGGTGCGTCGCGAAGCTGTGGCGAAGGGTGTGCGGGCTGATGCCGGGATCGAGGCCGGCGGCTTCGAGGTATTTGTCGAGCTTGCGGCGGACCGAGCGCGTACTGAGCGACTGGCCGTGTTTGTTGAGGAAGACGCGCGTGGTGGGCAGGCCGGCTGTACGAGGATCGGTGCTGCGAATCTCGAAATAGCGCTGGATGGCCTTGATGGCCTGGCTGCCGATGGGCGTGAGGCGTTCCTTACGGCCCTTGCCGCGGACGCGGAGGACGCCTTCGGCCAGATCGAGGTCGGCCATCTCGAGGGCAACCAGTTCGCTGACGCGAATGCCGCTGCTGTAGAGGACTTCGAGCATGGCCTTGTCGCGGGCCGAGAGGAGATCGGCGTCGCCGGGGGCTTCCAGGAGCTTCTGCACCTGTTCCAGATCGAGGCATCGCGGCAGGCGTTTGTCCTGCTTGGGCGTGCGAATCTGCGCCAGGGGGCTCAGCGCGATATGTCCGCGGCGGATCAGGAACTTGTAGAAGCTGCGCAGCGTCGCCAGTTTGCGGGCGGTGGTGCTCTTGGTGTAGTTCCGGCCATACAGGAAATTCAGGAACTGCCGCACCGCGACTGCATCGCACTGGAGGTGCTTTTCGTCGAGCGAGCCGCCGGGCACTTGCAGCGGCGGGACATCGGGCGTCTGCCCGATCTCGCCCATCAGGAACTGGCCGAACTGAATGAGATCGGTTCCGTAGCTCTTGACGGTGTAATCGCTGAAGTGCTTCTCCAGTTGGAGATAGTCCAGGAATTGCCGCACCAGGGGAGAAAAGACTTTCTCCGGGGGAGCGTCGGGCCTGGCGGCAATGGCCAGACCGACCTGGGCGAAGGAATTGAAATTGGCCGGCTGGGAGATTTCCGCCGCGGCTGGGACGGGAGATACGCTGTCCGTGTTCATAATGACCGGTCTTGGTGACACGAGTCCGAAATGATCGCCACACGGCCGGCGGGGAGCGTGCGGCCCGATGCAAGACGATCCTCGTCTCACATTTTTGTATCCCGCGAAGCCGAATCGTCCGCCCAATGCGGATGCTTCGGCGCCTCACGGTCGGCGAAGACTGTGGGTGGAACAGCGGGAGTCCATCGCATGGGGACGCATAACCCGGCCGTTGGGGGGACTCCTTCGGCCGTACTGCGTCTTATCCGATAACTCTCATGCTGCTTCTTTCGGCAAAAGTGCCTTCAGTTCTTTTGCCAAATGCTGACCAAGTTGATGGGACATGACGGCGGCATCGAACCAGTCGAATCCCATTTCGGGTCGATGCACCAGGTCCACGAGCGATTCCAGCACCATCGCTTCGTATCCGACCTCGTAGCGAAAGCAGAATTGCCGCCGCCCCTTCATCAGGCTGATTGTCTTCATCACCGGCATGGGACTCACAACTCCATGTATTATCGGCCGTCAGCACTTTTCGTGGCTCATCGCGCCTGTTGGATCGACTGTTGGCGCTTCACGCCCCGCTCAATTGCGGCGAGGCGAGCAACTGCCCGATCAACTCGTGGTAGACGAATCCGCTGAATCCGTCCATGCTCACAATATATTCCCGCGACCCGTACGGACCGGCCGGATCGTAACGCCCGTTGGCGAACGACAAGACCGCCTGTCGGACCGAACCGTTGGCCGCGTCGTAGATGCCGACCGACTGCACCAGCCCGCTGGCGGTGGGGATCGCATCGGCCGAACTGCCGGCCGCCTGATGGGTCAGGTCGTGAGCGTCCAAACCCACCGGCCGCGTATAGGCGCCCGGTTTCATGAACAACTGCAGCGCCGCGCCGAGCTTGGGCGGATCGTACGGGTCGAATACCGTAACGGTCGGCACAACCAATCCGTCGCAGCCCAGCAGATCGCACACCAGGTTGGCCTGATCCTGCGACTGCACCTTGTCGATTCGCAGCGCCAGATAGACCTCGACGACCCGGTTCACCGGGATCACCGTCAGACCACGCACCGCCTGAAGCTGGCTGTAGACCAGGTCCGATTCCAAAAGAGGATCAACCGGCCTCTGCCCGCTGAGATTGATCGTTGGCGCCACGGCCCATACGCCGTGCCGGCTGGCCGGCAAGGCGAGCTCGCTTTCCACGCCATACGGCCGCGGTGGCGGCGTCGAGTTGCAACCGACGACAGCCATCATGGCTGCGATCGACATCGCGATGTTCAACCAGCGTCTGGATTGCATCGGTTCATCCTTGAATGCACTTTGGTCTCCATGACCCCGGGCCTCGATCGACGCCTCAGTTTCCTATTGACCGCAGATCAGTCTGGCCGACAGCGTCATCGGCCCTATTCGATGGCAACATGACCGGCGATCCGCTCGGTGGAGCCGGTGAATTCGATCCCGCGGCGCCAGTTCCTGTCGGACTCGCCGCTGACGGACTTGTCGGATCCGGAGCCTTATTGTTCGCTCGAGCCGTAACCTGACTGGGCGAGGGCCCGTCGGCGCGCACGGACCAAATGGATTCCGGCCCGTCGCGGTCGCTGATAAAATAAACGCGGTTGTCCGCGGCCCAGAAGGGCGTAAGGTTGCTGCCGTTGCCGTCGGTGAGACGGTGGCGTTCGGTGCCGTCGGCGTTGATCGTCCAGATATCCTGCTGACCAATCGGGTGCGTGGTGGCGTCGGCTCGCTGCGGTTCGACGATGGTGGCGAAGGCGATGCGCGAGCCGTCAGGGCTCCAGGCGGGCGACACGATCGCCGCGTTGGAACTGACGGCGATCTCGGTCACCTGCCGCGCCTCGCCATCGACGAGGGTCATGGTCCAGAGGCTGAACCACCGGCTGCCGCGCTGGCGGGCCCGTTGGAACGCGATCACATCCATATCGCGACGCGGCGACCAGCTTGGGAACAGTCCGAAGCCAATCATCTTGCGGGTGCCGCTGACCAGGTCGATCGTCCAGATTTCCCATTGTCCACTGCGTCCGCCAAGCGTGCAGTACACCAGCTTGGTTCCGTCGGGGCTGAAGCTGGGGTGCATGTCCTGGGCGGCGCCGTTGGTGATTTGCACGACGTTGCGGCCGTCGGCATCCATGAGATAGAGATTCCAATTGCCCCCCCGCGTCGAGGAGAAGGCGATCTTCCTGCCGTCGGGGCTGAAGACGGGGAACGCATGATCCGACTGATCGTTGGTGAGCTGAGTGACCGACAGGCCGTCCACGCGCTGCAGATAGAGGTTGGCGTGCAGGCTGTCGCGCGTGCTGGCGAAAACCATGCAGCGGCCGGTCGGATCCACGCAGACATCCCCGTCGTAACCTTCGTCGAGGAAGGACTGTTTCTGGAAATTGGCGGTGCCGGCGGCGGGAGCGGCGGGTCGTGGCGAGCCGTCAAGCTCGCCAAAGACATTGACGGCCGGCGGTTTGCGCGGCGGGTCCGTGTCGGCAACGAAGGTTGGTTCGGTGGGTCGTTGGGGAGCGACAAGGCCGGGGCTGGGATCGGGTGATGTGCGCCAGGCCGAGGGGTCGGTTGACGATCCGCATCCTCCCACCAGCGCCAGTCCTGCCAGACCGCACAGGGCGCCGTGCGTCCAGATTGTCAAATTATTTTTCATCATGCCGTGTATCCACCGTTGGCAGACCGTTGGCCGCCATCGGGCCTATCGGCTGGACATCCCCGGCGTATGAGCCGGTCGCCCGCTTTGGACTCATTGAATTGTTATCGGACGCCTAACGACCGCAGCTTGATTGCGGCGCGCATTTTGCGAGAAGAGGAAGGCAAAGGGACCGCGGCGGCACGGGATGCGGCGATGGCGAGCGCGCCAGGAATGCGTGATCGACCCGTGGTGTTATCGTGGCTTCTTTTGCTCAGTGAACACATCGGGCATGCTATCAATCTTCCATTGGCCGTTTACGCGCCGGAAGTAGGTGGCCCATCGCGCCGGATAGGCAACCTTCTGGTAGGTAACCAGAACCATGCCCGATGCCGTGATCACGCCGCTGTTGGTTTCGGAATCGAACTGGGCCAGACCGTTCCAGGCGGCACTCACGACCGGGCCGGTGTATTGATCTCCCTGCACCTGCTCCATTTGCGACCTGAAATCCTGCAGCGAAACGCTGTCGGTGAAGCGGTTGCTGTACAGACCATAGGCCTTGTCGAACTGGCGGGCGGCGATATCCCGCCCCCATTCCTGGCAGAGCGCGGAGATCTTCTGCCCCTCGATGGAAAGCTGCCGCATTTCCATCACTCTTTGGCCGCCGGTAATCAGCGCGAACAGGGCCGAGAGCGCCACGCCGATCCACGCGGCCCGCGTACCGGTCTGGGTTCCGTTGCTTCGTCGGACCTGAACAATCGCCGTCACGCCGAATGCCATCCCCGCGATCGGAACCAGTATCATCCATCCCCATATCAGCGAAAGGCAACTGGCCACACCCAGAATCGCCGCCGCCACCGCCGGCAAGTTGATCGACACATAATCCTGCGAACCCAACCCGGCGATGTACGACATGCGGTGCAGGCCGGTCACCGGATCTATGCCCGCATCGGGGGTTGGCGCCGCCTGATGCGGCAAGACGGGAACCGGCTTGGAATCTGTGTTGCTGGGCACCACGGCCGATACGCTCAAGTTTCCGCGGCGAGCCGTCCGATGGCTACGTACTGGTCGCCACTGTTTTCCCTGCCGGAGAAAGTAGTACGCTCATGTACAACAAACGTCAACTGATCGAGGACATTCGCCGCTATAACACGACGGTGGCCCCGGAATTTCTCATTCAATTCGACGACGATGCCCTGCAGCAATATCTCGAACACTTGCAGGAAGCCGACCGCAAACGGCGGGCCATGGCACCCTTGCTGCGAAACGACGCCAAGCTCCGTCTGGTAAGCTGACTGCGGGGCGGCACGCCAGATACCCGCGATTCCGCCGCGCATCGCTTTCACGAACTAATAAACACACGGACCGATCCTGCCAGCGCGGCAAGGGTCGGTCCGTTCAAGTTTGCCGGGGGACGGCCTATTGCAGATCCCATATCGTCAGGTGCCCGATCGGCCGCAGCATCAGGATGTCATCAATATCGTCGTTGGTCTGCTCCATGTCGTATCCCATGCCGCGTACAATCACGTCGGCCCGCTCCTGGCCAGTCAATCCGGGCGTGGCACACCCCTTTGCCAACAAGCACAGTACCGCGATACCCGCCAGCGTTAACGTCTTCTTCATGATGGGGTCATCCTCGCTCAAACCACAAGCCGACAACCAACCGCAGCCCCGAATGTAACACCGCTGGCGCGTGGTTGTCAAAGCTTCCGTCTGGTTACAACTCCGCCAGAGCCGTCCGCCATTCAACATAATGATACGGCACGCCAAATTTCGCGTGCAGTTGCTTCAGTTCCCCGTGAAATCGCTCGTAGCTGTCCCGCTGCCACTGCGCTGCCGTGGAATCGCAAAAGAACAGCCGGCAACCCATCGGCCGGCGGTCATGAACCCCGCAGAGTTTCCCGACCTGAAACGGGCAACCCGCGCCGCTCCAGCCCGGCGGTGACGCCGTCGGTCCCGTCGCCCAAAACGCGGCCAGTTCCAGTGTCGTCACATACAGCCGATGGCCCCATTCCTCGAAACGACAGCATCGCCCGGAAATGACGCAGACCGGCCTTCGCTCCTCGATCTCTGCACCGATGCGGCCGTACAGATCGCGCACGGCGGCAATCGCCTCTCCCAGCAACGCCGCTCCCTGCACATCCGCCGCCAGAGTTCCCATGATCCGTATCGTAGCACTACGCAAATACGCTCACAGGAGTTTCCCGGAAATTTGCAGGCTGTTGATCGGCACCGCCAAGCGATTGCCGCCCGGCGCCAATTTTATTCCTGCGTGGCGGGAGCTGTGGCAGGTATCGTAGCAGGTTGCGCCAGTTTCTTACGGACATCGGCTATGCGGCCGCCGTATGGCTCGGGAAGGTGAGGATCCATCTTCTGGGCGGCGTCAACCAATTCGCGGCAGGCAGCAGGATTCGTGGCTGCCAGGACCTCGGCCTCGGTGGCCAATTGCGCGCATACATCGCGGATGTCCGCTGGCCGATTCTTGATCACATCGGCAGCGAAGCTGGCAGCAGCGGAATACTGGGCGGATTCGAGAAGAGCGCCCATCTTGGAATGGGTCAGCGTCGAGATCGTTGCCTGGTGGCCGCCGTTGGATAGCCAGTAGGCAAACGCCTTATCGTACGATTCGGCCGCCTCGGCCGGCCTCTTGAGTTTCTCTTGCAGGTCGCCGATTTGCTGGCGAAATTCCGCCAGAGCATCGCTCGGCGGGGATTTCTCCAGCAGCGCAACCAAGGCCTCGTAGACAAACAACTGCTTCTCCGGATCGTTTGCCAATGCCGTCGCGCATTTCTCCAACTGCTGCAGCGTCATGATGCTGATCCAGCTCTGCAGTGACACCCATGCCTTGTCGCGCACGGTCGAATCCGTATCGTTCTCAATGACGTCCACGAGCTTCTGGTACAGGTCGGGAACGCTCAGCTTGCCCATCGCGGCGGCCGTCTCCAGTCGGATGGCCCCGTCGTTTGTGGGGTTGAGAAACTGCACGATCCAGTCGGCGGTGTTGTCGCGGCCGATGTTGCCGATGCCCCGAATCGCGTAGAGCCGCACGTTGATCGGCTCCTGAATGTTGAGGAGTCGATGAAACAGCTCCAGCACCTCGGGAAGGGGTTCGGCCCCGTGTCCCTGCATGGCGGCCAAAGCCGTGACCAAGGCGCTGCGGAGACTTTCGGTGCCGGGGCCATTCGCCTGAGATACTCGATTCACCAGGTCCAGCGACACCTTCCGCGCCAGTGCCTGATCGTCCTTGCTCAACGTTGGCCCCAACACGGCCAGCGCCAATGCGGCGTCTCTGGCGACTTGATAGGAGCGGTCGGCCAGAAGACTGTCCAGCGGTTGCACCGCCCGAAGATTGCCTATGGGGGCGATGGCTCTGGCGATAAGACCCTTGACGACATCGTCAGTTTCCACGTCAAGCTGGGCTAGTAACACATCAAAGGATGCCGTGTCCGAGTCCAGGGCGATGGCCACCCAATACCGCACCTCGGTGGCCGGGTCACCGATCATGGGTCGAAACATCGTCATGATTTTCGCATCAAACAGCGGCCCTTTGCTGAGTTCATCGGCGACAATATGGGCGCCGGCGGCGCGCAGGTCCGGAGCGGCGTTCTGCAGCAGATCAGTGAGCAGAACCCGCTTTTGATCGGCGTTATCCCCGGCGTAGGTTTTTGCGTATGTGTCATAGATCTCGCCGTCGGCATGCAATCCCACCAATTGGCGAAATCGCGGCGAGAGCGTCGAGAATACGGCGTCGCGATTGGCTTGCAGATAGCTCACGAAGTCCTTGTCGGACATCGACTTATGCAAATTCCACCACTGCTGCCACTTCTGAACGTCCGGATCGTTGACAAATAGTCCGGTCATTTCACTCAACGCCTCGCAGGCCGCATTTTGGATGCCCTCGCTTTGATCCGGCCTTTGAAGCAAGTCCATCAGCGTCTGAGCGGAATACGTGTGCCCAAAGCTGCCCATCGCCCTGATCGCCGCGCTGCGCGTGGACTCCTGCGATTCCTGAAGCGACAGGTTCGAGGCCCTTTCGCTCAACTGCTTGAACACATCACTGGCATCGCTCGAATCGTGGTAGTCGGCCAGAGCCGCCGCGGCGGCATCCGTCAGGGCCGTATTGGGACCAATGAGGTTGAATAGCGGCCCAACCAGCGCCGGATCGGGATTGGGCGCTCTGGCCAGCGCTTTGGCTACGGCAAGCTGACCTTCGTGGCTGGCGCTGCCGAGAATTCCTTTGACATATTGCCGGGCCGTATCCGACTTCCGGGCGACCAGTTGCCGGGCGGCGGCGTCGCGTTCGGATTGCGATCCGTCTGGCCCCATGATTGTCCGCTCCAGGGCCTCATCGGTCGCCGGTACGACTATCGTCGGCACTGTCGCCGGCCCCAGCGCCGACGCCGTCGTTGGCTGGGCTGTCTGCGCCAGGGCGCGGATCGGCCCGGCCGCAGCCGCAACCGCCAGCAACAGAGGCATCAAGCACCGTCGCAGTTTCACTGTCAGACCCTACCACCCGGACAACGGGCTCTGCGTCCAAATCGAATCGCCGCCAGGTCTTGAGGCAGAGCCGGAACACGTGCCGCCGGGAATCGCGCCCGGCCGCTCTTTGGTTTATCGTCGCGAGGCGAACGTTACAGCATTTTTCGTGTTCGGCAAAGCGCACAACGTTGGCTCGATCAGAAATATCTGCTTGCCAGAAGGGCTCTGGCTTGTGTAAAGTAGCGCCGTCGTTTTTTCCTTTTTCATTGTCAGCAGCCGGTGAACCCTGCCATGAACGACTGGAGCGACGCGGAACGACGTGTCGAACGTGCCCAGGAGTTGTTCGAACGACGCCAGTGGAAAGAGGCGCTGTCGGAACTCCGTGCCGCCACCGACATCAACCCGTACAACGGCGCCTGGTTCTTCAACATCGGCCTGGTCCTGGACGAAATGGGCCGGCTCGACGAAGCCGTGCAAGCCTATCGCCAGGCCGTCTCCATCGATCCCAATGACATCGCGGCCCTGAATCATCTGGGTCAGGACCTATATCGGACGAGCCGGCTGAAGGAATCGTTACGCACCTTCGAACGCATCGAAGTGATCGATCCATCTTACGAGCCCTCTTATTGCCCGCGCATTCTGGCCTACGCCGAACTGGGCGATCACGACAAGGCCGAGGAGATGTTCTACAGCGGCCGGCTCTATCGTGAACATTGCCCGCATTGCTATGACCACATGGGATGGAGCCTCTTTGCCCGCGGCTTGTGGGACAAGGCGATCTTCTGCTGGCTGCGTGCCCTGGACATGCCCGACGCCTCCCCGGACCTACATCCCCGGATCGCTCAGGCCTTCTGGCGAAAGGGCCAGCTCGAACAGGCCCGCCGTCATTTTCTCAGCGACCTTCGCCGCAACCCCGGCCGAACCTCCACCCTCATCAGCCTCGGCGACCTCCTTGAGCACATGGGCCGCTTCGACGAGGCCGGTGAAAAATTCCGCCGCGCCATCGAACTGGCTCCCGATGACCCCGCCGTCCTCTACCATCACGGCCGGTGGCTACTCCGCAACGGCAACAATGCCCAGGCCGCTCTGGCCTTCCGCAAAGTCCTCACCCAGGACCCGACGTTCGGCGGCGCGCACCATTGCCTTGGCCGTCTTTGTCTTCAGCGCCGCGACATCAACGCCGCCCGCGCCCATTTCCACGCCGAATCCATGCTCCGTCCTCAAGACCCGCGCCTGCTGCTGGAACTGGCCGGTTCGCTCATGGACATCGACGATACGCGCACGGCCATTGCCTGCCTCAAGCGGCTCACGCAATTGCAGCCCGATAACATCGAAGCCTGGCAGAACCTGGCCGTCGCCCAGTTCATGCGCAAACACTACAATGATGGCATCGCCAGTTGCCGCCGCGCCCTGGACATCGACCCCGCCAGCCCCACCGCTCTCTACAACCTGGCCTTGGCCTGCGAATGCCAGGGCCAATGGAATTCCGCCCTCACCTGGATCCGCCTCGCCCGCAAGCACCGGCCCACGGACGATTCCCTGGCCGATCTGGAATTCCGCATCCGTTTCCTGCGCCTCAAAGCCATCGCCGCCACGATCCTCCGCCGCGCGCTGCGGTTGAATCGCCGATAAGTGGCATGGCCTCACACACATTCGAGCAATGGGTGGACGGCATCTTCGATCACGAAGTGGCGGACCCTGCGTGGTTTTGGGCAGAAGGTGCGGACCATTGCGTCGAGGATGACGAGACCAACGTCGAGTATTTGACTCGGCTGTTCACGCATTGCGACCGAGTCCTTGCGAGATTTGATAATGCGCGGTTGGACCAAGGGCTGAACTTTGTCGCCTTTCCTTCCTGCAGCGATCACAGCCTCTCAATAACATATGGCAATGCAAGCTGGCCGAAGCGCCGAGCCTGTATCCGTTCGATCTACGACCTCTACGCGAAGTGTTTCGCTGTGCGGTGCTCCGGATGTTTGAGCCACTCCGAAGCGTGCGAGAACCCGCTGAACGGCATTTGCTACATGTGGTGGGATCTGCTCGGCGGGCGCTGCGGCCGCAATGACGCCGCCAGCGACATTGAGGGCTTGGAATACCTCGGTGTGATGGAACGATCCTTGACGTTGTCCCACGAAGCCTGCCTCGAAGGGGCATTACACGGGCTGGGACATTGGCATAGATACTATCCGGAGCGCGTCAAATCGACTATCGACGCATTTCTGCAAAGCCGAAGCGACCTGCGGCCTGAACTCGTTCTATATGCTCGCCGGGCGCGAAAGGGTGCGGTCCAATAGGCCGCATTCACTCCGCCGCCGCCGTCAGTTTCAGCAGCACCGCCCCGTGACTGGCGATATTCGCGGTCAAACGATCGCTCGTGTCCGCCAGAGCCTTATGCGTCCACACATCCACGACGTGATAATTGCCCTTGAGGCCGAGTTGCGCCAGTGTCACACCAATATCCGCCGCGGCCGTCGAGCGGTTGAAGAGACCGATGGCAATTGAGCCATCGGAAAGCGTCTTACACCACGCCTCGGTTCCGGACGCACTTGTCGCCGCGCCGCGGGCGGCGCGGTCGGCCGTGGCCGCCGCTACCCTGGTCGCGGCCTTTCCCGACGGATCCTGATCGATCGCCAGAACCTCATCGTTTGTCAGCAACGACAATTCCCACGCATCAGCCCTTGTAAAATCGCCGCCCAGCATCAGCGGCGACGGCATCAGCGACCAGAGCGTCATCATCGTCGTCTGCTCGGCCTGCGTGAATCCGCTCTGGCGATCGTTCCCTACGCTCCGATGCCCCACCGACAAATGCCCCAGCGGCAACATATCCGCATCCGGCCAATGACCCGGCCCGGCCGATGGCAGCCAGCTCGCCGCGGTATCGAACACCGGGTTCAGCAGCGCCCAACGGTCCCAGAAATCGTCCGTGATCCGCCACAAGTTCGCGTTGGCCATGACATGGCCGGCCTGGTTCAGCGGCGTCGCGCCGGGCGATGTGCTGAACACGATCGCTCGCCCGCTTTTGTTGATCGCATCGTGGATCGTCTTGATCTCCGCCGCTGCATACGGCCGCGACAGGTCGTCTACCTTGATGTAATCGACGCCCCACGCCGCGTATTGCCGGAAGATCGAATCGTACCACGCCGCTCCCGCCCCCGTATCGCCCTTTACGCCGTACATATCCTTGCACCACGCGCACACGCTGGCCGTATCGGCGGCATCGGCGGCCTTGAAATCCGATCCCTCGATCGGCAAATTCGCCTTCACCGCATTTTGCGGAATGCCCCTCATAATGTGGATTCCAAACCGCAATCCCATCGTGTGAATCTTGTCCGCCAGCGGCTTGAACCCCGCGCCCTTGACCGCCGATGGAAACCGATTGGGTGACGGCAACAGCCGGCCGTTGGCATCCATTGTCAAATCCGCGCCCGCCCGGCCCGCGGCGTTGTTGTCGTGCGCGCCCGGATCGTACCAGCGGTAATCCACGACCACGTATTGCCAACCATGCGGCCTGAGATATGTCTCCACCGCCTTGGCATTGGCCAGAATCTCATCCTCCGTCACGTTATCCCCGTAACCGTCGTAACTGTTCCACCCCATCGGCGGCGTCAGCGCCAATGTCGAACCAACGACGATCGGCACCACCGCCGTCGCGCTTCCAGCGGCGTCTGTGACGGTCACTTTCACGTCATAGGTTCCGTCCTTGGCGGCCGTGCCGGATATGACGCCCGTGGCCGAGTCGATCGACAACCCGCCCGGCAATCCATCCACCGCGAACGACATCGGCCCGCTGCCCGTTGCCGCGATATCCAACATGAACGGCCGGCCCGTGATCGCCGCGTACTGGCCGGGCATGTGAATCGCCGGCGTCTGCGCGATTGCCGATGCCGCCGCCAATCCTGTCATCATGCACACCAGGGCGATTGCAAGTCTTTTCATCGCGATTGTCCTTTCCATAGGCTGTTGGGGAACATTTTGCCCGATCGGGCCCCCGGCCGCACCATCCATGGCGCGAATTTTCGGACGTGCCAATCGTCCGATGCGGACCATCGCCGCGCCGAACCTAAGCCGAGTGCCCGGCCTGCCGATACATACTGTGTAACCGGCGTACCTGTTTGATAACAGCGTATCGCACGGTTTATCACACGTGATGGAGACGCACTTGCCCGGCATTCAAATTGGTCAGCTTCTGGTCGAACAGGGCATCCTGACCCCCTTTCAGGTCGAACGCATTCTACAGGTGCAGACCACCAGCCATCGCCCCTTTGGCGACCTGGCCGAGCGGCTCTTTGGCATCAACCCCACCGCCGTCGAGGATGCCTGGGTCGAGCAATACGTCCGCACCGTCGGCATCACCGACCTGGAAAGCTGCGAGATCGACCGCAATTGCCTCCCCCTGATCAGCCGCCGCCAAGCCTGGCAATTCCACATCCTCCCCCTGGGCCGCGAGAATGACCAACTGCAATTTGCCACCGGTTCCTCCAACCTGGTCCGCGCCGTGAATTTCTCCGTCCGCGCCCTGAACGAGCCGTTCTATTTCCAGATCGCCGAAAGCGAACAGCTTCAGCATTTCCTCATGCGGCACTACCCGGTGCCGTCGTTTATTGCGGAATATGCAATCCGGAAATAGGGGACGGTGGGGCGTTCAATAACGCTGCTTCAAACCGCTGCCCTCTCGCTCTTGGCCCGATTTCGGGCTATCAACCCCTGACTCGATCGCATGAATCGTTGCGAGGCGTGGTGCGAGAGTTGACCGTCGAGATAGTACCAGCCAACAACTGAGGAACAGAACGCCACAGACCAACCAGTTGCCCCAGAGCGACATTACCGCCCAATACCAGTGGCTCCACCATGTGTAACTGTATTTATCAATAGTCATCTTCGATTCACCCTGCCAATAATCAAGGTCGGCCAGGGCATAGGTTGCGATGAGGACCGGCAGCGTCCATGTGACAAAACGCGCAAACCAGACCAGCCATGCACAAGGAACCCGGCATGCCAGAAGTCCCATGTAATAGCCATGCGACAGCACGCCGCGACCGATGAACAAGATCGTCATCATCCCCAGAACCTCATCGGCCACTGAGTCACACATTGCTCGCCATCCACCGCCTGGGAACCACCAGTCGTATACCGGATCCCAGACCGCCCGAAGGGCCATCAGACCAACGGCGCCCGCATACGCCCTCCGCATCCTCTGGCAAGTCCGCGCCTGCTTGGGCGTAGGAACAACGGGCTCCGGCCATCCCATGAACCACGCGCCAATCGCCAGAACGACGACCGAAACGTCCATGATTGTAAGACTGCGCCCGTCTAAGTCAGATCCGAGCCATCCGCCCCAAAAGATGAGCACCGAACCCAATCCCGACAACCCAGCGCCAAAGCGCACTAAGGCGACCCACCTTGCATCAGCAAACGCCAGTTGCTCGGGCCGCAGTGTCCAGGCCACATCCGTTCCGCATTCCGGACATTTCCCATCGGTCCTCAGCGTTCGCAGGTTATAGCCGCACGTCCGGCAGTGGACATCGCCATCGACTGTCCCGCCCGCAGCCAGCGGATTGTCATTTTTCGCCCGGTCCTGCTCCATAGTCCTTGGCCCATCTCCCCCGCTCCCTTTCCCCCCGTCTCCCCTTCTCCCCCGCTCTCCCCCCCGCCCTCACGACATCCCGCCGGATTCGGGATATTATTGCGAAAATGCCCGATGCGTCCAACCCAACCCCTCCCCTCCCACGCTCCGACGCGCCCTTCCGCCGGCTGCTGAAAATGCTCCGCCCCTACCGGCTCTGGATCGGCCTGGCCATCGTCCTGCTGTTCCTCTCCATCCCCTGCGAATTGTTCCCCGCCTTCATCTGGCAATATGTCACCGACGATCTGATCCTCAAGAACATCAGCCAGCCCAGCGGACTGGCGTGGATCGTCTCCTTCCGCGGCCGGCTGGGTGGGTCGATGACCCTTCTGTTCAGCGCCCTGGGCTGGCTGGTGGCGATTTATTGCGCCGGCGAAATCATCGGCACGTGCAGCACCATCGTCCTGCAATGGGCCACGCAGAAGTTCATCTACATCCTGCGCAATACCGTCTACAACAAACTCCAGTCGCAGAGCCTGGGCTATCTGCAACGCCAGCGCACCGGCGATCTCATGAGCCGGGTCATGGGCGATGTCGATGAACTGCAGAGCTTCATCGTCAACTCGATCGACACCATCATCGGCGACGGCGCCCTGTGGCTGGTCACTGTCGGCGTCGTCATGTGGAAAAGCTGGCGCGTCGCCAGCCTCTCCCTGGCGCCGCTGATCATCGTCTTTGTCATGCTCCGCATCTTCAACCGCAAGATCATGCCCCTCTATGCCGCCGCCCGGGCCGCCAACGGCGAGGTCAGCACCCGCTTGCAGGAAAATCTCTCCGGCATCGTCGTCATCAAGATCTTCGGCCGTGAGAAAAACGAAGCCGCCCGCTTCGACGCCGCCACGCTGGATTACTACAACAACCAGGTCCGCGCCATCAGAGCCCGCAACATCTTCTTCCCGCTCTCACGCGCCGTCGGATTCTTCAGCAACGTCTTCATGATCGGCTACGGCGGCTACCTGATCCTCCGCTATCCGCACGGCAGCTTCACCGTCGGCACGCTGGTCCTGTTCCGGGCCTATTGGTATCGCCTCTTCGGCCCGGTCCAAACCCTTGCCCGCGTCAACGACTGGGTGCAGAAGGCCAAGGCCGCCGCCAAACGCATCTTCGATGTCCTGGACGCTCCCGATGAACTCCCTGATGCCCCCGATGCTGTCGCCGCAACCAACATCGCCGGCCGCATCGAGCTGCGCGATGTCACGTTCCAATACCCGATCGAAATCCCCGGCCGGCCCCAGCCCGCCGTCCTGCACGATGTCAATATCCACATCGAGCCCGGGCAGACCATCGCCCTGTGCGGTCCCAGCGGCGCCGGCAAGAGCACCATCCTCAACCTCATCCTCCGCTTCTACGATCCCGCGTCCGGGCAAGTGCTTCTGGACGGACGCGATCTCCGATCACTCCGCCGTGATAGCTTCCGCAGCCATCTCGCCCTGGTTCAGCAGGAAACGTTTCTCTTCAACGACAGCGTCCTGGACAACATCCGCTACGGCCATCAGAACGCGACGCAGGATCAGGTCATCGCCGCCGCCAAAGCCGCCAACGCCCACAATTTCATCACGCGGCTCCCGTCCGGCTACAGCACCAAGGTCGGCGAGCGCGGCGTGCGACTCAGCGGCGGCCAGAAGCAACGCCTCAGCATCGCCCGCGCCTTCCTGGCCAATCCCACCATCCTCCTGCTCGACGAACCCACCAGCAGCGTCGAACCCGATTCCGAAGCCGCCATCATCGCCGCACTCCATCGCCTGATGACCGGCCGAACCACCATCCTCACCAGCCATCGACCCAGCCTCATCCAGCAGGCCGATTACGCCTATGTCATTGAGGACGGCCGCATCACCCAGCAAGGCCCGCCGACAACTCTTGCCCTGGAAGGCGGCTGGTTCGCCAATTTCCTGCGCTCGGCCGACGATGAACCCCAATCCCCGCGAACCGCGTCACCCGCCGGCTCAACTTCCGACGCCCCCAGCGCGGATTCCTCCCCCGGCGACTCTTCCATCAATCGGTCGATCGTATAAACAGCGCCCGGTTTGTGACCGAGGCTTCGTCTCAAAGGCGGATACCTTGAAAATCCGCCACCGGATGGTGGATTTTCATGGTATATAATATATATTAAAGATCGTCGGCTCGATTGCATTGCGAGATTCGGCGCCGCCGCCCATGTAGGGTCCGCACCGCGGACCACAATTTTCAAAGGACGCACCCGAAGCCGGCGGATGAACCGCCGAGTGAGATCATGTTGCGACCGTCCTTGACTGTCCTACAATGGAGGATACCATATCGCGAATGTGGAGGGCCCGTTGGCCAGAAAGCATTCGACGGAAACGCTGAAGGTCCGTCTGTTCGGCGCCAGCCCGGAGGACTGGGCGAGATTTATTGAATTGCCGTATTTTACGGCGAAATGGAAGCATCTTGGCCTCGACGATGATGATCTGCGGGCGCTGGAAATCGGCCTGGTGCTTCAGCCGAAGCAAGCCCCGGTTGTTCCAGGCACCGGCGGCCTAAGAAAATTGCGGTTTCGTCGCGCCGCCGGCAATCGAGGAAAGAGCGGGTCGTTTCGCGTCGGATACGTGTATTTCGAGGCTTTTGGAGTCATCGGTCTGCTGGCGATCTACTCGAAGGCGGAACAAGCGGACATTCCGCCAGGCCAGAGAACTCAGATCAAGAAGGCCATTGAGTACCTGTACCATTGGGTGTCCTGCGGCGGATGAAAGTCGTTGCCGCCAGACGAATGCGATCCAAAAGCAAGAGGTGCAAAAATGAGCGTTGCCCGGAACATCAAGACGGAGACCACGTTCGCAGACGAGGTGCTGCACGGGCTTAGGGATTTTCGGGAATCCGTCGAGCGCGGCGAAGCCATCACGATGCGAACAATTAAGCTGGATTTGCAGCCGCGGCAGTTTTCGCCGGCAAACATAAGAGCGCTGAGGCGCAAACTCGGCGTGAGCCAGGCCGTGTTCGCCCACTTGCTCGCCGTCTCTGTTGAATTGGTGCAGCACTGGGAGCAGGGACTCCGCAAACCTAAGGGAATTGCTTGCAGACTTCTCGAGGATATCCAAGGCGAGCCGGCCCGCTGGTTGGCGAGGCTGGCCAAGTCGGACAAAGCCTCTCACAGCAAGCCGAAGCGAAAAATCGGCGCCCGCTAGAGTTCATTCACGGCCGACGTGTCAATCCAGCCGCTCGTTCATGATCCGCTGGGTCTGATCGGCGCGGAATTTGCGGATCTTCTCGCGCAGGTCCGGCCGGGAATTGGCCAGGATCGCGACCGCGAAGAGCGCCGCATTCACCGCGCCGGAGCGGCCGATGGCGAGCGTGCCGACAGGAATGCCGGCCGGCATTTGCACGATCGACAGCAGTGAGTCCATGCCGCTTAGCGCCTGCGATTGCATCGGCACGCCCAGCACGGGGAGGATCGTCTGCGCGGCCACCACGCCGGCGAGATGGGCCGCCCCGCCGGCGGCGGCGATGATGACTTCCAGGCCTCGCGATTCGGCTTCCGCGGCGAATTGGGTGGCCAATTCGGGCGTCCGGTGCGCGGAGACGATCCGCGTCTCAAACGGCACGCCGAACTGACCGAGCGTTTCCGCACAGTGACGCATTGTTTCGTAATCGGACTTGCTGCCCATGATGACGGCAACCAGCGGTCCGGACGACTGGGGGGTTTTTCTGGCCATAATGGTGATGAGCATCGTACCATAAGATCGTGATCCCGGAAATCGACCGTCTTTCGCTGGACCAGCTTCTGCCCGGCCAACTTGCGTACGTGCCGGGCATGGATCTGGAAACTCTCGCCAAGGCCGCCCCGGCGCGATGGGTGGTCTATCTGATGTCGGATGAATCCGACCGGCCGGTGCAGCTTCTGTGCGTCAAGAATCTCCGCCAAAGCCTGCGGCGCCGGCTGGGCGGTGAAGAGACGCTCGTGCCGGGGGCAAGCAAACGCGTGGACTATCGGCAACTGGTTCGGCGGATTTCGTTCGTCGGCGTTGATAGTCCGCTGGAAGCCGATTGGGTCTATTACGAAGCGGCCCGGCGGGTGTTTCCCGACACGTATCAGGCGATGGTGGGATTCCGCCCGGCGTGGTTTGTCCATGTCGATCCGGATGCGCGGTTCCCCCGCTACACCAAAACGACGGAATTGGCCGGCCGCAAGGGAGAACTCATCGGTCCGCTTGAGGACAAGCACGCCGCGGCGCGCCTGATCGAGCTGGTCGAGGACGCTTTCGATCTGTGCCGGTATTACAACGTGCTGATCCAGTCGCCGCGCGGATCGGCCTGCGCGTACAAGGAAATGGGCAAGTGCCCCGCTCCGTGCGATGGGTCGATCTCGATGGACCAGTACCGCTGGATGGTGCGCTGGAGCGCCGCCACGATCGTCAACCCCGAACCCTTCGTCCGCGAGCAGGCCCTCCGCATGGAACAGGCCGCGGCCGAGCTGCGCTTCGAGACGGCCGGGAAGATCAAGGCCTTCGTGACGCAATTGTCCGAACTCGGCCAGCGCGGCCTGCGTGCGGCGAGGCGGCTGGAAGATTTCCGCTACGTCTCGATCCAGCCGGGTGGACGATCCAAATGCGCCAAAGTCTTCCTGATCTGGCCGGGGGGAATTGAGATCATCGCATGCGTACGCGGCCTCGCTCTTTCCCCCTCCCCTTGTACTCAGGGGGAGGGCCGGGGTGGTGGTTCTGCGTTGGCGAGCCCATCATCCGAACCGACGGGCCCGACCCCCACCCTAACCCTCCCCCTGAGTACAGGGAGAGGGGATAGAAATGGAATTGCGGAGCTGCTCCGCCTCGTTACCGAGCGGATGGAATCGCACAAAGGAGAATCGCTCGATGCCATCGGTGTCGAGCGTATCGGGATCGTGTCGCAACATCTCTTTACATCAAAGGGGTCGGGAGTCTTTGTTGGGATGGACAGGGTCGATGAGGCGACGTTATCGAAGGCGATCGACCAGGTGATCCGCCGGAAAGAGCCGGCGGAATCGGAAACGCAGGACGAGGGGGTTATGCGCGAGTTGGCGTCGATGGAGTAACACGGCGATTGGACTACTGTTCGGCACTGGGGCTGTTACAATTTGCGCGATGATCCCGCTTGACTATGCCAGACCTGAGCCCATCGAGGTCTCGCGAACTCTCGGCCGCTTTGCCGCTGGCTGCCTGACCATCGCAATGGTGCAATCAGCCCTGCTGGCAACGAAGTTCTTTGATCAAGAGCGGATCGAGGGCGAACTCGTGGGATTTCTCACTTTTTCATTGCTTGCTGTCGCCTTGATCACGAGCACCGTCGCTGTGGCACGGCGTCGCACTCGCACGGTGCTGGCATGGGTTGTTGTGGCATTCACCTCGGCGATCTGGGCGATCCTTCTCAGGTTGGCGCTCTTCGGTACCTGATACTCGAATCCCGCGATTTTCGCCTCCGGAACCCCGTGCCTTGGGGCCCCCGCAAAAAGTTCACGCAAAATCAGCCTGTTGCCGATAATGATGCCTGAGTCGAGGCCGCAGTGAGGTAGCATGGCCGAGCAGGCGCATCATTGCCCGTTCCTGAATCGAGCTGATCCCAGATGCAGCAGACACTTCAGTCTGGATTCGCTGGATCACGCCTTCAAGTATTGCTTCGATCGCTACAAGACCTGCCCGGTCTACCTGGAATTGCTCGTCGAGCGGCGGCTGCGGCGGCAGATGGGGGCGGTCGTGCGGCCGGAGCGGTCCGATGACAATGCCGAGCCGGTCCAGATCACCATCGGCGGACGAGACAGCCACGCCATGTCTTCGGGGGTTGCTACTGCATCTGGCCGCTGAACGCGGTCTGGCGGGCAACACACTGGCGGCCTACCGGCGCGATCTGCGCGATGTGGAGAATCACCTGCAAAAACTCGGCCGGTCGCTCACCAGCGCACGGGCCGACGATCTGCGGAATTATCTTCAATCCCAAACCCGACGCGGCCGGGCCACCAGCACCGTGGCGCGACGCCTGGCGGCGATTCGGGTTTTCCTGCGTTACATGGACGGCCCGGCCGCCGAATCGCCCGGCGGCGCGGGAACCACCTGGCAAGGCGACGATCCGCCCTCGCACATTTTGCAGCAGCTTGAGCGTCCCAAGCCGGAGCGCTCGCTGCCCAATGTATTGAGCCGCTCGCAAGTGGCGAGTTTGATGCCAGTGCGGGACGGGCCCGGACGCTTGAAGCTGCGCGATGCGGCCATCCTGGAATTGCTCTACGCCAGCGGCCTGCGGGCCAGCGAATTGTGCGACCTGTGCGTGCGCGATGTGAACCTGTCGGTCCGCTGCGTCCGCGTCCTGGGCAAAGGCGGCAAGGAACGCATCGTGCCGTTGGGCAAAATGGCCGCGGCCGCCATTGAGACGTACCTGAGCGACTGCCGGCCGCTATTGCTCAAGGCTCCCAGCGAGCGGATGTTTCTGTCGCGGACGGGCAAACCGATGGACCGCATCGCGCTGTGGATGATGGTGGAGAAGCGCGCCCGCCGGGCCGGTCTGCTGCGGCACATTTCCCCGCACACGCTGCGGCATTGTTTCGCCAGCCACCTATTGGGCGGCGGTGCGGACCTTCGCGTGGTGCAGGAACTCCTGGGCCACAGCGACATCAGCACGACGCAGATCTACACACACGTCGATTCGGCCCGGCTGCTGAGCGTCCATAAGAAATACCATCCGCGCGGGTAAAATCAGGCCCATCACGATCCCGGTAAACCGACCAATATCCCTATCTTGACATCGTAATCCGTAAGCTCTCAAGAGTTTTGCGAAATAATGCTTGGCGCGTATTTTCGGCACGTTATCCTCACGGTATTGTATGGGATCGTGAATCAGTGGATTGATTGTGCCCGGACCAGTGCGGCATTCGCCGCAATTCGGAGCCGTGCATGAGGCCATATACGAGGAAGAAGCCATGCGGGATCGTCACTTTCACGTATCGTTGCACACGCTGCGCAGCCTGGCCCTGGTCGTTTTGTGCTCGCTCATGAGCTTGGGCATCGCCAGAGTTGGCCGCGCCGCGCCCTCCAATCTGCTCCTGAACCCCGGCGCCGAGCTTGGCACCGGCAATGACGCCGGCAGCACGGTCACGGACTGGGTGGTCGGCGGCACGAGCAACCCCGGCCGGGATAACGGCGCTTTCGACGGCTTCACACCGCCGGAGGGAAGCTATTCGTTCTACGGCGGCACCGGCGCTCAGGGGTCGCTGAGCCAGTTGATCGACCTCACCGCCAACGGCATCAGCGCCAGCGCGACCGATGCCGGCAATACGACAGTTCAGTTCTCGTTCGAGGAACGCTCGCTCGATCAGGGCGGCCCCAACGACCGCGCCGAGGTCATCGCGACGTTCGAAAATGCAAGCATGGCGCCATTGACCGGCGGCTACGACAGCACACCGCTGGGCTATACGGCCGGCTGGACTCTGGTGACATCGCCCGTCCTGACGCTTCCCGTCGGAACGCGATACATCGACTACGAGATGAACTTCATCCGCAATAACGGATCGGACCTGGATTCGTTCATCGATGCCAACAGCACGGTCGTGAATTCTAACGGCGGCGCTGCCGCTCCGAGCACGGTTCCGCTGCCCTCGGCGGCGTGGATGGGCCTCCTCGGCCTGGCCGGGCTTGCCGCGATCCGGCAGCTTTGTCCGAAGCGAGTCGCCAAGGCCTGAGCGGGGCGATCGTCAACCGGGTTGGCCGACATACTCCCGGATGAACTCCAGATACCCGCGCGAGCCGTCTTTGTGACGCATGACCGATCTCTCGATCTTCCGCAGCGCCTGGCGCACTTCCTGGCGCGAGTAATCGTTCAGGCTCAGGTTCAATCGCAGAACGGTTTGAATGCTCCGAGCCAGTTCATCGGAGCTCGGACGTTCCGGATTCGATGACAACTCCCGCAGCGCCAGCGCGACGGCCGCATCCGTCAGCGGTTCCTGCTTTTGGTCATAGCGTACAATTTCCTCCTCAATGCAGAGGAGCAGGGGCATGTATGCGCCGTCCATTTCGTCGACGCTTGGGCCATTAGCGCGGCCGTAGAGAGCCTCCAGCGGTTTGAGATGGTACGGCTCGGCCCGGTCGCGGTAGACGATCTCGATGGCGCCGTCGTGATCCGTGAATCGAATCGAGATGCCTGATTTCTTGTAATTCTCGATCAGGTTCCCGGCCAGTTCCTTCATCCTGCCGGCCAATGCGTCATCCATGTGCCACCTGCCTCCGTGCGTAAAACCCTAAGCATTACAGGTTGTTCCGCCATCTTATTGTTGAGGCGCCGGCAAATATCAAGGGGTAACCGGGCTCGATGACATTTATTTTGATTTCTCTTCGCCGCCGAGGATAGACTTTGCACCTCTATGAATACAAAACTCCTGAGCGTCGCGTTCCTGATTTGCCTGATGGCTGGCGCACAGTCGGCGATGTCCCAGGCGACACGCCCCACGACGCCCACGCGCGATCCGCACTCGCCGGGTTATGTCACGGCCAAGGAGTTGCCCGACGGCGCCAATGCGCCGGCCGATGCCGATGGGAATTTCATCATCGGCCCGACGCACACCCGCGCCGCGGAAATGACGGCCAGGCAGAGCGTGCCGCAGGGAACGGTCATCACCTTCACCATGAAATCGACCGACAGCAAGATCTATCCCGGCATCGCGCGCGACGCCAATACCTTCGGCACGGTGGACCCGGCCGACCCCGCCAAACTGATCGTCGCCACCAGTCACCCCGCTCCCTACACGCGCACGGTGAACGTCTACGTCCCCAAACAGTATGTCCCCGGCACGGCCGCGCCGTTCATCGTCGGCGCCGACGGACCCGACACAGGGCTGTTCACGGCTCTGGACAACCTCATCGCCCAAAATCGCGTGCCGGCGATGGTCGCCATCTCGATCGGCAACGGCAGCGGCGATGCC
>Ga0181520_10002603_pt1 | contig 33160 bp, 27 predicted proteins | sample PEATcosm2014_Bin_29_FD_132451 | JGI IMG/M metagenome (GOLD analysis project Ga0181520, IMG submission 132451) | Peatland microbial communities from MTU Mesocosm Facility, Houghton, MI, USA - PEATcosm2014_Bin02_30_metaG | ecosystem: Environmental > Terrestrial > Soil > Wetlands > Peat | place...
CACAGCTCGAACAGCGCGGTTGCATGATTCCCCAGACCTATGAGGCTCATCACCCGGAAAACGTCATTCACGCACGGCTGGAGCGCCCTGACTCCACCGACTGGGCTGTCCTTTGCTCGACACAGGGAACCGTCTCGCTGCTGGTTTACTTCGCCAGTGCACCGGACCGGCTGACAGTGCTGGCTACCGCGCCGGAGACAGAGCGCCTCCAGATCCATGGATCGAGCGGCGTTTTGGGCTTCAACTGGGGCATCGATCCCGCGTCGCCCGCGCAAATCCACGACCTCCAGATCGGCATGGAACATCGCCCCCCCTATGCTTCCCACGACGCCCTGGCCGACACGTTGCTCGACCACCATACCGTCTACCACTTTTACGAAAAGAGCGCCTGGATCGTGCTCTCAATGCCGGAATGAAATGGGATGCGTAAATGAGTGCCGCAAAGGTATGACGCCGCAACGGGGCACAACTTTACCGGCTGCGGAGAACTCCCATTGGGCCAAGTTTTGTGACGGGCACGACTTCAGAGGATAAGAAAAACTCATGATGGGCCGAGTTTTGCAACAGGGCACGACCGGGGTACCCTCTGGGTCGCGTGCCGCAAGATGCTGATAATAAACGATGGGCTTTAGCCCCTGCGTCATGTTTTTGGGCTCTTCGCCCATTCTGTCGGGTTTTCCGCGGCCTCTGAAGTCGAGCCTTTCAAGGCATCCGCTTGACCAGAGGATCTTCAAGTAGTCCAAAGGAGCAGACCCCATGCCCGAAGCCGTCATCGTCAGCGCTGTTCGCACCCCCGTTGGCCGCGCACCCAAAGGCGCGCTTTCCACCTCCCGCCCCGACGATTTGGCCGCAATTGCGTTGAACGGCGCATTGGAGAGGATTCCAGCTCTGGATAGAGCCGAGGTCGACGACGTGATTCTCGGTTGCGCCCAACCCGAGGGCGAGCAGGGCTGGAATATCGCCCGCTTTGCCGCCTTGCGCGCCCAGTTCCCGGTCGAGATTCCCGGCATGACGGTCAACCGGCTCTGTTCGTCTGGACTTGAGGCCATTGTTCAGGCCAATCTACGCATCCGCGCGGGGGGATGCAGGGTGGTGGTGGCTGGCGGGGTAGAGTCCATGAGCCTGCTGCCGATGGGAGGACTCAAACCCAGCCCGAATCCTTGGCTGGCCGAGCACTATCCAGCCTCACTGCTGACCATGGGACTCACCGCCGAGCGGGTCGCCCGCCATTACGGCGTCTGCCGAGAGGATCAGGATGCCTTTGCGCTGGCCAGCCATCAGAAGGCGGTGGCTGCCCAGGCCGCCGGACACTTTGCAGAAGAACTGATACCGGTGATCGTCAATTCATTGATTCCAAATGTAAAGACTTCTAAGCATGAGGTAAAGAATACGATCTTTACCTCCGACGAGGGTCCGCGCGCCGATACCTCCCTCGAAGCTCTTGCCAAACTCAAGCCTGCATTCCACGCCCAGGGTACGGTCACCGCGGGCAACGCCTCGCAGACCTCCGATGGCGCAGCCGCAGCCGTCCTGATGGATGCCGGACGCGCCCGCGAGCTGGGAATCCGCCCCATCGGCCGCCTGGTTGCCTACGCCGTTACCGGCTGCATGCCGGAAGAGATGGGCATTGGCCCCATTGCCACCATTCCCAAGGTTCTGCACATGGCGGGTCTCACTCTCGCCGATATCGGCCTGATCGAACTGAATGAGGCATTTGCAGCGCAGGCGCTGGCCGTCATGCGCGCGCTGGATCTCGATCCGGAGCGGATCAATGTCAACGGGGGAGCCATCGCCTTGGGCCATCCGCTGGGATGCACTGGCGCAAAACTAACCGCGACGCTGCTCAACGAGATGCGCCGCCGCCAGGTTCAATATGGCATGGTTACCATGTGCGTCGGCGGAGGCATGGGCGCGGCGGGCATCTTCGAGCTACTGGGGTAATGAAGCTTCAACAGGTCTGCCGCACCCTGCTATGGTGACAGGGAGCGGCGCGCCTCGCGACCCAACATGCCGGCTATCCGCGCGATGTTCGTTCCATCTTTGAAAGGAAATGCGATGAGGACATTTCTGCACGTCGGTTGCGGGAACAACAACAAGGCCCATACCACGTCGGCGTTTGCCGGCGACGACTGGCAGGAACTGCGTCTCGACATCAACGAGGCGGTCCATCCCGACATCGTCGGCAACATGACGGATATGAAGGCTGTGGCCAGCGAAAGCGTCGACGCGGTCTTTTCCTCGCACAATATAGAACATCTTTATCCGCATGAGGTGCCTTTGGCGCTGGCCGAGTTCCTGCGCGTCCTGAAGCCCGGCGGGTTCGCCGTGGTCACGTGTCCCGATTTGCAGTCCGTTGCCTCCCTGGTTGCCGAGGATAAGCTGGCCGACCAGGCTTATATGTCGCCGGCTGGGCCAATCGCCCCGTTGGACATCATTTATGGGTACCGTCCGCAGTTGGCCGCCGGCAATCTCTTCATGGCCCATCATTGCGGCTTCACCAGGAAGGTATTGGGGGGCACGCTGCTCGGTTGCGGCTTCAAGTCGGTCTTTACCCATCGCCGTCCGGCCGCTTTCGATCTGTGGGCAGTGGCCAGTAAAAGCGCCATTTTGGAAGCCGAAATGCGCAAGCTGGCCAGCCAGCACATTCCGGGATGAAGGCAGTGCGAACTGTGCGCTAGCTTGCCAGACCGCCTGAACCGGAGCTAACCCTCCAACCACCGGTCGTACATGGCTTCCAGCGCCTCTTCCAGCGACCGCGCCAGCCGCTTCGCGTCGCACAACGGGCTGCTTATCATGGCTGTCCGCTGGCTCTTGCGAAGGCGCTTGCGCCCCTCCACATCGCCGGCCAGGGTTCGCACGATGGCTACGTACTCTTCCTCGCTCTTGGCCGCCCACTCCGGGTGGCCAAGAGCCGCCACGATGGAACTGGCCATTCTGCCGCAGACCCGATCCCCCTTCAGGGCCACCAATGGCACGCCCATCCAAAGAGCGTCGAATGCCGTTGTCCCGCTGTTGAAGGGAATCGTGTCCAGCGCGATGTCTAGCCGGTCGTAGAGCGCCATGTGGCCCGCAAATGAGAATCCTTGAACGCGCGGTAGAAAGACGATGCGCTCCGGGGAGACCCCGTACGAGGAAATCGCAGTCAGGATGCGCTCGTGGGTCTCCTCCTCGTGGGTCAGCCGGTCCTCCAGTAGCAGCTTTGCCTGGGGAACTCCGGCCAGAACCTTGGCCCACAGCCCCAGCGTCTCCCGTCGTATCTTGGAGTATTTATTGAACGAACCGAGCCAGACCGTGCCGTCCGGGTCGGGTGACCAGGCGCTTTCCGGCAGCGCCTCGTCTCCCATGTAGCAATGCGCATGCTGGGGCAGCCGCCAAAGCCGCTCGGTGAAGTGCCCTTCGCACCCTCCGGAATAGCCCTCGTCGGTGATGTACCAATCCATCTCCGTCAAGCCAGTAGTGCCCCAGTAGCCAATGTAGGAGCACTGCACCGGCGCGGCGCGATGCGCGAAGATTCCCAGGCGGCAGTTGCTCGTGTGTCCGGTGGTGTCAATCAGTACATCGATCTCCTCCTTCCGGATGCGTTCGGCAGCCTGGTCGTCCGGCACCGCGATCAGGGGGGTAGAATCGTCGGCAAGCTCCCGGAAATGCCGGGCGCGCGCGTCCTGCCAGCCAACAGTCGGGAAGAGCGTGAGATGGAAGCGGCTGCGGTCGAGCTCGTCGAGGAACGGCTGCAGAAAGACGGCAACCGCATGAGCGCCCAGTTCCGCCGAGACAACGCCCAGCCGCAGTTTGCGCCCCTGACGGGAAGCCGCAGAAAATACGCCGGATCGAGCCGGTGCCCGGGAGCGCGCTGCTTCCCTTTGGACATCGCTCAGGACCGTCTTCTCCCATCCCTCAACAAAGGCCCGCTCCGCCGCGGGATCGAGATGGCAGCTGAACGAGTATAGATAGAGCAGATTGCTGTAGGCCGCGCCTTGCCCGGAATCCAACTCGACCGCTTGCCGGTAGCACTCGGTTGCTTCTTCGATCTTGTCCTGTTCCACCAGCGCGTCTGCCAGGTTGGTATAGGCCAGCGAATAAGCGGGCGCCAGGGCAATTGCCTGCCGGTAGTTGGCGACCGCATCGCGCAATAACCCCTGGTCTTTGTATGCGTTCGCCAGATTCAGGTGCGCCTGGGCATGATCCGGCTTCAGCGCCAGCGCCCGCTTGCAGCTCTCCACGGCCTTTTCCCACTCCCCCATGGAGCGCAGCGTGGCGCCCAGATTGGTATGCGCCTCGACGGAGCCGGGACGGAGAGCCAGAGCCTGATGGTAGCTGGCCGCTGCCTCGGCAAACCGGTTGAGTTTATGCAGCACGGTCCCCAGGTTGTTGTGCGCCTCAACATAAGCAGGGTTGAGGACAATCGCCTTGCGATAGCAGACGACGGCCGGTTCCATCTTTCCCAGCTCGTGTAGAGCATTTCCCAGCCCGCTGGCCGCCTCATGCGACTTTGGGCTGATTCGCAGCGCTTGCGAAAAGCAGGCAACCGCCTCCTCCGGGCTCCCAATCTCCATCAAGGCGAGGCCAAGCCTGAAGTGGGCGCTCTCCAAATTGGGGTCAAGTTTCGTTGCCTGCCGGTAGCATGTGATCGCCCTGTCCAGCGTTCTGTTTGCCTCCAGCACCTGGCCGAAGTTCAGAAAATAAGTGGGGTTGCCCGGCTCGTTCTCGATTGCCCGACTCATCGGCGCAATCGCCATTTCGGTATGCCCAGCCTGGTGGGCGGCCAAGCCGGAATAGTGCAGCGCGCAGGCATTTTCCGGATCGATTTGAAGCGCTTGCCGGTACAAGTCGCCAGCCTCGCGCAACCGCCCTGCCTCATGATGCGCCAGGGCTAGTTTTACAAGTTGGGCGGCGCGTTGTGGAGTTGTATGGTCCGTCCCGGATACGACCGAGGGCGCTCTCCTGCAGCAGCGCTTGAATTTCTTGCCGCTTCCACAGGGGCAAAGGTCGTTGGGCCCAACCCGGGCGCCGGCGCTTTGCGATTGCGGTTTGGTCATGCGAGCATCCCTCTCACTCCGGTTCTCGCCGGGCTGCGCCGCCGGCAGCTCCGCTGCTTTTCCAGCTCAGAACGTACTCAAGGGTCGTGAATTACCCCGTCGACCTTGATCTTGGAACACCAGAAACAATACCGGACTTCTCTCTCCGGGTACAGTTGGCTCAAATCCAGTTGGCGCCACCGGTGCAAGCCGAGAGAGCAGAGAACATTCTTGACAGAATTCGACTCGTGCTCCCGGTGCGGCCACAACTTGGCAAGTGAAGCCACCAGTTGCGAATCCGAAGCGGTTCCCGTAGGCGCTGGCGGCGGCTGCAACATGACTTTGCCTCCTATAGCCTTTGACACCGCCAAGCTCTTGCGGGTTCCCGTCCTCTGGCGCGTCCTGCCTCTTCCACAAAAAACAAGAGCAGCCGAGATTTCTCCCGGCTGCTTTGGCCACTTCAGAGGTTATTTGCAGCCTGCGGGCTGCGCACCACTACGCCTTGGCGAGGACCAGGGCCTTGACCCGCGCGTTCAGGCGGCTCTTGTAGCGGGAAACGGTGTTGTGGTGCAGGACGCCCTTCTGCACGCTCTTGTCAAGGGCGGAGACGGTCTCGCGGTACTGCGCCTGGGCTACCTTCACGTCGCCCTTGGCGATGGCCTCGCGCAGAGCGCGCAGGCTGGTGCGCACGCGGCTGCGGTTGGAGCGGTTCACTTCGGTGCGGGTGACAGTCTGACGGGCGCGCTTCAGCGACGATACATGGTTTGCCATTGAACTTCCTTATCTCAGGGTGAAATGCGGCACAGATGCAAACACAGCCGCATCCCTCGCAATTTCTTAGTCTACGGGAAAGCTCGCGGCGGGTCAACGCGCGTGGGGCGCTGTTGAAGTACAACCAGGTCTACGCAGTTGGCTTAGGGCGCGAGTGAAGCGGCCCGGCCCGATCCTCCGCAAAAGTCTCCGAGCCCCGTCCTTGGCGCTTCTTTGTTTCCTGCGCCAAGGGTGGAAGAGAACAAACCCAACCGGCCCATCCGCCGGTTTCTTGAAAGCGGCCTCAAAAATTGATCAGTTGTGCGAGCGGCTCCGCGCACTACCCCCGTAACCGCCAAGGCACAGTTTTCACCAAAAATCCTTGCCCCATGCATTGACTCCTTTCTCCGCCGGCGCTACTCTCAAGCGCAAGTACAGGATTCTGACACCGGATTTGGTAGACCTTTCCAACCCGCGGTCACGCCTCACAGCCACGAGCCCCGGCTCAGGCCTGCTTTGCGCTCTCCCGGTTACCCCGATTTCAGCCCCTTCTATTCACAGCTCCCCGCCCCCCGCCGATGTATTCTTCAGTGTTGCGAGCCCCGCCCGCGCTCTGGGCCGGTCCCGCACGCAGTTCATCTCAACCGCACTGCGCCATCTGGGAGGATGCCGAAACCTTTGAAGATCGCCTTGGAGATCACGCCCAACCTTGAGCCCCTCTTTGGGACCCGCGACGAAAACGTCAGGCTGATGGAAGACTCGCTCGGCGTGCGGATCGATCTGCGCTCCGATGCCGTGCACGTGCAGGGGCCGGAGGCAGGCGTGGCCTGCGTCCAGCGCATCTTTCAGGACTTCGAGGCGCTGCGCAAGCAGGGCGTGAATCCGCATAACGGCGAATTGAACGGGATGCTGAAGCTGGTGGTGGCCGATCCGGCAACCACTTTGCGCTCCCTGGCCGACTCCGGCAAGCAGCGCTCGGCGGGCGTCAAGCGCACCGTCCAGCCGCGCTCGATCAACCAGCGCAAGTACATCGACGCCATCGAGCAGAACGATATGACATTTGGCGTGGGCCCAGCCGGCACCGGCAAGACCTATCTCGCCGTGGCCATGGCCGTTGCCGCCATGAACGCCAAAAAGGTCAGCCGCATCGTCCTTGTCCGCCCGGCGGTCGAGGCCGGCGAGCGCCTCGGCTTCCTGCCCGGCACCCTCCAGGATAAGGTCGATCCCTATCTCAGGCCCCTCTACGACGCCCTCTACGACCTGCTCGAACCCGACAAGGTCGACAAGATGCTGGAGAAGAACGTCATCGAGGTGGCCCCGCTGGCCTTTATGCGCGGCCGCACCCTCAACGACGCCTTCATCATTATGGACGAGGCCCAGAACACCACCGTCGAGCAGATGAAGATGTTCTTGACCCGCATGGGCAACAACTCCAAGGCGGTCATCACCGGCGACATCACCCAGATCGACCTGCCCAACCCGCGCAAGTCGGGCTTGCTCGACGCCATCAACGTGCTCGAAGGGGTCGAGGGCATCCGCTTCTGCCACTTCGAGGATGTGGACGTAGTGCGCCACGCCCTTGTGCAGCGCATCGTCCGCGCCTACGAGTCGGTCAAGTCGCAGCAGCAGGAGTTGCCGCTGGCCCTCGGCGAGCCGATCCAGGTTGGCACGCAAACCGGCGAAACCCGGCCCCAGGCCCAGCCCGCCCATGCTCCCAAACCGCAGTAGATGTGCCGGGTGCCCCCGGTCCCTCGCAGTTGGGGACCGGGGACGCCACGAACCCCGTGCGAGCGAATCGCGAGGGATTGGCCGCACCGCAGGTGCTGGAATAGCACGAACTCGCGTAGAATGAGGGTTACCGGAGCAGCGCCCATCGCGGCCCCGAGCAAGATGATCATCCTCGACCCAGATTTGGAGCCCGAATCTCCCCACGGACGAAGACCTGTCCGTGGGGGCCCCGGACCCTCGCCCCAGGCAACTGCGGCGAAGCATCTGGCTTCGTCCGTCCCAGCCGTTCTTCCTAAGAGTCATCGCCTGCCCTCGGCCCGCACCCTGACCCGTTTTCTGGCTGAAGCGCAGGCTGTCGTTCGCCTCAAGGGCGAGGTCTCGGTTCTGCTCACCACCGACGCCAATATCCGCCGCCTCAATCGCCAGTTCCGCGGCAAGAACAAAGCGACCGACGTGCTGTCGTTCCCGGCGGACCCTATTCCCGGCCTCAAAGCGGAGGGAGCGCAGGCCGGCGACCTGGCCATCAGCGTCCCCACGGCGCTCAAACAAGCCATCGAACAGGGACATCCGCTCTCCATTGAGATCGAGGTGCTCATTCTCCACGGCCTGCTCCACCTGGCCGGCTACGATCACGAAGCCGACGCGGGCCAGATGGCTCGGCGTGAGCGGCTGTTGCGCGCCAAGCTGGGTTTGCCGCAAGGATTGATAGAGCGCGCCGAAGCGCCCAAACCGGTCAACCGCAAGCCTGCCACAAAAGCTGCATCAAAGCCCCCGGTTTTGAAAGGGCACGGCTTGAGCCGTGCCGCACAGGCGTCAAAAAAAAATGCGGCTTCAGCCGCCGCCAAACCGCCGCGGAGAGTCGGAACGAGAATAGCCCAGGGCGAAAGCCCTGGGGAAATGCCATCCCTCATGGCGATTGCGCCCCGTAGGGGCGCGGTGAAATCCCCTGACCGGTCCTCTAACCGGAGCGCTCGCCCATGAGCATCCCGGTCATCCTGATGCTTGTTCTGCTGGCTGCGGTCGAGACGCTGGCCTCCTACATCAGCCGCGTCTATGCCGAGTTCGGCAAGATCCTGGCGCGCGAGGTACAAGAGAATCTCGACGCCTGGGAAGAACTGATCGAGCCACAGCTCGGGCTGACCCGCGAACACGCGGCCATCTGCGCAGCGGTTTTGCAACAGTTGGCGCTGGGTGTCATCGCGCTGGAGTTCGGCGCGGTCCTCTTCGACCGCGGCCCGCTCTTTGCCCGGCCCACATACGCTGAGATCGCACAGGCGGTTCTCGGCCTGGTGCTGGTGGTGGTCTTTTGCAACCAGCTTCTGCCCTCGCTGCTCTTCAATCGCACCCAGGGCCGCTGGGCGGGCCGGCTGGTCTGGCCCATCCGCTTGCTGCTGTGGCTGATGACGCCGATCACCGTCTTTGTGCGTTTCTTCTTCCAAGTTGCCGCGCTGGCCGAGGAGCCGGCGACCCCCGAGGAGGAGACCGCCGTGGATGTCGAGGCGCTGCTCGAAGCCGGCGAGGAAGAGGGCATTCTGGAAGAGAACGACCGCGACCTGGTCCGCTCTGCCGTGGAATTTGGCGACAAGCTGGTGCGCGAGGTGATGACGCCGCGCCCGGCGGTCTTCGCCGTCCCTGCCAGCACCACGCTGGAGGAATTTCTGGTGCTGCTGCGGGAGCACAACTACTCCCGCGTGCCGGTCTACACGGGTTCGCTGGACAACGTGACCGGCCTGGCCTTTGCTCACGACCTGCTGCAAATCGCCGACGAAGAGGCTCGCACCCGCACCGTGGCCAGTATCCAGCGCCCGGCGGCCTTTGTGCCCGAGACCAAACGCGGCTACGAACTGCTGCGCGAGATGCAGCGAGAAAAGCAGCACATGCGCGTGGTGATCGACGAGTACGGCGGCGTCTCCGGCCTGGTCACCATCGAGGACCTGCTCGAAGAGATCGTGGGCGACATCCGCGACGAGCACGAGGAAGACGCGCCACCCGGTTCAGTCAACGCCGAGCCGCAGCGCGAGCCCGAGGGTGTCTGGCTGGTCCCCGGCGGCTTTCCCGTCGATCAGCTCGCGGATCTCTTCGGCGAGCCGATCGAGGTGGGCGAGGAGTTCGAGGCCACTACGTTGGGCGGCCTGGTCAGCGAGATCGAGGGCCGCATCCCCCTGGCTGGAGAAGTGGTCATGCTGGAGTCCGCCGGGCTGCGCATGGAAGTCGTCGCCTCGACCGATCGCCGCGTCGAGCGCCTGCGGGTCTTCCCGCCGGCAGATGCCAACGAAGAACGCCCGCGAGAAGTCTCCTAGAATTGAGGGGCATGAGGTTCTGGTTAGCCTTCGCTCAGGAGGGATTCAATGCTGAATTGGAAGATCCCGCTGTGGACCGCCGGAACTGGTGTTGTCTTATGTGTGGCATCGCTCGGGTACACTCTGCTCCGTGACTGGAATGTTCACCTTTACAATCCCGCGTTGGAGAGAGTGATCTTTTGTTTGTCTCCAGCCCTTGTATTGCAGATCGCAACGGCCGATGCTCCAGTTCTGGATGGGGCAAATCAGCGTCTTATTTATGAGCTTTGGGTGGTCGCAGGCGTTTTCAATGCCTTGCTCTACGGCCTAGTTGGTCTCGGCCTGGCGATGGTCCTCCGGCTCTTCCACGCCCACCACTCCTCGGCCGTAATCTCCCAGACCTCCGAGGGCAGGCGGCCGGAGACATAATCCTTCTCGATTACGCCCACCAGGCGCATTCCCTGACGCTCAGAGATGAGTCGCGACGCCGCATTGGCGGCCGCCTTGGCCACCCGCAGCACCGGGAACCCAAGCTTCTCAAACCAGTAGTCGTTGGCCCAGGCGCAGGCCTCGGCCATCAGTCCCTGCCCGTGCCATGGCAGCCCCAGCCAGAAGCCGCGATTGTCTTCTTCGCCCTTGACCAGGCTGATGAGTCCGATCACTCGGTCGGGCTCCGCGGTCAACCGGAGTGTCCAGTGCCAGGCTTCGCCGCGCTCCATTTGCGGCAGGGCAATGTCGCGGCAATACTGGAGCGCGCCGTCCGGCGGGTACGGCCAGGGCACGCGATTCAGCAGGTAGCGCACGATCTCCCAGTGCGGAAACTCCTGCTGGATTTGCGCTGCGTCGGCCAGTTCCAACGGGTGCAGGACGAGGCGTTTGGTTCGGCCTTCTGGCATCATGCGCAGATTGTAGCAACGCTGGACATCCGAATCCGGCGATAATAAGGAGTCAGGAGTTTGAAAACCCTTTGAAATCTGGATTTGTTGCCATTCTCGGCCGGCCCAACGCCGGCAAAAGCACCCTGCTGAACGCCCTCACCGGCGAAAAAGTTGCCATCGTCTCCGCTAAGCCGCAGACCACCCGTAATCGAATCGCCGGAGTGGTCGAGGTCCCGGCGCAAAAGGGCAAGCATCCGTCGGCGCAGATCGTCTTTGTCGATACCCCCGGCGTGCACAAGCCCGGTTCGCACCTTGACCGCCGCATGTTGCAGGAGGTCTACGAGGCACTGGAGACCCGCGACCTGGTGCTGTTGTTGATGGACGCCACCCGGCGCGTGCAGCTCGAAGCCGCCGCCGAGCAGGCCCCCGCCGTCGAGGATGGCGTAGAAACCCCGGTCCCAGAAGCGGGACCGGGGGCACCCGCAACCGACCTGGGTGCCCCTGGTCTCGATTCTGTGACCAGGGAAACCCCTGAGGCCCCTGTCTCCGTGCCTGCCCTCGTCTCTGCCAAGCACGAGCGCACCAACTGGGCCAGCGAGGACGAGTTCCTTTTTGGTCTGATCCGCAAGCTGGACTGCCCGGTCTTCCTGCTCTTGACCAAGATCGATCTGGTGCCCAAAGACAAACTGCTGCCGCTCATCGACACGCTGACCAAGCAGTTCAGCTTCGCCCAGATCATCCCGGTGAGCGCCCGCAAGCGCGACGGCATGGACATTCTGGTGGAGAAGATCGTCGAGGCGCTGCCCACCGGCGAGCGCTATTACCCCAAGGACCAGTACACCGACCAGCCGCAGCGCTTCATGGTAGCCGAGCTGATCCGCGAGAGCATTCTGGTGGAGACTGGCGAAGAGGTCCCGTATGCCTCGGCGGTGGTCATCGAGCGTTTCGAGGAGCCCAAGCCGTTCGTTCCGCGCAAAAAGGGCGTTGTGCCAGCCCGCCCGCCGCTCACCCGCATCGCCGCGGCCATCTACTGCGAGCGTGACGGGCAAAAGGCGATTCTGATCGGCAAGGGCGGCTCCAAGCTGAAGGAGATCGGCACCAAAGCCCGCCGCCAGATCGAGTCGCTGCTCGCCACCCGCGTCTATCTCGAACTGCAAGTTATCGTCGAGCCCAACTGGCGCGAGTCCAAAGCCTTCGTCGAGTCACTGGACTGGCGCAACCAGTTGGAACGCCTCGCCGGCGACCAGACCGCCGGAAAATATCTGAGCGAAGAAGATTAGGGGACATGCGCCTTCTGCGTTCAATGGTGTTGGAGGGACGATGATTGACCAGGCGAGCTCGCCGTTGTGCCGGCCCGAGGTCCGCGGGATGTGCGCTTCCGCGTTTCTTCTGTTCGCCATTTTCTGGCCGATTCCCGATCAAGCGCAGGTCGAAGAAACTCGGAAGGCAGTCTTCAATATTGCCGACTACGGAGCGAAGAACGACGCTTCCGCGCCTGCGACGGAGGCGTTTCTAGAAGCGATTGCGGCAGCCAGGGCAGCCGGCGGCGGTACGGTTTACGTGCCTCCGGGCCGCTACACCACCGGCGCAATCGAGTTATTCAGCAACATGACGCTGGAGATCGATGCCGGGGCAATCGTGGCGTTTCCCGCGGCGATTCTTCCGTTTACTAAAGGCAGGCAGCAGGGCATTGAAACGCTGACTCCCGTTCCGCTGATTGGCGGCCACGATGTGGAGAACGTCACCATCACCGGCCGCGGCATCCTCACCAGTAACAACGCGGACTGGATGAAGCTGCACGGCCGCAATGTGCCTCTGCGCGATGGGCAGGCTGAGTTACCGAGCAACTTTCCCGATGCGATCGGGGCGCGAGGCAAGGCGCCTTCCGCCGCACAGGACCTGGGCAGCGCCAACGGCCCGGCCTGGGAGCACCTGTTGCAAACGCTTGAGACCGGCGGTCCGATCTCTGATGACGAGTATCGCGCCGCCGCGGCGGAGATGCGCCCCTCCTTTGCCCGCTTCATGAACGCTAAAAACGTCCTGGTGGAAGGGGTGCGTTTCATCGGCTCGCCGATGTGGACTATCCACCTGCTCTATTCGGAGAACGCCACCGTCCGCAATGTGACGATTGAGACGTACCCAGGCGTTCACACCGACGGCATCGTCGTTGACTCAAGCCGATTTGTTCACATCGACGGCGATTTCATTGACACCGGAGACGACGGCATTGTGATCAAATCCGGCAAGGACGCCGACGGGCGGCGCGTCAACCGTCCCACGGAAGACGTCACTATCTCCAACTGCATCGTCCATCACGCGCATGGCGCGGTCACCATCGGCAGTGAGACCTCGGGCGGCGTGCGCAACATCGTGGCCAGCAACATCACAACGGTGGATACCGAGAACGGTATTCGCATCAAAAGCAGGCGCGGACGCGGGGGTACCATCAAAGACCTGCGCTTCGACAATTGGACCATGGAGAATGTGGGCGAGGGAATCGTCGTCACCAGCTACTACATGATGGAAGGCGAGGCAGCGCCTAAGGACGAACCATTTTCCGCGCGCACCCCCGTCTTCCGCGACATCGCCATCAGCCACGTCACTATCAACGGGGCCAAAACGGCAATCGAGATCGAGGGCCTGCCCGAGATGCCCATCGTTTCGCTTCGTCTCACGGATATTATGGCCTTCGGCAGAGTGGGCCTGGTGGCCCGCAAGACCGACGGGCTGGAACTGCACAATGTTCAGATGAACGCCACGCACGGTCTTGCCTTTGAGATTGACGCCGCAGCAAACCTCGAGCTGGATGGCATCACTTCTAGAACGCCGACTGGCGCCCTGCCCGTGGTTCGATTAACGCACAGCGAAGGAGCGGTGCTGCGCAACAGCCGCGCTTTTCCAGGCACGGAAACATTTCTCTCCACCGGTCCGGGAGAGCTGAAGACGATTCACCGGGAAGGGAATGCGCTCGAGAACGCAAAGAAGCCAGCGGATGAGCGCTAGGTTCCGGGCACCCGCTCATCTGGTTTCTGTCTTTGCCCGGTACATGCGCGTGTCGGCGGCTCTGATGATTTCGTGAACCGTTTCGCCATCCGCGGGTGCGGTAGCCAGGCCCGCGCTAGCCTGGACGCGCAGTTCGAGCCCGCTCATCATCCGGAAGCGTGTCTCTGCCAGCATCCGCTGCAACTCGGCGGAGAGAACTGCGGCTTCCTCGGCGCCGGTTTCCGGCATGAGAATAACGAACTCGTCCCCACCGTAGCGGAAGCACCAGTCTTGCTTACGGCAAAGCTCCCGCAGACGCCGCCCAGTGTAGCCCAATAACTCGCTGCCGACCAGGTGGCCGTGCTCGTCGTTCACCAGTTTGAACCGATCCAGGTCGAGGAAGGCAAGGCTGAGCGGCAGGTTTATTCGCCCGCAGCGCTCCAACTCCCTGCCTAGCACATGATAGAGATGGCGCACATTGTAGAGCCCGGTGGTGTCGTCGGTGATGGTCAACTGCTGGATGCGCGCCATATCCCGCGCGTTTTCGATGGCGATTGCCGCGTGGTCTGCCAGGATGTGCAGAAAGGCGATGGAGTAGTCGGTCAGCTGTTCGGTGCAGGGATTCAATATCTCGATGGCGCCGTGGGTGCCTTTTCGCCCTCGCAGCGGCATGGCGATCACCGAGCGGAGATTGCGAGCCTCGAGCGAGGGCACACCTCGTAATCGCGGGTCTCCTTCGGCTTCGGGAACGATCAGCGATTCGCCGTGCTCCACCACCCAGCCAGCCACGCCCTCGCCCACTTTCACGCGCAGATCGCGCAGCATTGCTACGTCACCCCCGCCGGCTATGGCGTAGTAAAGCTCCTGGCGCTCCTCGTCGAGCATCAACAGCGTCCATAGCTCTGCCGTAACAGAGCGCTCCATATGTTCCAGGATGGTGCACAGGATGGTGTCCAGGTCGAAACTCGAGTTAAGCGAGCGCGCAAGCTGGTGGAAGACGAGTAAGTCCTCGAGCGGGATGCGGGATTCTGTCGCGTTCGCCATCCAGAGCCCACCACTTGAAAGGTCGTAGCCATTCTGCCACGATTAGCGATGACTTGGATGTTGAAAAGCCGTCCCAAATAGAGTTATTGCGTTTGCTAAGAGGATGCTTGTGGGTGTTAGATAGCAGCCTTCAGCCGCCAATGTGCACCATGGACCGCGAGGGCTTGAGGAATCCCGGCTCGCCGATGTGATGGCGCGCTTCCTTGCCTTGAACCGTGTGAGTAATGTATTCGCTAAGTTCGGCGTCGCCGGCCCCGCTTCTCAGCCGCCCGTAAAGGTCGTGTTCCACCTGTGAAAACAAGCAGGTGCGAATCTTTCCGTCGGAGGTTAGCCGCACCCGGCTGCAGGCTCCGCAGAAGGCTTGGCTTACGGGTGCAATGATGCCGATCTCGCCCACGCCGTCGGCGAAGGTAAAGCGCCGCGCGGTCTCGCTTTCGTCGCGTGGCGCCATCTGGACCAGCGGTAGCACCCGGCCGAGGCGCTCCACGATTTCGGCCAGCGGAACTACAATCTCCGGCGTCCACAGTCTGCCCTCCTCGAGCGGCATGAATTCGATAAAGCGCACCACCACGCCTTCCTGGCGGGCAAAGTGGGCAAACCCTTCGATTTGGCTATCGTTGAAGCCGCGCAGAAGCACGCAGTTGATTTTGAGCGGCGTCAGACCGGCGAGCAGCGCGGCGCGAACCCCGTCGACCACCGCCCGAAAACTCCCCGGCACACGGGTGATCTTCTCGAAGGTTTCCGGTTCCACGGCGTCCATGCTCACTGTTACCCTCCGCAAGCCAGCGGCCTTAAGCGGAGCAGCCAGTTCGTCCAGCAGATGGCCATTGGTGGTCAACGCCAATTCAAGGGGCTCATTCCAGAGCGTGCGCAGGCGCGACAAATCCTTCACCAGTTCCACCAGACCCCGGCGCAGCAGCGGCTCCCCGCCAGTGAGCCGCACCTTGGTGATGCCCAGGCCCACAAACAGTTTGATCAGCCGCAGATACTCGTCGATGCCCAGCTCGGGGTACTTCGCTCCACCCTCGCCTGTGCGGCAATAGACGCACCTGTAGTTGCAGCGGTCGGTGATGGAGACGCGCAGGTCGTGGATGACGCGCCCATGGCTGTCGGTCAGACGAGGGGAGGAAGACACCGGGAAAGCGGTAGAGGATTGAGCGGCCATCGGCAAGTCCAGGGATTCCGTTGTCTTGCAGTTTCCTACGCGGCGCTAAGTGCGCCGGAAACCGTGCCGGTTCAGTCGATCCGCGGCGTACCCTTGCGCAGCACGATCCCGGCCACGCCCATCACCACAATAATGACCACAGCAATAGCGAAGTAGTAAGCGATGGGATGCGCCCAGCCGGGCGAATAGCTGAGATCCTGGCCCACCCACATCGACAGGATCGTAGCGATTACCGCGAACTGCCCGGCGATGACCAGAAAGGTGTGGCCCAGGTCACGCCTCTTGTCCAGCGCCTCCACCTGGTCGGGGGTCAGGTGACGCTCTTCGGGGGGAAGCAGGGGATTTGCCATGATTTCTCCTGGCGGACCAGACAATTCGGCCTCCGGGCCGTGGTCCGCTTGCAATTTCGATTCAAACACATGCCGCCGGGATGCGCCAATTGAAAGGCCCTCGGAAACTCCCGTCCAATTTGCGGCCAATGACCATGGCGTTGTGTCTGCTGAAATCGCCGCTGTTGATCCGGCCCGAGAACAGTGTTGAGCTTTCCCACCCTTTCCGCAAAGAGCACGGAAAGGATGGGGCGCCCTTTGGAGTACCCTCATACATAATCCTCCTTTTCCAGGTGCTGCGTGCGCAAACATTGTCTGCCGATCTCGTTCGTACTGGCTGCACTGTCGATCTGCGGTCTGTCCGCCGGACAGCCCCTCCCGCCGGCGCCGCAAACCGCACCGGCAGCCACCAGTCCAGCCGCGGTCGTTGCCACGATGGACGATGTTCTAAGCGCCTACCGCAAAGTGATCGTGCTGATGGACGGATCCGCCGCCCTCGACGAGGGGAACCGCGCACGGGTTCGCACCGCGGCGTGGATTCTCTTTGAGGGGAACGGCGACCGCCTGGCCAAGCTGGAAGAGGACCTTCGCGCCGACCTTGACAGGCAGGGTTCCCCGCTGGCCGTGGCGTTTCTGGCGCGTCTGGAGAGCGATGCCGCGTATCGCGACGCAGACAAGCTGGCCTTTCGCGACGTTCTTGACGGGCTCAACAGTGCTTCTCAAGAGAGAACACCCGGCGTTCCGCTGCGCAAGCGCATCGCCAGCGATTCCGCGGCTCTGGAACGAATCCACAGGCTCTACCAGGGCGAGGTGGCGCAGATATTCTCTGGGCTTCAGGGTCGCGGCATGGCCGTGCACCGCGAGGCCTGGGAACACTACGTTGCCTTTCTGAAAACAAAGTACGAGCGCGAGGCGATCCTCAAGGAATTCGATTCGCAACTTCCTCCCGCCGAATCGCGCGGCGGCGGGGAGGCCAAGAGCAAGCTGGAGATCTTCGGGACCGAACTTCCAGCGAAGACGGTGGCCTTGACCTTCGACGACGGTCCGCATCCCCGCTACACTGACCAGGTGCTCGCCATCCTGAAGAAATACGGGCTCCATGCCGTGTTCTTTGAGATTGGCAAGAACGTAGGAACATCCAACGACCAGAGCGAGGTGAAGCTGGGCCCCGGCGCCGTCATCAGCAACCGGATACTCGAATCGGGTTCGTTCATCGGCAATCACACCTACACCCATCCCGTTCTTCCTAAGCTCGATCAGGCCGACCTCACCAAGGAGATCGATTACACCAGCGAAATCCTCACCCAGGTTTTGAAAGCGCCGCCGGTGCTCTTTCGCCCGCCTTACGGCGCAGCGAACCTGAACATTTTGACCGAGGTTCAGGCCGACAAGATGAAGACAGTGATCTGGAACGTGGACTCGGAGGACTGGGCCGATCCGGTTCCGAACTCGGTTGCGCAACGGGTAATCAGCGAGGTCGAAAAAGAGCAGCGCGGCATCATACTGTTTCACGACATTCACAAGGTTGGCATCGAGGCCCTTCCAGTGGTGATCGATACCTTGAAGGCCGAGGGATACAACTTCGTCACCTGGAATGGCACGGCCTTCGGCGCGGCGGAGACCCGCGGCGATCAGCCGGAAGCGGCTGCACCCACGCCCGCGACTCAGCCGTATCGCGAGAGCTGGGCGGCGATCATTGGCATCGACGACTACGTCAACTGGCAGAAGCTGCAGTATGCGGCCAACGATGCGCAGGGCGTGAAAGATCTTCTCATCCAGAAATACGGCTTCAAGCCAGACCACGTCTTTTCTCTGTTGAATCGCGAGGCCACGCGCCAGAACATCCTCTCCCTGCTGGGCGACAAGCTGGGCGACCCCACCTTGGTGCAGCACGAGGATCGGGTCTTTGTCTTTTTTGCCGGGCATGGCGCCACGCGCAAGCTTGCCTCCGGCCGGGAACTCGGCTACATCATCCCGGTGGATGCGGATCTGACGGATTTTGAAGGCACTGCTGTCTCCATGACCAACTTTCAGGACATCTCGGAGGCCATTCCCGCCAAGCATGTTCTTTTCGTGATGGACTCCTGCTACAGCGGCTTGGCGCTGACCCGTGGCGGCGCGAACCTGCCCTCGCAGAATTACCTCAACGAAATCTCCCGCCGCGAGGCCCGCCAGATGTTTACCGCAGGAGGAGCCGACCAGCAAGTGGCCGACAACGGCCCCAACGGCCACTCGGTCTTTACATGGACGCTGCTGCAGGGACTGGATGGGCGTGCGGATTTGAATGGCGACGGCGTAATTACCGCGACCGAACTGGCGGCCTATGTTGCCCCAGCCGTTTCGGCCCTGTCGCAGCAGACGCCGGTGTTCGGCAATTTGCCCGGCTCGGAAGGCGGAGAGTTCCTCTTCAATCTCAAGCACGAGACCGAATTCCTGACAGGGGATTCGGCCCAGTTGGACGATGCGGCGATCAAGATGAACGCCGAGTTGGAGCAGCTTCGCAGCCAGATGCGCGAGGAAGAACTGAAGAACGAAGATCTCCGCAAACAGCTTGCCACGGCACAGGCGCAGTTGAAACAAGGGGCACAGTCCGATGCAGTGGCGCCATCGACAGGTCTTGCGGCTGGCGCTGTTTCCGCGAAGGCTAGTACAGGCGCAGGCCAGGGAGTTCCGAGCAAACCGCCATCCGACACCGCCGCCTCGGCGAACGACGAGGGCATGAGGCTTTACAAGGAAAAGCGCTATGCGGATGCCGCCGCCAGGTTTACCCAGGCTTCAAACCTGCAACCGGCCAATGCGCTCTTTGCCAACAATGCAGGCTTTGCTTTCTACCGCATGGGTCAGTTCGACCAGGCGGCGGCATGGTTCTTGAAGACGATTGCTCTCGACCCAAAACGATCAGTCGCCTATCTGAATCTGGGAGACGCTTACCTCAACTTGCAGCGAAAGGCCGAGGCAAGAAGCGCCTACGAGAAATTTCTCGCCTTGTCTCCGAATTCCAAAAGCGCTCCCGACGTCCACGAGAAGCTCAAAACACTTCCCTGATAGCGCATGGAACCGGGAAGCGTTCGCTTCGCGGAAACAGAAGCGCCATCAACCCGGGCTATTTGGGCGGATATCCGACCGATTGTCCATAAAGCGCCTTTTTCCCTTCGGGCAGCTTGAGGATGGCAGCCGTGTCCTGACCGTGGAAGGCGTAGAACCAGGCATTCAGACCCTCGGAGGCCGCGAAGAGATAGACATTCTGTCCGATGAAGCCAGTGTCGACCTGGGCAAAGTCCAGCTTGGCGTCGGCCACGAAGACGAGTGAGACCGCTGCGTGTGCAGCCGCGCCCCCGCCAATCTTGCCGCGCACGTCTCCAGCCACAACCGGCCGCAGCCGATTGGCCTCCGCATCGTAGACAAAAACGCCATCGGCTAAAGCTACATAGATCTCGACTTCCTGCTTATTCATGGCGGAGGGCGCGGTACGGCCCAGCCCGGCCTTGATCTCGCGCGGCCGGTTGACGCCAAAGGCCGCCCAAAGCAGGTTGGAGAGAGTCTGGAGGGGAAGCGGCTTATCAAGGAACGCGCGCGTGGTCTGGCGCTGACTGAGCGCCTGCATCAGGGGCATCCCGCCTGCGACTTGCGGCTTGGGCAGTTCAATGGGCTTGAGATCTTGCGCGAAAGCCGCTGGCGCAGCCCACAACAGAGCCGCGAGGGCTAGCAGTTTAGCGGACTGCAAGAAGAAGAAACGGGAAGAGATATGCATGGAGGCTCCTAGAAGACACGGTGGGCACGCCTGCCTCCAGGGTGTGCGTTCAAGGGGAAGGGTCGACGCAGCTGCCGGGTATCGCACCCGGCAAATTCCAATTACTCCGACAAGAACGCCAGCGACTGGAGTGCGGTGATCTCGAAGGGTTTTCGGCACCGGATGTTGGCACACGACAATTTGTCGTCGCGCCTCACCATGTATGATTGCGCTTTGGCAAAGCGCGCGCGATCGCGCTCGTCGGCTCCGCGGGGAAGTTGCGCCCGCTTACGCCGCACCACCCAGGTAACCTTATACTCGCCCGCCTGGCCGCATTTGGGGCAAGTGAGGGTGTGCGTGCGCTGTTCCGTTGTTTCGTTGAAAAACTCCCGCTCTTCCATGATCTTCCAGTTCTCCATCCCAGGGGTCGAAATCTAGTTGCCGGGAACGCCCGGGCCCTTCCGCTTCGGCTGATTTTCTTCCATACTCGTCCTTGTGATGACGAAACGCAAGCCAACTCCATTTTCGGCGACCAAGGCCGTCAAAGCCAACGCCCGTGAACGCGTGGGCCAGCCAAAACCCGCGCGGGTGATCGAGACCGAACCGCGCACTGGCCGCGAGGCCAAACACAAACCGAAGCTCGACCAGATCATTCAGCAGGAGGAATAGCAATGGCCAAAGCAGTCGGAGTTGGCGGAGTCTTCTTGAAGGCCCGCGATCCCAAGGCGTTGTCTGCCTGGTACGCCAAACATCTCGGGATTCCCACGCAGGACGGAACAACCCTCGCTTTCGACGGGCCGGAATCGACCGGCATGACGGTTTTTGCGCATTTCCCGCGCGACACGGCCTATTTTGGAGGCGGCGAGCAGGAATCCATGATGAACTTCCGGGTAGACGATTTGGACGGTTTGCTGGCCCAATTGGAGGCCGCTGGGGTGCGCATCGACCCAAAACGGGACGATTACGAATATGGGCGCTTCGCCTGGATCTGGGACCCGGAAGGCAATCGCATCGAACTGTGGCAGCCGCAAAGTGAAAGCGGGTCCTGAGCGGCAACGCCGCCAATTCTCCCCAAACAGCGCGTGAGACACGGCTTCAATGGCTGGGGCGCTGTCCTACTGCCGTCGTGCGGCGGTAAGACAGCGTCCTGACGCTGTGGCGAAGCGGGAGACGACTGTCAGACGGCTGTAAGACAGAAACACGCCGGCTCCGGACAGGGAACACCGCGCTCACGGCTTTGCGGGAAACAACACGCTGCCGCAACCGAGGCTGACTCCCTCCATGCGGTGTGATCTGGTTATGAGAAACCATGGAGCAAGTTTCTTTTGCGATGCGGTGTTTCCTCAGGGGCGAATGCCCTCTTTGATCCTGCTCCACCTACGGCACGGCTGAAGCCGTGCCATTTCAAAGCACCGGCTCAATCAGAGGTCCCTAGGGTTTGGCTGGCATGTTCTGTACCGTGTAGGGTCCTGGCAGTTGCCGCTCATCTGCTTGGGAGGGACCTTCCGGCTTGCTCACTACCGAAGTGCGGTTAGAGTAGATTCTGAACTGCACCACCAAGTCGAGTAGAACCGGGACCGGTTTGCCGTCTTTAATGGCCGGTTCGAAGCTGGCTTTGCGAATCGAGTCCACTGCACTTTCGTCCAGCCCGAATCCGATGGGCCGGCCCACGGCGATTTCTCCCGGCTTGCCGTCCGGCCCGATCACGGTGTGATAAAGGGCCATTCCGGCCACGCCATTGGCTTGGGCAAACTCGTTCGAGGGCGGCTCAAAAGTCGTGAGCAGCTTGGCTTTTTTGTCCACGGTGTTCTGGCGCATTACGGCCGGGTCCTTGGGGCGGTAATCGGTTTTGGCGGCGGCGGCCTGGTAGTAGAGCTTCCAGAAGTCGGGCATGGCGGCCATCATCCGCTCATCCAGCCCTGGGGCGAAGATCAAATCCAGCGCGTCCCGCAGAACCTTGGCAGCGTGGGCGGGCGAGGTGGTTGTGGTGACGTTCGATGCGTCCGCGGGGCGTTCGGCTTCGGGTGCGGCGGCAATCGAGGCTTTGAGCTGGTCGGCCGCGCTCAATTCGGCAGGCTCGGCGGCGGCCGCATCTTCTCCTTTTCGAGATTTCTTCTTCCCCTTTGAGGCTTCCTTCTGCTTCTTGGGTTTCACTACGATCTCGCGATCAATGGTCACTTTGAACATCTTCTTCTTGGGCGTGATCTTCACCCGGTCCACGGCGCTGGTGGCGTCTTCGTAGGCAAGCTGGCCGAGGAAATGCAATCCGTAGCGAGCTCCTTCCAACTCGACCTTGTGCTTGGTCAGGTGGACGCGGTCGATTTGCAGACCGCTCAGTGTGTAGGAACCCTGAGGCGAATGCCCGATGAGCCGGCCGTTCTCGTCGAAACTCAGGGAATTCTCCAGATAGCCGCCGCGCAGGTAGAGCGCTTTGCCCACCAGACGCTGCTTGAGCTCCTCTTCCGAAATTCCGCCGGCTTCTTCCGGGGGTTCCGCGCTTTGCACCGGCGCAGGCTTGGGCGCGGTCGCCACCGTCGTTGGCGCAGCACCCTGGGGCACAGGCGGATTCTCCGCAGAGGGTGCTGGGGACGCAGCCTGTGGAGGCTCCTGGGGCGCGGTTGGCTGCGCTCGGTCCGAACCGCTGTTCGCAGGCGCCGGGACCGGGGCCGGCTGTTGCGCAGGCATGGCAATACTCGCCGCCAAGGCCAGCGCACCGCAGCAGGTAGCAACGATTCGCCGGCTGGGAACCCCGGCGGAGGGCCAGAAACGAAAGCTCTTCATAGGCAGATGCATCAGGGACCCTTTGAGCGCCACTTTATCAGGATTGCGTTCCGAATGTGTAAGAAGAATATCGGCTGCTTCTCACTCGGCCTCCTCTTCCTTGATTGGCAGGCGTTTCAAGCGCCATGCGATGCGGCGAAAGAGGCCTAACACGCGCCTGGTGTCGGCTTCATTGAGGGCCAGCCGGCGCAGCAGGACGCGCAAGTCGTGGCGATTGGCCTGGCGCATCGATGCAGGGGAGTACTCTGCCGCAGCCATGGTCTGCTCGATCACCCCGGCCAGAAGTTCCAGCCGGCTGGAGGCAGCGCCAGCTCTGGCCTTTCCTGCCGCATGAGTGTCCCGATGGGAGCCCGAGGCGCGCATGGCCAGCTCGTAGAGGCAGACGGCCACAGCCTGTCCGAGATTCATCGAGGGCTGGCGCGGGTCGGTGGGAATCTCGACCAGCATGTGGCAGTAAGACAGGTCTTCGCGGGTGAGGCCGTGCTTTTCCGGCCCGAAGACCATGGCAATGCGGCCGCCCTGTGCCAGTTCTTCAGCTACGGCGGGAGGCAGATCCGGCAAGCGGATCACCCGCTGGTCCGGCTTGCGATAGGTCAGGCTTCCCGTGCCGATGACCAGCGTGCACTCGGCCACCGCCTCGTCCAAACGCTCCGTGGCGATGGCGTTTTGAAGCACGTCCGGCGCACCCACCGCCGACCGCGCCTCGCGCCAATGCGGTGCGTAGGGAGCCACCACTGTCATGCGCGAAAAACCGAAGTTGGCCATGGCGCGCGCCGCCGCCCCCATGTTGAGCGGGTTGCGCGGCGAGACGAGCACCACGTTCAGGCGGTCGCATTGGTCTTCTGGCAGCAAGGAACGATTGTAGAGCCCCGGGGCTATAATCCGATCAAGAGGGACGTCGTGGACCGGCAAAGACACAGAGAGATCGCAATGGACATTCTCCTGTACATGCTGCCGGTGTATTTGCCTTTTTATCAAGCGATGCTGGTGGCCGGTGTGGGCAGGGCAATGTTCTTGCTTCTGCTCGCTGTGCTGCTGATGTTCCTGGTTACGCGCCGTGCGGATGTGGTTCGTGCGATTGCATCCTGTTTCAAGGCGCTTCCCTCTTCATGGCTCGCTCCGCCTCTTGATAGCGGTTTTCGTGAATTATCGTTTGCCTCGCTGGCCGTTCCCAGTGCGCCCAGCCGTGCCGCGCTTTTTCAGCGTCCTCCGCCTCTCTTCTCCTAAGTATCCCTGTCGACATCAAGAACCATGGAACCGTAATTGCGGTTTCACATCTCCTTGTGTTTGAACAGTGTCCCTGACCATGGTTCAGGGAAGAGAAGGGGGACTCATGTGTATTTCTCTTGCTCCGTTGCCGGCAGATGCCGTACTTGCCGGATACAAGACTAGAATCAGTGACTTACAAGTCCAAATGAGTGCATTGCGGACTCGCAAACTCTGGGCGCTGGCAGTGATTCTCAAATCCGTTCTTTTATTCGGCGCACTGCTGCTTCTGGCTTTCCATGGCACAAGGTTCTTCTCTGCTACGCAGGGGATTCCTCTGGTAGCAGCGGTATGGGCATATGCACTCAGGAGTTTCCTGCGAGCCCGTGCGAAGTCAATCGGACTGGCGCGCCGGGCGAGCTTCTATGAGCGGGGCATCGACCGCATGGAAGGCAACTGGCGCGGCAAGGGGAGCACTGGTGAGGATTTTGCACGCGACCATCATCCCTGCCAATCGGACCTGGACATCCTGGGCGAGGGATCCTTGTTTGAAATGCTGGCGACGACCCGCTCCGAGGCAGGAGCCGAGCGGTTGGCATCCTTCCTGCTCGATCCGGTAACCATCGCGGAAGCCAGGGCTCGTCAGGAGGCGGTGAGAGAGTTGCGCGACAGGATAGGTCTGCGCGAAGAAATCGCGCTTCTCGGCAATTACCAGTTCCAGAACACCAGCGTGACCCTGCTTCGCGATTGGCTGGGCCTGCCGATGGTCAGGATTTCCCGTGTGGTTTCGGCCCTTCTCTGGATTTGCGCGGCAACCTGTCTGATTCTGGGAGTGCTGGGTTATGTCAGTGTTCTGCCCTGGACCCGGATCGCGCTGCCGCTTGCGCCATTGCTGGCTGTGCAGGCAGGAATTGCTCTGAGCTTGAGACGCCGGATTCGCTCCCACAGCAAAGCGATTCGTCCGCTTACCTACGACTTCATCGTCCTACGGCAGGGGCTTGCATTCATGGAAAGGCAGAACTTCCGCTGCGATAAACTGCGTGGGTTGGTCGAGCGCGTTCACAAGCAAGGAGCACCAGCAAAAATTCGCCAGCTCGAACGGCTGGTAAAGGCGCTCGAAGTGAGTGAGGACTACTTTCTCTACGGCTTTTCGCTGTGGCTGGCGATTGGCACGCAATTGGTTCTGGCCATTGAACGGTGGCGGGCTGCGCACCGAGCGGAATTCGAGGGCTGGCTCGACGCTTGGGCTGAGTTCGAGGTGCTGAATGCCATCGCCTGCTATGCCTACGAGCACCCGAATAACGTATTTCCTGAGCTGTTGGACGGCGCGGCGCGCTTTGAAGCGAAGAATCTGGCACATCCACTTCTTCCGCGCGAGAGCTGCGTTGGGAACGATGTGGCGCTTGGCCGCTGGCCGGCATTTTATCTAATCAGCGGTTCGAACATGGCGGGCAAGAGCACGTTCCTGCGCGCGATTGGGCTGAACGCGGTTCTGGCCGCGGCGGGCGCTCCGGTCCGGGCCTCCTCTGCACGGATGAGCGTGTTGAATGTGTGCGCCTCGATCTCCATCGCAGATTCGCTTGTGGAAGGGAAGTCAAAGTTCTTGGCGGAAGTCGAGCGCCTGCGAGAGACGATCCGAGCTTCGGCAGTCGAGCAGCCGGTCCTTTTCCTCATCGATGAGATTTTGAGCGGAACCAACTCGCGTGACCGAAAGATTGCCGCAGAAGCGGTCGTCCGGGCGCTGGTTACAGCCGGAGCCATAGGCGCACTGTCTACCCATGACCTTGCGCTGACTGAGATTGCCGAGGTTCCGGAGCTTCGCGGAAAAAACCTGCACATGCAAAATGAAGATCCTGAACAACCGCTGACGTTCGATTTCCGGATCAAGCCGGGCTTTGCCCACCAAGCCAACGCCCTGGCGATTGTGAGGATGATGGGCATACACGCTTGATGCCGGAGCCGCCCTTGAACTCAATCACTCTTGGTGCCTGTTTTCGCGGGTGCGCTGGCCATGGTGGTGGGATGCAACGGAATCTCGAGAGTTCCCGCCTTGTTCGTGCCCCAGTCGTAGATGCCGGTCTCCAGGTAGACGTCCGTGTTGGGCAGGTCGATCTCCATGTGTGCCGGAATGCCCGACTTTTGAATAGCCGCGAAGACTTCGGGTCTCAGGTTCATCGCCTGGGTGGCGCCCACCCAGTTCACGGCGTTGCCGTCGCGATCGTAGGCAAGCAGGCCAACTTGTATTTTTCCGCTGTGCCTGCCGTCCGGTAACGGATCGAGCTTCACATCCGTCCAGCGGACCATGAAGTCCACACTGTAGCGGGTGAATGGGCCGGTCAGCTTGGGATTCTTGCCGGCCCGCGTGGCATTGGACGCCGGTTGCGGCGTCACCGGGACCACCCGCACCCCGTACAGAAGCTGCGTGGCGCTTGGCAGGCCGCGGATCAGCAGCGGGCGCAGCGGATCGGCCGTTGCCGCCTCTGCGACCGTGGCCGCGTCGTCGGCGTTGTAGCCGCGCCGGTAGGCCAGCCTGTATCTTCCATGGTTCAGCTTGACTTCGATGCGCCGGTAGCCGCCGTCCATTTTCTTGTTGGTGGGCGTGTACGCCAACGTGTAGTAATGCGCGCCATCGTTGATGGCGTGGGTCATGGCCGCGTTCAGATCGTTGGTGTTGTAGAAGGCTTTGCCGCCGGTGTCTGCGGCCAGTTCGTTCATGGCGAAGATGGTGTTGGCGCGGCTGCTGGCTCCCTCCATGGTATTTTGCATGAGGCCAGCGCCAACCCCCGCCTGCCCAAAATCGTGATTGGCGTCCATGGCGTGATCGTCCATCATTCCTTCAGCGCCGATGGGATAGACCGCCACCTTCGATACCGTGAGCAGGTCCGCGGTCTTCTTCACCGAACTTGCGTACACCCTCATTTCGCTCGCTGTCTCCCGTTGGGAGGGGCTGGGAAAGATTGTGACGGGGAAGGAGCTGGCAAACCAGATCAGATTCTTTCTGCCTGGGACGCCTCCCAGGTATCGGGCCAAGTATTGAAGCGCTTCCAGCGTCATCGCCGCCCGGGCTCCATATTGAAAGTCCGCAAAGTCCCGCTGTGCCGCCGCAACCGCCTGGATCCCGCCGGTCATATTCCCGTTCGCCATCGCCACCATGGTGGCGATAGTGTCCTTGTCTTCCTGGTTGTCCTCGCGCGACCGTGACGACCAGTCCTTTTCCGGCGACACACCGTTCTTCTTGTCGTTCAAGGCTGCCAGCAGTTCCGAAGTGTCGGTAGTAAACCCCTGCACAAAGCGCAGCTTCGACCCCAGCGTGAAGATCGCCACCCGCACGCCAGGCGGCATGCTCTTCAGAAAACTCAGAATTTGCCGATGGACGTAACTTTGATCCTGCTTGGGAGTGTTCAAGTTGTCCAGCAGCAGCACGTTGACCGAGTCGTCGAGGGGAGTTGCCGGAGCATTCACATAAATGTTGGGCGGTATCTTTGGCAACTCCGGCAGGGCCCCGGGTGGCACGAACTTGGCGGTGTGCTCCTCAAAGTAATCAATCTCGACAGGCTTGCCGTCCTCCATCACTTGAAAGTCCTGCTTGTGCAGGGCCAGGACCGGTTCGTCGTCACCTTTGGTGACCACCACGTCCACCATGACGGCTCGGGCACTGGCCTTGTAGACAGGAGAAGGTCCCTGCGCTTCCGCCGCGCCGGCTTGCGCCGAGACTGCGGTCGAAGAACAACAGATCAAGACAGAGGCAAAGTGAATGAATCCCCGCATGTGCAATCAATGCTCCCCAACGACGTTCCTGAATCCAAGAACTCCAGAAAGCGCCGTACCTTTGACATGCGGATTCTACTCTCCGGTAGCCCTCTTTGTTTCCGGCGGCGGCTGGACAGCAGGGAACACGGCCGGTCGTTGCCCGGGAAAATGCTTCGGGCTCATGATGTAATCTTCAGCGACCCTGTCGAAAAAGCCTGGGTAAGCCGGGCGCTCGCTCTTGCGGCGGGCGCCCGGTGTGGCTTAGAAAACCAGCTTGAGAGCCATCTGCAGCTCGCGGCTGGGGTAATAGGAATTGACGACACCATAACTGGAGTCGGTGGCAACCGAATCCGGAGCCTGCGCATTGGAGTGATTGAGGACGTTGAAGGCTTCGGCGCGGAACTCCAGCCCAGCGTTTTCGAAGCCTAGCGGAAAGCGCTTGTGCAGGCCCAGATCCAGATCGGAGAAGCCGGGCGCACGCGCTACGTTGCGCGGGCAATTGCCGAATGGAGTGTTGGCGGCCATTGGCACGGAGATTGCCGTGGGGTCGAGGTATTGATATTGTCCGGGGGCAACGGCGGTGCGGCTGCCGCTGGCCAGAACTGGGGTTCCGACCAGGTTCGGGCGGTAGAGGAAGCTGGTCAGATTGCTTACCTGCTGCGCCGTCGATGGCGAATAGGAAATGTTGATGGGCAGTCCGCTCACGTAGGTATTCAGAGCGGTCACCTGCCAGTCGCCCAAGGCAAATCGAAGAGGTGCGCCGGCACGGGAACCAAACAGTTTGTCTTTCCCGTAAGGCAGATCCCAAACCACAGCTAGCGAGTCGTTGAGAGGGCGGTCGTAGGCCGAGCGCGTGTAAGACCCCAGGGGGTCGTTCAGATTTACGAGCGGACTGTCGTTGTTATTCAGTTCCTGATCGGCCGCGGCCTCATCCTGGGCATGTGACCAGGTGAAGGAGTTGGCTAGGTAGAGACCGTTCGCCAAGCGCTTTTCCAGCTTAGCTTCCACGGCGTTGTAGCGGGAAACGCCTTCGTTAAACGACTCCTGTATTCCAGCGAAGGCCGGAATGGGACGACGCGATTGCAGGCTAAGCGAGGCTCCCGCCGCATTGGGGGTGGACTGGTTCAGGTCTTGGAGAATCTCCTCGTGGACGCCGTAACTGCCCACATAGGCTACGTCGAGATAGATGCGGCTGGCCAATTGGCGCTGCACGGACAACTGGTAGCTCTGCACATAGGTGGTGGGCGTGTGGGCTGGATCGTAAGTGGTGGTGGTCGAAAGGGCAGAAGAGTTGGTGGTGGTGAGGAAGTTGTTGGCGTAGCCAAACTGCGTGGGCTGGAAGCACGTCAGCGGCGCGGAAGCCAGCGAAGCGCAGAGGGCCTGCCCGGTGGTCTTGGTGATCGGAGCGTACTGGGTGATCACGTTGTCGATGTTGTAGGGAGCGTTCTGCGCCAACTCATTCACCACGGCGGCGCGCAGGAATTGCTGGTAGCCGATGCCGTAAGCAGCGCGCACCACGGTTTTGGAATCCACGCTGTAGGCCAGGCCGGCTCGGGGTGCGAGGTTCAGCTTGTTGATGTGGATGAGGGCGCGGTCATAGATCGATCCGCCGTTTGCGGTCACCATCGACCCGGTGGTAGCGCTGGTGGGAATGTAGTTGGCCAACTGGTTGTTGGTTTCGAAGGGCGGGGTGGCGTATTCCCAGCGAACGCCAAGATTGACAGTGAGCTTGGGGGTGACCCGCCAATCGTCCTGAGCGTAAACGAAGTGCATGCGCTGGTTGTATTCGACCACGTGGTGGGCGCTCAGTTCGTACTTGCTGCGCGCACCAAAGATGAAATCGGCCAGGTCCCAGGCCAGCGCATAGCTCGGATCGGTGGTGCCGTTGGCGAGCTTGGCCGCGGTGGCTGTGCCTTCAGAGAACTTGCCTCCATAGGTGTCGGCGCCGAATACCGGCTTGAAGTTGCTAACGACCGAGGAGACGCGCAGGTATTCATAGCCCAGTTTGAAGCTGTGATGGCCCTGGAGCAGTGAGTAATTTGCCTTGGGATCGACCACAAAGGGATCGACCACCGTGGGCAGGCTGTTGGTGCGCCCGAACTGGCTGAAGCCGGTTACGCTGACCGTATTCAGTCCGCTGGCGAAGGAGGGATCGGAAGGCGCATTGGCTTCTCCCGCGGCAACGAGCATGTTGGTCTGCCCGATCGAGGTGGGGTTCTGCGCGCCCGCGTTCCATGTGAACCCGGTGCGCAGGTCCAGTGCCGAAATCGGGGTCAATTGCCAGGTGTAACCGGCGGCCAACTGCTTGTTGTCCTGGTTGATGTTGCCCTTGGCCGTCGAGTAGATGGGTGCCGGGATGGGTGAGGGGTCGAGGGCGTTGAAGCGGCGCTGGCTGTAGCGCGCGAAGGCCGTCATGCGCGGATTGATGTAGTAATCCATGCGCGCATCGCCCTTGTCCGAGTCCTCCGTGCCCAGGGGAAACGAGGTGTAGAGATTGTTGGGCACCGCGGCGATTCCTGTGGTTGGCAGGTCGCCCAGTACCGTCATGTCCAACGGGCTGATCTCCGGGATTGTGGTTCCCGCGAAGTTGGTCGCTTGCAGAGCCGCCAGGGGGATGGCGCCGTTGCTGTAGACGGCCTTGGTGTACGGATTCGTGATGGGGATGGGATTGCCGGCCTCGTCGGTGAATTTCCCTTGCGACATCGCTGCCGTTGGCAAAGTGGCCTGCTGAGGCGCGCGCTGGATGCGGCGGAATCCCTCGTAATCGCCAAAGACGAACAGCTTGTCGCGCAGAATCGGCCCGCCGATGTCGGCGCCGAATTGATTCTGGATCAAAGTGGCCTTTTCGCCGTTGGTAGGGGGGATGGGGCCGTTGGCGTTGAGAACCGTGTTGCGCAGGTAGTCCCAGGTCGCGCCATGAATGGAATTGGTTCCGCGGCGTGAGACTTCGTTGGCCAGGCCTCCCGCCGATTGGCCAAACTCGGCGCTCTGATTGCCCGTGGTAAAGCGGAACTCGGAGAGCGCGTCGGGGCTGAGCTGAATCTCCTGGTTAGAGAAGCCCAGATCGTTCAGTGCCCAACTATTGTTGTCCAGCCCGTCGAGCAGGAAGGAGTTGACCTGGTTGCGCAATCCGTTCACGTTGTAAGCGGCCTCGCGGCTTGTAGCGCCTTCGATTTCAAGAAATGACTTGTTGACGCCGGGAACCACCAGCGCAAGGTCTGCAGGGTCTCTTCCGTTTAAAGGAAGGTTGACGACCTCGGTGGGATTGATGACCATGCTGCGATCGCTGCTGTCGGTCTCCAATAGGGCAGCCGTTGCGGTGACCAGCACCTGTTCGGTGACGTTGGCTGGAACCAGATCCAGATCGACTCTCTGCCGTGCGCCCACGTTGATGGTGAAGGTGGATGTGGATGAGTCCTTGTACCCGTTGCGCCGTGCCGACACAACATATTCTCCAGCCGCAACGCTGCTGAACGTATATTCCCCGGCCCCGTTGCTGACGGTGGAATGTGAAGTTCCTGTGCTGAGGCTGCGCAGCGTGATCGCGGTATCGGAAACAGCAGCCCCGCTGGCGTCGCGCACTGTTCCCAGAATGCTCGCGCTGTCGAATTGAGCATTGGCGATCGCAGCCGCGACAAACAAGATGAAAATGCACAAATTTGCACGCAAAGAAGACATGAAGCTCCTTGGTCAAGAGATCCCTGGATTGGATTTGGAAGAACCTCACGATACTAGAGTGGGTACATACACACGCTGTGAATAGGAGATCAACGCAGCGTGAATGTCCATCGAATATGGCCGCAGCGCACTGCATGCCGGGCTCCCCACACCGGATGAAGCCTCGTGCCTCAAGCTTCGGCCCGGCTTGGCGCGTCCGCGCCAAATGTACTAGCCTCAAGAGGTGATCTACTCTAACCCCGCCGAAGTGGCGTTGCACGAGCTGAGCAAGGCGCCGCTGGTGCGTTTTTCGGTGCTGGCGCTCAGTTCCATTTTCTTCCTGGTGGACCCCTTCGCCGCCATTCCATCTTTTCTCGCCATCACCGAGAGCGCCGAACCGCCACGACGCAAGCGAATGGCGCGCAAGGCCGCGCTCACCTGCTTCATTGTGCTCACCAGCTTCGCCTTGGGTGGCCAGCTCCTCTTCAGGATGTTCGGCATCACCCTACCGGCCTTTGAAGTGGCGGGGGGATTGATTTTGCTCCTGATCGGTTTGGACATGCTGCAGGCTAAGCGCTCACCTACCCAGGAGGCCTCGGGAGACACCGAGGAAGCTGCTCACAAGGAGGATGCCGGGATTGTGCCGCTGGGCATCCCCATGCTGGCTGGCCCCGGCGCAATCTCTTCCGTCATGGTGCTGGTGGGGCAGGTGCCCAAGCTCTGGCATTGGGAGATGGGCGCAATTCTAGGAGCCATCGGATTTACCAGCTTGGTCAGCTATTGGGTCCTCGCCGGGGCCAGTCAGGTCCGGCGGGTCATGGGCGAAACCGGTATTCGCATCCTGGTGCGCATCATGGGGCTTTTATTGGTGGCCCTCGCTATGCAGTTTTTCGTCAATGGACTCACAGACTTAGGGCTGATAGCGCGGCAATAATGCCACACTTTCCCACAGAAAATGCCGCTTTCCACAGCTTGGGAGCTTGCTATTCGGCCCTTGGGTTGATATGGTTGGGAAGTCGCAAACAGCGGCCGCCGAGAACAGCCGGTGGGCAACTGGAAAGCGGCTTGCAAACGAGAGCAGCCTGTGCTACTCTTTGAAAGTTGCAGATGAGCAGTAAAGCCTCCCGGTGGCCTTCGGGCCTGCCCCGTTGAGGGAAGTGGGAAGCAAGTTGTAATGCTGGTTCGTATGGTCAGGTGAGGCAAACGCCCCTGGGCCACTGTAGGGAAACCCTCAGAGAACAAGCCATTGCAAGACCCAGGAGAATTTCTCCTGTGAGCCCAAATGGGCTCGGGCGAAGTCTGTCGGTCGCTCTTTGAGATTGTGCGCTGTGCGACGTTTCTGAATAGGATTTTCCTGTTTCAGCCGGTCGAGACTTGCAAGCGAGGAATAACCGCCAACAGTGAGTTGGAGCGGCCTCCGGCAAAGAAAAGATCAAGGTTGACACGATTGTGAAAGTTTGATAAGTTTAGAAAGTTCGCGCAAAAACGCCGGGTAATGCGGTCAAACGCAAAACGGCGAGCGCAACAAGTTCGAGGACACCCTGGCGTAACAGTCTGGGCCTCGATCCAAAAGGATCCCGCTTAGGCGGATCGTCCTCAAGGATCTTTGACAATTGGTTGAACGTGCCAGTCGTGAGAAGAGATCAGGTTTGGCTTGATCATTCTCACAAGGTAAGGTGCCCTGCGCTGTGATTAGCGCGGGCACAGTCGAACCAATCCGACCTCCGTCGGAGAGGCAAGACAAACAGTTTCAAACGAGAGTTTGATCCTGGCTCAGAATCAACGCTGGCGGCGTGCCTAACACATGCAAGTCGAACGAGAAAGGGTAGCAATACCTGAGTAAAGTGGCGCACGGGTGAGTAACAC
>Ga0181520_10002606_pt1 | contig 33131 bp, 31 predicted proteins | sample PEATcosm2014_Bin_29_FD_132451 | JGI IMG/M metagenome (GOLD analysis project Ga0181520, IMG submission 132451) | Peatland microbial communities from MTU Mesocosm Facility, Houghton, MI, USA - PEATcosm2014_Bin02_30_metaG | ecosystem: Environmental > Terrestrial > Soil > Wetlands > Peat | place...
GACAATTAGTAAATCGTCAATTTGGTTTGACGAGGCCTTTGGCGCTTACATGATTCACTACAATTTTATCGACATCGCCAGATATACCGCATTCGATGTCCATCCGCCTGTGTATTATTGGCTGTTAAAAATTTGGAGTATGATTTTTGGCAATACTGAGATAGGGCTGCGCAGTATGAGTGTGTTTTTCGGTGGAATTGCCATTATCTTCGGCTATTTGCTCACGAACCGACTCTTTACTAAAACTGCCGCCCGAATCAGTCTGATTTTTATGGTGCTTTCGCCAATGTTTATCCGCTACAGCCAAGAGGCGCGTATGTACATGTTGGTTGCAGCCATAGCCCTGGCTGCCACATATGTTCTGACGTATGCGGTTCAAACTAAGAAGAAACTTCCGTGGATAATTTACGGAGTTCTTGTTTCATTAGGTATGTGGGTCCATTATTACGCAGCAATCGTATGGATCGCACACTGGATTTGGCATGCCGATAATGTTCGACGAACCGCTAAAAAAGGCGAGTTTCGTAAGAAGTTCTTCAGTCGCGAATGGAAATTCGCATATATACTTGCTTTCATTTTATATATTCCTTGGCTGCCGTTTTTCATCGGTCAGTCATTGGTAGTACAGATTGCCGGTTTTTGGATTCCCCCAGTTAACCCCGGAACCCCCTTGAACTTCCTGACGAACGTTGTTTATTATCGAGATCTTGGCGATACAACCGCTTGGTTCGCCCTTTTCTTTATCGCTGCCGCTATATTCTTAGGAGTATTGGCGCGTAAGGTTTACAAATCATTTAACAACGCCGACAAAAAATCTTATCGGTTAATCATGACGTTAGCGTTTGTGCCGATTGTTATTCTTTTTTTGATTTCTGTTCCAATACGTCCAACCTTCATCGATAGGTATTTAATCACATCGGTTGTTGGTATCGCGTTATTTATCGGCGTAACGCTGGCTTACGGCTATAAATATTTGCGAATCCGCTGGCGATATGTCAGCACAATAGTTCTTGCTGGCATGATGATTATTGGCATCGCCAATGTTTATTATTTGGGTAACTACAATAAAAATACCAATGATTCTAACGAAACCAGACAGATAGTACAGGCGGCGAAAGACAATGGACTTGATGGGCAACCGATTATCGCTGCGACGCCCTGGTTGTTTTATGAAGTCGTGTTTTATAACTCAGCTAGTCATCCGGTGTATTTTATAGACCCTGTAACTTATAAATATGGCTCGCTTGATATGTTGAAATACAGTGATGCGCATAAAATTAAGGACATGTCGGCATTCGCTAAACAATATCCGGTTTGGTGGTATGTTGGCTGGATTGGCAGCAGCAATTTGACTGCTCCGTATTCGAACTGGAAAGAAATCAAAAGCGTTACGATTAATGACTACGTAACCGGCAAGCCGGAATACGAAGCGATTCAGTATAAAATTTCAAATTAAACTAGTGTAAAATAACTACAGGTAGTACACCATTATCGGGGTGTGGCGCAGTTGGTAGCGCGCAGCGTTCGGGACGCTGAGGTCGTCCGTTCAAGTCGGATCACCCCGACCAGATTTTCACAATTTGAACATTTGCAAAATTTAGTATATAATATGCACTAACACAAGGATTATGCAATGTTAAGCGCAGAGAATGTCAGTTACGATATAAATGGGCATCTTGTTTTCAAGGATGTCTCTTTATCTATTAACAGAGGTGATAAAATTGGCCTTGTTGGACGCAATGGAGCCGGTAAAACGACCTTACTGAGGTTGCTGTCGGGTGAAATAGTACCGACTAGGGGTGATATCACTGCTGGCGATTACGAAGTTGGCATGCTACCTCAGGATTTATCCGATTGGCTGGATCGTACAGTCTATGATTTTGTTGGTGATGTTACCGGCGTAAGTGCTGCGAAAAGTAAGTTTGAGGAAAGCTGTAAAAGGTTAGGTAAAGATTCTTCAGATAAAACCCTGATGATTTACTCAGACGCGCTCGATTCGTATAGCAGGTATGATGTAGAAAACTTTGACGGCGTGTTAAACAGGGCGCTTTCACAAGCAGGCCTGGTTGACATAGATGTTGATGAAAGATTGGAGCGTTTTTCTGGCGGCCAGAGGACGAGAATATCACTGGCGGCGCTATTTGCTTCAAAATACGATGTGCTTCTGTTGGATGAGCCGACCAACAACCTTGACGATAAGGGTATGGTTTTGTTAGAAAACTTTATCCAAGGTTCGAAGGCGGCTTTTTTGATGGTTTCGCACGATAGGCGTTTTTTAAGAGCAGCTACTAATCGAGTCGTTGAGCTTATTGGCGGGGAAGACGGCGTTGTCCAGTATGGTATGGGATATGACGAATATGTGGCTAGTAGAGCGGTTGCCCAAGAGGCTACGGCTGATCGCCATGAACAGTATGAGACCGAGAGAAAACGCTTGAGAAAAGTGGCCAGAGGTCTTAGCTCTCGAGCAGTATCCGCATCTTCAAGAAAAACAAGAAACGACAACGACAAACTGAATGCGAACTTCAGAAAAGAAAGGGCTGGGACAAGCCTAGCTGGACAGTCCAAGGCGGTACAATCTCGCATGGCGCAACTTGAAGAGCCTGACAAACCCGAAGAAGAAATCTCTCTTGATTTTACGATTGGCGAAAAGAGTCGCAAGCGGTTCTCACTGTTGCAAGCAAGCAACTTAACTGCTAAATACGAAGGTGACGACAAAGTATTTGGTCCGATATCACTACACGTTCATAACGGCGATAAAGTTGCAATCACGGGTCCCAATGGTTCAGGGAAAACGACGTTGTTAAAAGTGTTGGCTGGACAAATACCTGAATATGGAGGACTTTATAGGCCTGGTAGGGAAGCTAAAATTATTTATATAGATCAGCAGCAAACAGTTCCTATTGGCGAGAAGAGTGCTGTTGAGAACTTGCGTCACTTGGCCCCCGGAATGGAGTTGCACGATGCAATCATCCTCTTGCTAAAATTCAATTTGAAAAAGGAAGTCATTAATACAGTACCGGCTGAAAGTTTGAGTGGTGGCGAGCGAGCAAAAATTTTATTGGCAGCCATCGTTGCAAATCAGGCGAATCTTCTGATCATGGATGAACCGACAAATAATTTGGACATCACAACTATCGAAGCGCTTGAGGCGGCTCTTAAAACATATAAGGGGAGTGTCATTATTACGTCACATGATAAGGAATTCTTAGACAATCTGGATATTAACCAAAAAATCGCATTAAAATAATTGACATAAAATATAAAGTATCCTATTATCACTGCATGACAGGGGACCCCCCCTGTTAAATAATACGAGTGGATGGAGGTCCACATGGGTGGAATCAACTGTGGTGGCAATGGTCACCTCGACCCCCTCGACCCCGCGTCGTCCCGGGTGCTGGACGAGTACGTTCACAAGCTGGCGGACTACTGCGAGCCCCTGTTCGACGGCATGGCCAAGTTCTACGAGGCCAACGCCGCGATTGAGCGGGCCGTCAAAGGTTCGCCCCGCGAGATCCACACGGCCGTCCTGGCCCTGCACCGCAGCAAGGAGCTCATCGACATGTCGCGCCGGCGCCTCGATGGCGTCGCCCCCATGTGGGAGCTGGTTTCGACCGAGTCGGTCGACTTCCGCTACCAGAGCGACAAACTGCGCAGCGCCGTCCAAGCGATCTACGTCGCCCACACAGCGTTGGGCCAGCTGACGCAGGGCTGCGGCACCAGCCTCCAGCGGGAGATCTGGAGCCATCCCGTCATCACGTCGCTCATGGTCGAGGCGTCGAGTCTCCTCTCGGAGGCCCTCGCCTGGCAGTCGCAGCTCGCCGTACAGACCGCCGCTCTGGCCCTCGCCGCGTGAACGGCAAGTGATGCGTGGTAACTTCGGTTGCCGGCCTCACTCTCCCCCCGGCGGTGTTGGTGACTTTCACGTTGCCAACACCGCCCAGTTTAAAAAAAGTATATATATGTCTTTTCATTCAATCGAGAACCTATCAACAAAAGCGCATCTGGTAAAAACTGATGCTGACGACTCTTTTAGGCCTGCGGCAATTGATGATGATATTTTCGTTGCATATAAAAAGGCTATGATGGAACAGACTGAAGATATATTACTTGTTGAGGGACTCGTTGCTACTGCGGCACACGTCGATAAAGAAACGGCCGTAGATAACGCCAAAAAAGAGGCTATAGAACGACTTTCGCTTTCTTCTTGGTGGGGTCTCAACCGTCCGGTCTTGTCCCGGTTAGACGACGGAATAGTGCAGAGTATACGAAATTATTATCTACCAGACAATGAAGGACTTGGAATAAACATTGGGTTTGTAAAATCGGTTTGTGACACTGGATTTGTAGCTGTGTCTATACTAGAAAATCAATCCGAACATCCATATGAAGTTTTGGGGGGAAGCTTTGGTGAAAAACCCTTAGAGGCTGCTCATAAGGCTTTTTTGGAATCTTTACAGTCATGGTCTGCGACCGAATGGCTGGGGCGAAATAAACCGAAGGAAATGCCGTATTGGGATACGTTAGAGCTGGCAAAACGGGCTGAGGACATACGAAACGCAAAACAATTTGAGCTGTTTGCGGTAGGGCATTCGCCGTTTGATTCTGCGCGATTCTCAAGCTATTTTTCGAACGCAAGCATTACAGTCCAAAATCATGGTGGCGTATACGTTGCCGGCGTCGGCTTAGGAATGAGTTTGTCAGGAAAGGTACATGCAATTGCCGAAATAGACAAACAGCCCGGAGAAGAAGTCCAGGTATTTACTCGGTATAATCATTAATGGCTACCTAGGACGTTTAGATGCTATATTTCTGGCAAGTTCAGTATAAGCCTCGTCGAATTCTTTTCCTTCGAATTGTCCATATTTTCGTATAACAGCTTGTTTAATCAAGTAATCGGCTACATTGGGGTTTTTTGGCAGTAACGAACCATGCATGTAGCTGCCGATGACGTTTTTATATCGAGCGCCTTCACTAGTGTCTAATGTATTATTTCCGGCGCCAATCATGACGCGTCCAAAAGGCTCGACATTTTTTCCTAAGAAAGTTTGGCCGCTGTGATTTTCGTATCCGATAATGTCACCGAAATCATCGCTACTAGTTACAATATTTCCAATCAGCCGCTCGGATTTGCCGAAAGTCTCAATATCCAGAAGACCTATACCTTCGATTATCTCGCCATCAGACGTTTTAAAGAATTTGCCGAATAATTGGTATAAACCGCAAATCATCAACATGGATACGCCGCCATCGGCTAGTTTTTTCAGTTTTGGTCCGATTTTTATCAGGTCGTTTTGAATTTTGCTTTGGCCGCTGTCCTGTCCGCCGCCGCCAACAATGATGTCGACGTCTGACGGAAAATCGTCGCCCTGGTTATATTCGATAATCCGTGGGCTATAGCCATACCACTGCAGGCGTTTTTGCAGGCATAAAACGTTTCCGTGGTCACCATAGATATTCATATCGTTCGAATATAAATTCAAAATCGTTATGGTTTTACCGCTCATTTTATCACCTCGACTTTAGCGACTTTCGATAAGTTTTTTCGAATTGTGAGCATAGCGGTGTAGGTGCAGTAAATGCGCATTGGTTGTTTTCCGAATTTAACGATAAAATTTTCAAGAGCTGTTTTTAAATCAGTACCAACGCATTTAATTGAAACTTCATCGTAACGAAGGCGCAGGGCCATATCGTAAGCGCGGATTCCCGAAACTTGCTCGACGCCGTCACTGACTAAACTAGTAAAATCGACATCCCACAACCACGACATGTCGCGACCGTCAGCATAATTATCGTTAATAGCAATCATTGTCGCATAACCGGCTGAATCGAATGATTTTAATCCCAGGCGGAAACCGGACGGATTTTTTACTAAGACAAGTTCCAGCGGCTGGCCGTTAACTTTTATCATCTCGCCGCGTCCAAAAGCCGGGGTGACTTTAGCCAGTGCTTCGATTAGTTTTGCTTGGTTAATTTTGTCGCCAATAATTGCTCTGACTAGCGTCAAAGCAGCGGCTGCGTTGAAAACGTTGTAAACGCCGGTCAGTTTCAATTCAGTTGATACGGTTTTACCGTCAATAATGAAACTGGCCAAGTTATCGGAAAATTTAGACAAGATAACATCAGCTGGTATACTCGATTTTTTATTACTGCCATTTCCATGTAAATCGTCATCGCTCGGAAATAATCGCGATAGGCTTTCGTCCAGTCCATAAAAACGGACCTTATTTTTATCTAGCGAGTTGGCAATGCCGGCAATCCGTCTATCTTCACGGTTTAAAACTACTATTTCAGTCGTAGCTTCAGCGACGTGGCGCAACAGGTCGGTCGTATGGTCGATTTCGCCGAATCTGTCCAATTGGTCACGCATAACATTCAATAGCAAACTAAAACGCGGAGTAATCTTTTTAACAAAGTGTACCGCATGGGCCTCGTCTAACTCCAGTACGGCAATATCGGCATGCAGTTTGCCGCGTATATCGATATCACCCAGCAATGCGGCTGCGATCCCACGCGTAAAATTGCTACCGGTGCGATTAGTAAAGACTTTTACTCCTTGACTCCGCAATAGTTCAACCACCATTTTAGTGGTGGTAGTTTTACCATTGGTTCCACTTATTACGACCGTACCAAGCGGAAGCTGCGCGAGAGTGTGCGCTATAAAGTCAGGATAAATATGCTCCACGACCAATCCTGGCAGTGCTGAACCGCCGCCACGAAGACCTGCGGCTTTTTTTACAGCCTTACCTAAAATAGTGACAAGAGGCTTTGACATATAGCCTATTATAACTTAAGCAGTTATAATAGTGACATGTTTTTAGTGGGCTTACTTACTTGGTGGTACGGAAACGGCTGGGCTGCCCGTATTCAGCTTACTAAAGAAAGGCTGGCGGCTTCGGCTGACTTCTTTTCGGTAGGGCAACTGGCATTGACAGTATTTGCGCCATTTCGACAAATATCGGCGGGAAAAGTGTCAGGCTCAATAGCCGACCAGATGCGCGCCTTTTTGGATAGAACCGTTTCGCGTTTCGTTGGTGCTGCGGTCAGAATATTCATGATTATTTTTGGTGTTATCACAATGTTATTCCAAACAATCTTTGGCGCATTGGTCATAATTATTTGGCCGATCTTGCCGCTCTTTTTGGTTATCGGATTAATTATGACGATAATCGGATGGGTGCCGCAATGGATCTGAAATTGCACTTTTACAGTATGCGCAGCCAAAAAGCTCGTATCAGCGTAATCTTCAACAAAACTCTATTGGTATTGCTGGCGGTTTCAGTTGTTGCGCTTCTTATTTTAGGTGTTATGTTGCTGGTTTTAGAATCTGCCGCCGGTTGGGCTTTTATTGGATTAGCGTCTGTTCCAGCAATGATAGTTGAATGGTATAACGGCGAATTAAAACACATCCCGGTCTCGAAAAATCCGAAGACAATCGACGATATGTTATCAGGAGAAGTATTGGGGAGGCTATCAAAAAACCCATCGCCACGAGAAGTCGCTGAAGTTGTAAGCCGGCTACCCGGTGGATATTTCTTCGCAGTTAGATTTGGCATCGGCTCGAGGTTTTTACAAGAACTAACATCCTCTGATAGCGCTGATATGCAAAAAGTCTGGGCTAATGCCCGGGATTTACAAAAACAAACGAATAGCAAAAACATTTCAGCGGCCATATTAATCGTTGCTATGATTCATTCGACGACCAACTACCAGACCCTAATTAGTCACCTGCAACTAGACGACGACGATCTGTTACGAGGGATAGAATGGTACGATCATTTACGCCAACTAATCGAGCGTCATCGGGCGCCCAAGCGAACCGGTGGAGTGGCTCGAGATTGGTCATTTGGCTGGACGCCGATGCTGAATCGCTTCGGCATACAAATGGGCGGTGATTCAGTTTTTGATTTAATTGCCCACGAAGAATCACTAGATCAACTAATGGGAATTTTCAGCAAAAACGGTCGTCAAAACGTCGTTTTGGTCGGTCAGCCCGGCGTTGGTAAGACTGAAATAGTCAACGCATTCGCCAGTAGATTACTAGATGCCAATGCCAAAGTTCCAAGCAATCTGCGATTTAGGCAAGTTTACAGTTTAGACGCTGCCTCATTAATTGCTGCCGCACCCGATAGGGGAGGCTTGGAACAATTAATACCGCGGGTTTTAGGCGAAGCTTATAGCTCCAAAAACATAATCATTTGTTTAGATAACGCGCAATTGTTTTTTGAGGATGGTATCGGTTCGGTTGATATAACAAACGTCCTATTGCCGATTTTAAAAGCCGGGAACTTGCGAATGATCTTAACTGTTGATGAACAACGCTTTTTGCAGATTGGTAAGCGGAATCCTGAACTAGTTAACGCACTAAACCGTGTAGTAGTACCGCCGGCAAGTCGTGATGAAACCATTAAAATCATGCAAGACCAGACGGTTATACTTGAGTTCCAAAATAATGTGACGTTTATGTACCAGGCGCTGGTTGAAGCTTACAGATTGGGCGATCGTTATGTTCATGACCAAGCCATGCCCGGTAAGGCCATCAAACTGCTGGAGTCATCAGCTAACTATAGCGATAGCGGCTTGGTTTCGGCCGAATCCGTCCGCCAATCTATCGAAAAAACCATGGATATTAAAGTTAGTTTAGCTACCGATGCGGACGAGCGTGAAAAACTACTGAATTTGGAAGAATTAATTCACGGACGAATGATTAACCAGGTCAGGGCGGTAAACGTCGTTAGCGACGCTCTCAGACGTGCTAGAGCGGGTGTTAGAAACCTTAATCGACCAATCGGGACATTTCTGTTTCTTGGTCCAACCGGCGTAGGTAAAACCGAACTGGCTAAATCACTGGCAGAGATATATTTCAAAGGCGAAGACCGCATCATTAGAGTCGATATGAACGAATACGTTGGAGCTGATGACGTTAACCGCCTAATCGATGATGGAGCAGATAATGCCAACAGTTTGACGGCGCAAGTGATGAAACAGCCGTTCAGCGTGATTCTATTGGATGAAATCGAAAAAGCCCATACCAACGTCATGTCCACTTTGCTTCAGATGCTAGATGAGGGAATCCTACGCGATATTAAAAACCGCGAAGTCAGCTTTCGCGACGCCATAATCGTTGCAACCAGTAACGCTGGTGCCGACAGGATTCGCGAATATATCGACAGGGGATACGACATCCAGCAATTCGAGGATAAATTCGTTGACGAGCTTATTAGCAGCAACCAATTCAGGCCCGAGTTATTAAACCGTTTTGATGAAATCGTTATGTTTAGGCCACTTAATAAGACTGAACTACTTAAGGTTGTCGATTTGATGATTGGCAGTGTCAATAAAACCTTAGCCCTGCAAAAAGTCAGCGTAAAAGTTGCTGATGATGCCAAAGAATACCTGGTTGAAGCCGGCTACGACCCACGACTAGGGGCTAGACCGATGCGACGGGTTGTCCAGCGGGCAGTTGAAAACACGGTCGCCAAACAAATGCTATCAGGTGCGGTTGAACCAGGCAGTACTATTGAAATATCCCTGGAACAGGTTAGTCAAATAATAGATTCTAAGATTAAAGCCGACGAAATCGTTGAAGAGGAAAAAGTCGATTAAGGCCTAAGCGTACCGGCGAATACCTGCCAAGCGAGCAAGGATTTGGCAACCAGACTTAGAATTATATAGACACGTTCTCCATACAGATAGTTTTTCCATGGTCCAATCTTTTTGTATTGCAAAACCATATTTACAGCAAAGCAACTGAAGAATATAAAGATCGATACGAATATCCAGTAGACGAAAGTCGGGGCTGGGTTACTATTTGCAGCACCCATCCACATGTAAAAGGCAACAGCTAGCCACGGGATTATCCCAGCAAAACTGCCAATCCAGAAGCTCAGCCAATTGGTTTTCTCAGTGCTTTGGTTGTGGATTTCCATAACCATTCCCATCAAGTTCATTATTGCCGTCAAGGAAAATATCATAATCAGGCTGAACAAATCGTAAATACCGACTAATAGCGAAATCGCTACCATCATGATACTGGCCGAGACCGAGTATTCTATCCAGCGGGCTTTATTAAGTCCAACCGACAAGTCCTTGTTATATTTCTTGTTGTAGACGGTCGCTATTATAAAGTGAGCCGCCGACGATAAGAAGAAGAAAACGACTATTAAAGCCGGAAGCGACATGTTGAATAAGAATTTCGAAGCTGGTTCAAGATGTTGAGTTGTTTGATTAAATTTTAAATAGCTACCGCTAATCGGTAAACTATAAGACTTGCTAAGTATCCAGACTGCAATTCCCTGGAATAAATGCAGAAACCCCATTGTTAAATTAAAATTTCGTAAACTTTGTTTTGTAATCTTTCTACTCATGCTATGATTATACGCCCAACGCGAGAATCAGGATTTTTTATTGAATATATAATTGGCTGAAGTTTTAGAAATCAGCTCTCGAACCGCGTGTATGAATTCGAATTCAGGGAACATTTTTTGAAGTCTTTCAGCGCGCCCCGCAAGATTGGCTTCTAATTCTTCAAGCGTATGTACACCATGGTCTTCAGAAAAGGTGTTGGCGTCGCCAGCCAACATATTGATAATCGCTGGAGTAAGTTTGTCGACAAGCCTGACGAATCTGGCTTCGGGTTCCGTCTGCTGTTCGTAGCGTTTTAATATCTGAGCTGTATGTGGAGGCAATTCTTTCAATAATCGCAGCGTGGCTTTTTCTTCAGCCAGCTCTTTTTTTGCCCTAGCCTCATCGCTGATGCCAAACGTCCACACGTCTCCAGAATAGGACTCGGGCAGGTCGTGCGCCAGGCTGTATTGATAAACTAGGCCTATGTCCAGCTCGGGATAATAATCAGCAGCCAGCTCGCCAGCCAGTAGTGCTAAATGAAAACTATGTTCCACGTCATTTTCGCGATCACCAGTCGGATATCTGGGAGCTCGTTCAACCTGGGCGAACCGAACCGCAAGTCGGCTTAGGTCTAGCAGGTAATCGTGAGCTTGTTTGGCTAATTTGTCTGTATCTTTCATAATTTTCCTAGTTCAGTATAACGTAATGAACGACATTAGAACACTACTGTTCCAATATTCTAACGTTGCTAATTGACAGAGTAGCATGGTCTCCGGTGGTCGGGTATAGCGCCGGCAAGTCGCCAGCGCTATTTGTGGATTGATCTCCACTACCCGACCATTAGGCTATCGATAGCTACAAGGTAACGGCAGCTGGGACTCCGCGTCCGAGACGGTCGTAGGTGGCGAACAGCTTCGCCCGTGGGAAGAAGTGCCTTACCACCACTAAGAGCAGGCACCCTTGCCAAAGCAGATTGTCGTCCATAATGACCACGCGGACGTTGGCCGCATCTTCATCGGTCATTCCAGTTTCACCAGCGTGGCGCAGTATCTCTTCATGCATAGCGTTGAGGAAAGCGTCGCTTTTCATGAAGTCTGGCATCGCGTTGAGCGACACGTCGGGGAAGCGCTTCAGTAGCTCGTAGTTCCAATCTTTGCGCTCGATCTCGAAGGGGTAGAACATAGGCCAGCAGACGTCATCGCCGCGTACGGTGTACCTTGTTGGCAGTACTCCGTAGAGGGCTTCCAGGACCTCGTTATCGTCGAGGTACTGCTGTGCATCGGGGGCGCTGATTGTCAGGACGCCTGGACTGGTGACTTTCGCACCATTCCCTTTGTCCTCGTCCTTTGCGGACATAGTTCCTCCTTGGCTCGCAACTGGATTTTTTCCAGCTGGGCAATAAACCCAAAAAAACGAATGAGCTTATTGCCAAGCTGGATGGCTACTCTGTCAATGTGCTTCGGAGTATATACTCAACGAAGTACGCACATTATAACATTATTTAATTATCTAGCAAAAAGTTTGGTACCCTGGGCTGGAATCGAACCAGCGACCTTAGGCTTAGAAGTCCTCTGCTCTATCCACTGAGCTACCAGGGCGTGGTCGAATGTAACTTGGTGCGGATGTGGAGAGTCGAACTCCAAGCACCTGATTGGAAGTCAGGTATATTAGCCGTTATACGACACCCGCGCGCACCGTGATTATAGCATATTCTCATATCGCTCTCAATCTGTTACAATAACTAAGTCCAAATATCACATACGTGGCGAATGTAGCTCAGTTGGTTAGAGCATCGGGTTGTGGTTCCGAGGGTCGTGGGTTCAAATCCCATCGTTCGCCCCAGATTAAATAAGGAAGTAAAATACTTCCTTATTTAATTTTTGCGGTATAATATAACCACAACCCAAATCGGCAAAATGGATTTAAATAAACATATAGTCACGAACGATACCAGTAAACCGTTTCATAGCAACGGTTTTGCTGAGGCTGCAAACGGCAACCATTTCGGTGCTATTTCAACAATGACGTTCGAAAAGCGCCGGCAAATCGATAGAAATCGTCAGGCGATTGCGAATTATCAGCGTTCGGCAATAGGCAACGCCTATGGCGAGCTAAGGTCAAGGCCGGGACGCACCATTAGACCTGTTGTGGTAGGTAGGAGTGTCCCAAGAACAATTCCAGCGCCGCCATCTAGGCGTTTTAACCCTTTCCCCTAGATCTCGCGTAATGTCTCTATATCCGCACCAATACTATTTAGCCGGTTGGCGAAGTCTTCATATCCGCGATTAATCGAGTAGACATCTCTTAAGGTGGATTGGCCGGGCGTGGCTAGCATTGCTAGGAAAATGACAACGGACGGCCGAAGGGCTGGTGGGGAAACGACGTCAGCCGGTTTCCATTTTGTTGGGCCGGTGATATATACCCTATGAGGATCGACAAGCTCTATATTGGCGCCTAGTTTAGACAATTCCGTAAAATAGATTGCTCGGTTTTCGTAAGACCAATCGTGGACTAATGTTCGCCCTTTTGCAACCGTTGCGACCAGTCCAATCAGAGGAAGATTATCCATGTTTATTGCCGGAAACGGCATGCAGTGCAATTTGTCCTTCGGGGCGTGCAATGACGAATGCTTGATGGTTATATCAGCGAGTCTGGTCCGCCCGTTTCTGGCGGGGTATTCTTCGCTAATTTCGTAATTTAACCCCATGCCGGTCAGCGTTGCCATTTCGATTTCTAGAAATTCAATCGGAGCTCTTTTAACAGTTATTTCAGAGTCTGTAACAATGCCGGCGGCAATTAGGCTCATCGCCTCAATTGGGTCTTCGGAAGGCGAGTACTCGACATTTTTATTAATATTTCTGACACCCCTAATTTCAAGAGTGGTAGTGCCGATACCGTCAATTTGAACGCCCAGTTTTTGGATGAATAAACAAACATCTTGAACCATATAATCCATACTGGCATTGCGGATAACGGTTACGCCGTCATATAGGGCTGCAGCCATGACAATATTCTCAGTCACGGTATTACCACGTTCAATCAGGACGATAGCCCGTTCTAGCCGTTTTTTATTAACAGTCACCTTATAGTGGTCACTGGTGGCTTCGACGTTAAGCCCATAAGGAGCTAAGCCTGATAGGTGCGGCTCGACAGTGCGAGTACCAAGATCGCAGCCACCGGCAAACGGGATATTAAACTCCTTATACTGGTGCAGCAATGGCCCCAAGAACATAATAACGCTACGCGTACGCTTGGCAGCGTCAACATCCATATCCTGCAAACGCAGTCTAGCGGGTGGGATAATTTCCAGATCATTCTTATCATTTAGCCAGCGGACTTTGACGCCTATACTTTGCAAGACCTCGATTATCCGATACACTTCTTCAATTCGGGCAACCCGTCGAAGCGTAGTTTTACCGTGATTTAGAAGACTGGCGCATAGTAGCCCAACAGCTGCGTTTTTGCTGGTTTTTACTTCAATACTGCCGGATAGCTTTTTACCGCCATTAACGCGGAAATTGATTTTTCCAGCCTTGTTAAGACTGACCAACTCGCTTGATAGCACCTCACTGATGCGAGCTAACATCTCAAGACTGATATTTTGACCACCTTTTTCAATACGATTAATCGCACTTTGACTGGTCCCCAGGGACTCTGAGAGTTGGGATTGGGTCAAGCCACGAGACAGTCTGGTCTCTTGAATCAGCTTACCGATCTTGGTTTTATAGTCGTTCGCAGGCATTTAATTAATGATATATCACCCATGATATAGAGTCAATAGTGATATAATTAAACAATTAAGGGGGAAAATATGAAGGACAAGCAGATAGAGGCCTTGATTAAGGGTGAGGAAAACCGGCAGCGAGACGGACTGGAATTGATTCCTAGTGAAAATTACGTGAGTCGTGATGTTTTAAGTGCACTGGGCAGCGTCTTTACTAACAAATACTCCGAAGGATACCCCGGAAAACGTTATTATGGTGGCCAAGAGTTCACTGACCAGGTAGAAAATCTGGCGATTGAACGGGCTAAGAAATTATTTAAAGCTGATCACGCTAACGTGCAGCCTCATTCTGGCGCTCCGGCCAACGAGGCGGTGTATTGCGCCTGGCTAGATCCGGGAGACACGGTGTTAGCGATGGACTTGAGTCACGGTGGGCATTTGACGCATGGGGCACCAGTAACGCGCAGCGCCAAGCTTTACAATTTTATACGCTATAAGATGAAAGACATATCTACGGGCGAGATTGACTATGATGAGCTCAGACAACTGGCGTTAAAACATAGACCCAAAATAATACTAGCCGGTTTTAGTGCTTATCCGCGCGAACTGGACTATGCCAAGTTTGCAGCGATTGGAAACGAGGTAGGAGCCTTGCTTATGGCCGATATGGCGCACGTAGCAGGCCTTATCGCGGGCGGAGTGGCCAAGAACCCATTTGACTACGGCTTCCACGTTATAACGACAACTACGCATAAAACGCTGCGTGGTCCTAGGGGCGGTATGATTTTATCTAAAGGTATTGTCAGTAACCCGTTAAAAATACCGGAAAAAACTATCGAAAACATCCCAACCCTTATCGACCGAGCGGTTTTTCCCGGCATGCAAGGTGGTCCGCACATGCATTCGATTGCCGCTAAAGCGGTGGCCTTTTACGAAGCGCTGCAGCCCGAGTTCGAGCAGTATGCTAGGCAAATCGTTGAAAACACCTCAGTGTTAGCGGACGAAATGATGAAGCGAGGGTTTAATTTGGTGACCGGGGGGACTAGTAATCATCTCATATTGGCAGATGTCCGCAAAAGCTTTGGTATAGATGGTAAGGTGGTTGAAGCTGCGCTAGATGCCGTTGGCCTTAATGTGAACGCTAATACGACCCCAGACGATAACGGCACGATGTATAGACCTTGTGGTATCAGGTTGGGTACAGCGGCGATAACAACTAGGGGATTTGTCGCCAAGGATATGAAGCAGATTGCCGATTGGATGAAGCAAGCTATTAATAACCGCGACAAACCAGCAGAGCTAGCTAAAATAAGAAAAGAAGTTACAAGAGTCGCCAGGCTGCACCCACTTCCCATAGATAAGTAACAACTATAAATTGAAACACATCAAGACACCTAACCATAAAATACGTAGGTGAACTTCGCCTTATATCTTATGAGGCCGGTAACCAGAAGTTTGTAGCCGTGCCATAAGTCTCAGTAGCCAAAGCCGATCCAACGTAATCCCAGTATGTAATCCGTCCACCGGTATTCAGGCACGGTCCGGTTCCAGACACTGCCGATCCACATTCAAACTTCACGTAGGCGTTACCGGCATTGACGCCGCTTGTTGCTGAAGTCGGGTTGGTTATTGATACAATCTCTCCGTTAGGAAGCTTAGCACCGTTCGTTGTGCCCGCGTTAAACGAAGCGGCTGTCGTCGGGTAGCTGCCAGTTTCGCTATACATAGCCTTTGCGACGGCTATTGCCGATTCTGCAAGTCCGACCTTGAAGCACGCAACGGGGTTACCCATGTAGGTGCCGGATACTGTTCCAACGGCGAGAGTGGTGTTGAGGCTGTTAGCAATCTGGTCCCAGTATCCGATTTTTACACCACTTGGAACTGATATGCCGGTCACACTTCCCACACTGGTGCTTGCATAGGCTGTTGGTACGGTGGCTGAACCGCTAGTGCCACATAGGAAGAAGTCGATTGACTTGCTTATGCTCGGTTTCGCGGTCATGAACTCGTTGCCGGAAGAGGTTGTGAATGCCAAGGTTGGTGCATAATAACTATTTGATATTGAAGCGCCCGTGATTGAACCATAAGTTGTCGGTACTGTATATGGTGTATCTGCCGTATATGCATTTACCTTCATCATTGCCGCATTTGCCTCGGATTGACCCGCTGCGGTATTCGCCCTAGACGCAATAGTAGTATATGCAATTAAAGTAATAGCTGCCAATATGCCAATGACAACGATAACTACTAAGAGCTCTACGATTGTAAAACCTGGTTTTGCGGTACTGGACAAGACACTCACGTTTTTATCGTACGTTTTATCCGTCTTTAGTATCATTATTATCCCCGTTAATAGAAAATCTGTATTAAAATCTAGTTAAATTGTATCGTATACGTAGTTTAAACACAAGCGTTTATGGATTATTTTTAATGTTGTTTTTAGCATATAAATTGTTATTTATCGTAATATTGCTGTGAAGTTTGTTGAGCGGAAAAACTCGCAGGGCAGTGGTACTCGGTACTTCCTGCATTTCTAAAATTATCCAAGGGTTAACGGCTGATATGCTTAGGCCAAGACTCTTATAATTTTTTTCTTCTTTACGCTTTCATACACCATTAAAAAGGCTCTTTTTAAAGAGCCTTTTTAAGTCACGTTTAGATGTTTATGATCCAGTAGCGTAACAAGTAACAGCGTAGGTGTTGACGGTTCCGCTAGTAATTCCTGCCGAGTATGACGTAGCGGAGACTGCACCGGTGGTGTAGTCCCACCAGTTGACTGACACGCCCGATATCGTGGAGCCAGCTACAACCGTGTAGCTTCCTGTGCTACCAGCTCGAAGATCCGTGATGGCGCTTGCTGCACCACTGCTCTTAACGCCACATATCTTGTAGAGTACGTTGTTAGTTGCCGTCGGTTGTGAGCTTAGCGCGCTATAAGCCAAATTGGATGAAGGTACGTAGTACGAAGCCGTCGATGCGGCGCTAGTCAGCACGGCCAATTCTAGTGGCCACGGACTTGTTGCTACACCCTCAGCGTTATAGGCATTAACCTTTGATACCATATTGCTTGCAGCTTGCTGCGCGGAAGAAAGATTTGCCCTTGCCGTTATACCAGCATAAGCGATTATCGTAATAGCTGCCAAAATACCAATGACGACGATAACAACCAAAAGCTCAACGATCGTGAAACCGCTGTCTTTCTGTCTAGTTTTAATATTGTTTAGTATCATTTCTGATGCCCCCTTTTAATTGGTTATGGTTATAATATACTACGCCGTTTATATTAGCACAAGTGTTTTATTTTTAACAAATTTCATTTGGTTTTAAGGTTTCGTTTGGTATGATGAATTTTTAACACATGACGTACTAAAGGTTTGAAAAAGTAGCACCAATCGGTGCTACTTTTTTTAAGCTGCTTTGATTGATTCTAGCCTATGAACAGCTTGGTGTTGCTGGAACGTCGGTCGTTGCGTTTCCTACGTACATGAATGCCGCTGCGTTTGCATTTGTATCCCAATAGCTAATGCAACCACCGGTTGTGCCCTTTCGAAGGTAGAAGATCGTGTTCGTTCCATCGGTACTTGCTGGGTGGCCTGCCGTTTGGTTTGATACTGTTACGCCACTTGGTACTGTTGTAGTTGTATACGATGCCCAAGCTGCGACGTTGGCTGGGTATGTGCCGTTTCCTCCGTTGTTTGCCGTTGAGTCGGAGGTGTAAGCATTAACTAGCTGCACCACTGAGTTCGCGTTGGCTTGTGCCTGAGCTGTTTTTGCCCTTGCCGTTATACCAGTATAAGAAACTATCGTAATAGCTGCCAAAATACCAATGACGACGATAACAACCAAAAGCTCAACAATCGTGAAACCGCTGTCTTTCTGTCTAGTTTTAATATTGTTTAGTATCATTTCTGATGCCCCTTTTAATTGGTTATGGTTATAATATACTACGCCGTTTATATTAGCACAAGTGTTTTATTTTTAACAAATTTCATTTGGTTTTAAGGGTTTATTGATCGGCGTAAAAGCTTGCCCCATCTAGCGAAAACCAACCATTACCACCAGCCTCATAAGTAATATTTCCGCTCGGTTCAACGTCGAATCTGGCAACCCCGCCGTCGCTATATCCCAAGAAAACCTCTCTTAAAGCCGGTCGATAGCCTGCCGGTAGGGTCGCAATTACCGTATCGCTCGTCATAGTCCCGCTTTTTATTAGGCCCTTTAGGCTGACCATACCGTCAGAAGCCTTGGTGTATTGCGGTGTTGAATATGCACCACCGTATGCTACCCAGCTGTTTGAGAACGTAAGCGTTGTCCAGGTTGGCGTAGGTGTTGTAACTGCCGGATAATATATAGTATTTGTCGGTAAATAACTGCTTCCCGTCATCCTGTAAACTACCGCGGAAGAACCTAGAGAAGGCTGAATTGCGTATGAAGCAAAAGCACCACCGGCCGTAACTGACGGCAAATACATAAAACCTGATGGTAAAAGATTGGCGGGCAAGTCGTAAATTCTTTCGTAGTTCGTCAGTCCGGAGGTCGGTACTGCCAGAAGTCCTTGGAGGTCAACTCGACCCATACTATCGACAACATACGACACATTGCCCCAGCCGCTGGTGCCATAATTTACCCAACCGTTATAAAATTGGGTTATCGGTGTGCTGACATATCTACCGGTATCGGCAACGAAATTAATATTTTGAAGCGAAAGCCAAGTCGCACTTCCATATTCAAACAGAATGTTACCGTTAGGGTATACATCAACGCGACCAGCGACACTTGCGCTTGTGCATATGCCAAAGACTAGTGGAACCGATGGTCGATAGCCCGGTGGTAGTGTGGCAATTACCTCTCCCGCAACAGGGCTGCCGGTCCGAGTTAACATACCGTTTAGCATCACAATCCCGCTGGATGTTTTCAAGTAAGCACCGGAAGCGTACGAACCACTATAATTAGCCCAGCTATTTTGAAAGGTTAATGCGGTCCAGCCGGATGAATTTACAGTTAACCGAGCAGGGGATGAAGTAACTTGTCCGTAGGAGTTTGTGTAAATTACGTGATAAAGAGTGCCATCCTGCGTACCAGCTACAGACGTCACGGTTAATACTGGTGAAGTTGCGCCGGATACGGCCGTCCAGGTGACCCCGTTATCGACTGACTGCTCCCATTTTTCGGTCATATTCGTACCAAAAGCCACCGTGGTAAATGTGGCATTATTGCCGGATGTGACTGTCTGGCTCGTTGGTTGTGTCAGCATGGTCGGCACCTGAACCCCCGTCGAACGAACAGACCCACTCTGGGATACGGATCGACCCGATAACGTTTTTGCAGCTGTAATTGTAACGTAGACCGAATTGGCTGTTAGCATGGCGGTTTGCCTAGTGCTGTCCGTCTGAGTATAGTCGCTGGCAGTCGTGACTTGTGTTGGCGGCACGGAATTGGTCCAATAGGTTACTGAAAAAGCCGTAACACCGTCAACTAGATCTTGATCGTTAGTCTTGCAAAAAGCTGCTGAGTAGCCAGGTGTGCAAGTTGGTTTTTGCCAAGGGGTAGCACACCCACCGGCCGCATAATTTGACGGCATAATAACACGGCGCCACAAAGAACCATTCTGTACGAAATAGACGACGTTTGTCATTAGGGTTTGATTTTGACTGACATATTGAGTGCCGCAGGCATACGGTGAATTAGCAGCATCGATAATATTTCGTGTCGGTGTCAATGGATTTTGGTCGGTTGCATATGAATTTAAGATCAGTTCTGGGTTGGTGGCACCGCTGCCGGTGGCGTTTTCGAAAATAGCCGTGCCATTGTCGATTCCCTGGCCAGTCGTTAAAGTAATGCTATTGGTCGATAAAAATCCAGCACTGGCTTTGACATCCTGATCGATGCGAGTCATGGCGTCGTTAATACTATATGACAATGTGTTTTCACCCCTGGAAGCCAACACTGAGCCTGTCATAGTAACTATCAGGCTGACAAAAATACCAATTACCAGAATAACAATCGGGGCAACGATTAACATTTCTACAAGCGTAAAGCCTCTCTTCTGAGGTTTTGAGTTTGAGTTTTTCTTCCTATACGCCATAGCGGTTCCTAAGTGCGCTAAAGTTTTGAGTAACTTCACTTGCGGTCAGAGCTCTATTGTATATTTTGACTTCGCCAATACTACCATTGAAGAAGTTAACCGATGCTTGCTGAGATCCTATTGTTAGCGTTTGAGTGTTACTATCTAGCATGTCATTCTTCGTAAATGACTGAGCCAAACTACCATTAACATAGACGTTTACGTTATTCGAAGTGTTAATGGACCCATCCCAAGTAGCCACAACGTTATACCATGTATTGGCATATATCCACTGCGAGGTGGTGTGATAACTGTCCCCAACGGTAGGCGAATACAAAATGACGGATATTATACCGCCGGCAGCCAAGTTTAGACCGTATGAAGTGGACCCTGCGCTGCCTGCGGCATTAGACTTCAAAAAAATGGTTGCTCCGGTCGCAACGGAAGCATCGTTTATCCACGCGTCCATCGTGATTGGACCCGAAATATCCAAACCACCCCCACTTCCACCAGTTACACTACCACTAGTACCATTAAAAGTAAGTATGCCGTTATTTGCAGTCGAGTAAGTTACCCCAGTTGCGGACAGCGTGCCGTTATTTCCTCCGCCGCTCAGGTCAGTCCAGGTAGAACCAGTTCCGGGATAGGAGGATGTTGCGCCGGCATCCAAGCTTAGTGCGAGACCGTTTGTAACTATGCCCTGACTCGAAACATAGGATGCGTTTACCAGTGTAGTTTGTGGATTGCCATACGAAATGGTAACGACAACCTTTGACACGAATGAAGTTGTTGAATAATGGGAGGTGCCTTGATAGGAAACGTTATACGGGCACTGGATTGCCACGCTGACGGTTACACTGTAGAGTCCGGCAACCGTGATGGAGGAGTTGGTTAGAGGGGATTGTGTAGTACACGGGCTGGTTGCGTCTGCTTCGTATTTTTGCAAATAATCCGCAGCGGTATCGGCCGCTATGGATTGTTGCCGTGCGCTGCTACCATTTTGAATAATAACTGCATACAACTGGAATCCGGTGATTAAGAAAACCGAAGCCACGAATAAAGTTATAAGTAGTTCAACCGCGGAAAATCCTAATTGCTTTTTTATATATTTCATTGGTCGACGCTTGTTACCATATTTACGTTGTTATCTACTTCAGTCCTAAAGTATAAATTAAACTTGCTGCATTCTGCATTGTCGTTACATAATGACCCGTCGGTGTGCAATGGCTGGTAAACATATTGGTTAATCGTTGGTTGAGGCAAGACGCCGGCAGTGGTTTGCACATTGTTCGTCGCTGCGATAAATGTCTGCATAGGGTCAGTCATACCTGGCGCTATGAGATTGTTGACATCAATATCACGTAAAGCAGACGTCATGGTGGAATCACTTGTAGTAATAGCTGTGGACGGGTAAGTATTGGTTGTAACTGGAGTTAAATACCTTATAATTACAATTCCGGAACCGCCAGCTCCGGCGGTAGTTGCACCGCCACCACTGCCGCCACCGCCACCACCAGTATTTGGCGTGCCACTATAACCGGGAGTTCCGGGTGTTGTTGAAGCTCCCGCGCCGCCCTGTCCACTACCACCCAATCCACCTGATGCTCCGACGCCACCGCCACCGCCACCGCCACCGTAGTATGTGCTGGTTCCACTAATTGACGATGCGTAACCGACCCCACCGATACCCCCAAGTCCGCTTGCGGATGCATCAAAACCGATGCCACCGGCACCGCCACCCCCTCCACCTTCGCGATAAGTTAAACTATCCGTGCCGCCTTGCCCGCCATTATAACCTTGACTGCCGGTTCCTCCAGCGTAATTACCAGCTGATGCAGAAGCTCCGCCGCCGCCGCCATTACCACCAGCCCCACCAACCGCGCCACCATTACCACCAGCCCCACCACCGGCAGCTGTAGTACTGGCGAATGTGCTGCTGGATCCAGCGTTTGAATATGCACCGCCACCCCCGACTATGACGCTAGTGGCGCCGGACGCCAATACTGTCGAAGCTGTATACACAACCGAACCACCACCACCACCACCGCCACGGTTATCGGCAGCTCCTGAAGCTCCGCCGCCGCCACCACCACCGACAACCAAGACGGATGCAGTGATTGTTCCAGTGCTACAGGTTAATGTACCGCTGGATGTAAACGTGATAACGGTATACAAACCGTTGTAGGTAACAGTTCCGCCGGTGCATTGACTGAACACACTAAAATCAGTTCCGGAAGTATAATATGTTTCTAAATGTTGAGCGATTGACGCAATGTCCACTCTTCGTTGTGTGTCGCGGGCATTCGCCTGCGAACTACGCAAATTTACCATACCCAAAGTCATTAAAATCGCCATGATAGCAATAACAATAACCAGCTCAATGATTGTAAATCCACGACGACGCATATGTATAATCATAAACGTCTTGTGGTCAAATCGCAAGCTTGCTATATCTCCAAAGGCTCTTGCTGAATTTGGATTCGGAATTTGTCACGAACTCTTCCGATTATTTCATCGCGCGCCGCAGCTAAGTCGCTATACGACTTAGCCGATTCATTAACCAGTACCAGTGCGTTTTTATCATAAACGCGCATACCTTGGATTAAGCTGCCTTTTAACCCGGTCTGCTCGATTAACCAGCCGGAAGGGATTTTATATAAATCATCGCCCAGCATGAATGATGGAATGTTCAGATAATTATTACTCAAATCATCCATCTGCCATTTTTCAACCGTTGCATTTTTGAAGAAGGAGCCGCTGTTTGGCAATACGCTCGGGTCTGGTAATCGATTCCTTCGTATTTCAATCACAGCGTTTCTAATAACCTCAACCGTGAATATTTTAATTGCGTGTTCGTCCAGGTATTTTTGCAGCGAATCGTAAAACGGTGGAGTCGGTTGGTTTTTAGATAGTTTGATAGTAATCGAGGTAATGACATATCGGCCTTTAGATTTACTTCGGAATATACTGTCGCGATAGGCGAAACCGCAGTCGTCGCGCCGTAAAGTGACAAAAGTATCCGTTTCACTATCGTAAGCTTCCAGGCTTTGCAATGTGTCGGCTATTTCTTGGCCGTAGGCGCCAACGTTTTGAATCGGGGCTGCGCCGGCGGTTCCTGGGATTGCAGACATTGCTTCGATTCCCGAAAGATCCATATCGACCGTCCGCTTGACGATAGAGTCCCATTCCTCGCCAGCACCGACTTTTATAGTAGTTGTGTTTAGATCATCAGCAATCACCCCAAATCCGGCTATACGCATTCGAATGACAATGCCATCAAACCCTTCGTCTTTGGCGATCACATTGCTACCGCCACCAAGGATAAATATTGGGAGTTTTTGAGATTTTGCATTATGGTAGAGGTTTTGGATATCGTCGGGAGTTCTAGCCTCGGTCATAAATCTGGCGTTGCCACCCAGCCTCATAGTAGTATAGTTTTTTAGTGGTATATTTGTGTGAATTTCCATATCACAAACATTATAGCCCAACACGGCTTCGCATGGTATAATTACCTCTGATAAGCACCCGTAGCTCAGTGGATTAGAGCATCTGTCTTCGGAACAGAGGGTCGGCGGTTCGAATCCGTCCGGGTGTACCAAAGTAAAAACCCCATAAGCTATGGGGTTTTTACTTTGGTAACTCCGTTCTAGCCTTGAAGCGCCGACTCGACAGCTTCAGCTGTCGATTGTCGCGGTTCGGTGCAGCGATTGAAGAAAAAAGCACAGAAGGTATTTTAGTTGATAAATGATTAGAAAAGCTTAGCTCTATCCGTCTAGTTTTTAGCCAATATCCGTTCGGTAATATCGTCTTATCTTGACCATGCTTGCAATTATAATTTTTTCAAGTGATAATAGGGTTAGTAAAAGAGGTAAGTATGGACGCAGAACGAAGTCAAAGCAGAACTTTTGAGCTGAATAAAAAATTAGTTGGCCGATTATCCTCGCGTGACTATAAAGTTCGACAGGGTGCTATTAATGAACTTCCCCCGGCATTGACACCGGAAGAGCTATCTGAAATTGGAGTTCAAGTCTTTCTTTCCACGGAATCAGTAGCATATAAAAAGGGTTCCAGACTTGAAAATGTGGCCATATTAGCTATTGGCTCAGAAGCTCTTATTGAAAATGAGGATTTGGTTACGGCCGAAAATGCGGCAAAGTATTTAAAACGTCGACACCATAAACTGGGACGGCCATTGCTTCGACAAGTAAAATGCACAAAAAAAAGAATTATTAAAGACATAATGAATATCGACGAATAGGGCAAGTTATTTAGAACGACGGTCCTTCTAAGATAAGCTTACATTTTATAATGTCAATATTTTTATGTTAAACTAAAAATTATCGTGAACACAATAACAGACATACTTTTAAAGAAAATCAGGCTCAGCTATTATTTCATAATTTTGTTCATAATTTTTGCAATAATTGAGTTTTTTGTCCCGCACTATCAATTTACCGGTGGGGCACTGACGTTATTCTCAGTAAACTCTTTCCTTTACGGTTTCTACATCTCGCCAATCCTGGGGGCTCAGAAGACCAGAATCGAGGATCTGCATAAGATAGTCAGATCGGAGTCGAACGCTATTTTCGGAATGATAATCGAGGCTGCAAAACTACCGACAAAACAACGGGATCATATAAAGCAGATGTTTTTAGATTACGTAGATCACGTGATGCGCCATCGTCGGCCGGCTGGCGGCGAGGAGAGGTATGAAGCTATAATTGGTTATTGTTTAGATTATCAGGGTGAACATCAAGCTGAAATTGATAAATTATTGAGTGGGTTAGTTGCGAATCAACAAAACCGCACAGACTATGCCATGCAGCTGAATGACAAGGTCTACAGCAACGAATGGATGGTAATGGTCATTCTGTTTTCAATTACTTTATCGTTTATTTTACTTCTGGATGTTGGCACTGGTTATATCTATAGAATTTTGGCAGCCTTACTATGCACCGGGCTTAGCATGCTAATAATCATTCTAGTTAAGATGTCCACATTGACTCACAAAAAAGCCAAAGAAATCTGGTCACCATACAAGAAATTAATTGATACTAAGTTCTATCGGATTGACTAATTCCTAGAACGCTGAGTCTATGAGCACGACTCAAATTAATTAAAGAGTATTCTATTACCTTGCGCCAACAGAGGTAATGGTGTACAATCATTTTTTGTAAATGGGCCAGTAGCTCAGCTGGTTAGAGCGTCTGCCTCTTAAGCAGAATGTCGTGGGTTCAAGTCCCACCTGGCCCTCCAATAACGCTTATGCTTAGAACAGAGATGAATAATCTCTGTTTTCTGTTAATATTGGTTATATGAATTTAATTGAACAATCGAAACAATGGCATGAAGAGGCAGAAGAACTCATTAGCCGTTCAAAATTACTAGAAAATTTAAACAATTCTGGGAAAGCATATTTTTCTGGAAGTTATAAATACGATTTAATGCTTGGAGCCGATATAGATTTTTTATTGGTTTGTGAGAATCCTGAGACGACGGCTCGTAATCTTCTAGATTCACTAATAGAGCAACGGTTTTGGAATGGATATAAGTTTTACGATTGGGATAATTTCCGCTCACCTAAACACCCAGACTATCCAAAAGCATACTATGTTGGCACAAAAAGAACGTACAACAAGCACCGGTGGAATATTGACATTTGGATTGTAGATAAATATCCAGTAAATATTGATGAAGATTGGATAGTTAAAAATGCTAACGGGGTTAAGAAGCAAGTGATTCTTGAAATAAAAAACGCGAGAAATAATGGTAAGTTTTTTTCAAGTAGTTATGATATCTACGATGCCGTGATAAACAAAAACATTAATACGGTTGAAGAATTCAAGAACTTGCTTGACTAATAAAAATAGTTCCGATAGATAATACGATGGTCCTCCAAAAGGAACTAACAGATAAGAATTGGGTTCTAAAAATGGATTGTTGTTCTTAGAACTTCATTTGTATCTGTTAATAAGTTCGAGTCCGTGATGGTCTTCGACGATTATTTATCGGCATAATACTTTGCAACAGCCCTAAACGCCTCTTTCGGCTCCCAGGTCATATCAGGGTAGGTCGTGCCATGTCTGCCACCTTCAAAGTATTTCACGAGGCTTGAATTTGCTCTGTCCATGTCGTACTTTGGTGTATCACTATATGGGTAAAGTGGAAATATGAACTGGTCCATAAACGCTCCATTAAATCCTGCCTTATCGAGCAGCTCGAGGTTGTCAATCAAGCGTTTCGCTTGTAATGCTTCGTCACGCTCGTTGATAATCTTCAGCCTTGGTCTTATAAATCGCCCCACAACAGGTAGTTGGTGCAGTAGGATTGAGGGCTGGCCGCCAAGTGATGACAGCATGCCAGCAACTGGCGTATTGGTCGTGTTGAAACCAAACCCAGTGTTAATAACTGGCTTGCCCTGAGCAAACAAGGGCTTCACCATATCTATGTATTGGTCTTTTATCTTTTCAGCCCGATAGTGGTCTACTCCAATAATGTCAAAAATACTCCAATCTACTTTTTCCCAGACCAGCGATCGGTACATAACTGGTCCATCAAACACCTTGCGTACTTCTGCAACAGCTTTACTTAAAAAGTCGTTCAGTGGCTGGTTGTGTCGGCCTGTTTTTATAATGTCTGTCTTAAAAACGGTTCCCGCTCGTTGCATGAAGGTTTTGCCTGGTACGATACCTTGCATAAATAGCGTGAACTCGGAACCAACGCTGAACACTACTTTTCCTGGATAGCTTTTATGCAACGGCTGAGCTGCTTTAGCCGCCGCAACGATATATGCGAGTGTACGTTCTGGGGGTGTATTATTCCAATTTGCTGGGTTTAGCCAGACTTGAAGACCGAGACTCAGGGCAGCTTCGGCTGCTGCAGTAACGCGGCCCATATCTTTACCGCTAATGCCTACAGCGTTACAGTGCAGGTCGTTCTTTATAATCTCCAGTTCTCTATGAACGGTCTCTGGGCTATAGTCAGGCCGCCAATTACCGCCCATTTCAGTACCGACATCATAATTAACACCTTTTATATTCATGGGTTAATTATACTCTCTGGAGGCTAGTAACTAGTAATTCGTTATCACCTCGAATCTCTGTTGCAATAACATCTACAATGGCCCTCCAAATGAATAAGTCCTATCTATGGTAGGACTTATTCATTTGGGAATCGTGTTGACTTGAACCCACGACTGTCGCGGACGAGAACCGCCAGTCGGCAGTTTGCAAGGAAATAAACTCTTGAAAACAGGTTTTCAGAGATGTTTTTTCGAGGTTGCGGAACGTGGCCAAGCCCCATTCAATTTATGTTGTTCTGCCATCATGCTATACTCAGCCCATGGTTAATACGTTGCCAAAGCAAACTGAGTTTTATAATAAAAAAATATTCATTATTATCATTATTGTATTTGTTGTTGCTATAGTCGTTAGTTTTTTAGTGGGTTGGAGTATGGGTAAAAACTCAGTGGCAGATTGCAATAATATGTCATTTCCGCAGATGCTAGCAAACAACTGCCCCCAATGTTCTCACGGTTCGTCGTGCTGATAGATTGCGTATGAAGCTAAAACATGGCAATAAAAGCTCAGGCGGAATTTTGCACTTCAAGTTGTTTTACTTATGGTTGCATTAAAATGGAGTATATAAAATAATGGTGTCTATGACTCAAATGGATGAAGAGATTGCAAGATTAAATGAGGGCTTAAGGGAAGTTGAGCAAACCGGAAAGACGGTGAGTATAGACGTTAGAGGTAGGCCTAATTCTCGCATTTTGTCATTTGAACCCTTGCAATACGAACAATACGGTCGCTTTTTAAACAGAGGCCCAAGTTTAATGGGGAGTTTTGTTGTAAGGCAGTTAATGGTTATAAGCTTTGGGAATGGCGGTGAGGCCCCGGCTATCGCATTTGAAACGGGCGGTGGTGATATATATACCAAGATTCCAGAAATACCATATACGATGAATAAGATAGGAAGTTTAATCACGTCAGACCCAGATTACCGTAGGTGGGCTCTTTTAGATAATAACCACATAGGAGAAGTTCACTCGGTATCGACTGAGTAGCATGAACTTTAGTTCCAATAACCAACACAATGGCCCTCCAAATGAATAAGTCCTATCTATGGTAGGGCTGTATTATTTGGAAGTGACTAGCTGAAATTTGAATCTACGACATATCTCTGGAATGTCGGCAATTCTCAAGGAAACCTATTCTTCAAAACTGGTTTTGAAAGATGTAGTTTCGGGATCGCGGAACGTGACCAAGTCCCACCTGGTCCTCCAACTGGCTATGGTTAAAACAGAGGTATTTATCTCTGTTTTTTGATATAATATCAACATGAAGTCCGATATGTTGGCAACGCTAATATTAGATGATGGAACGAAGTTTACAATCCGTCTAAACGTTAAGCCTGTGACTGATACCCACATGATTTATGAAAGTTGGGGTCGGCACGACTACACTCCAACAGGATTTTCTATCAAGGATGATGCAATTATTATAGACATAGGCGCCCATATTGGGTCCTTTAGTTTGTGCGCCGCCAAGTTGTCTAAAAACGGTCAAGTTTATGCTTATGAGCCATACCCAGAAAACTTTATCCTTTTGCAACAGAACGTTGAACTCAATAATTTAAAAAACGCCCATGCTTTTCAACTGGGCGTTCTAGGCCAGCATAAGAAAACCAAACTTTATATTGACGAAAAGAATGATGCTGGTCACAGCCTCTACAACAAGACAAACCAAACTATTGAAATTGAATGCACCACCTTAACTTCGATATTTCAAGATAATAATATAGCGTTTTGTGATTTACTCAAGATAGATTGCGAAGGTGCCGAATATGAGATACTACTTAACACCCCTAAAGAGTGTTTTGAAAAGATTGGAATGATAGCGATGGAGTATCATGACGGTATGTACGGCCTCAAAACCGCTAAGGACATACAGACATTACTAGAAGACAACGGTTTCTCCGTAAAACTCCAAACTCCTGGTGCTGTCCAAGGATTATTGTACGCACGGAGGAACCGATAAGCCCCCTCGGTTGACTATTTGAATTAAAGTTCCAATAGCTAAGACAGTGGCTCACAATTACACCTATGCTTAAAACAGAGATATTTTGTCTCTGTTTTTTTGATATAATTACTTTATGAAGCAAAAGATTAACAGTGATGATGCACCAAAAGCAGACCATATTTTATCGCAAGGTATTATTAGTAACGGTAACATTTATATAGCAGGACAAATTCATACTAAACCAGATGGCACAATTGTCGAGGGTTCAGTAAAAGAAAAAGTTGACCAAATTATGCAGAATATTTCTGCAATCCTAAAAGCGGCAAATGCAAACTTAGACTCAATCGTTAAGGTCATTATTTACGTTACAGACATGACGCAAATGTCAGAACTAAACGAAATTTACCCGACTTACTTTAACGAACCTTTCCCAGTCCGTGAAGCGGTATGCGTACAGGCTCTGCCACCTGGTGCAACTATTGAGATATCTGTCGTTGCTGAAAAATAGTTCCAATTAGTCCCACAATGGCCCTCCAATAACGCCTATGTATAAACTCCTCTATTTTGAGGAGTTTTTTATTGCTACAATTATCTAGTGAGTAAATACAAAATCATACTATTTGACGTTGACGACGTACTAATTATTCCTCCTAAATTATTTTCTCAGCAGTATTGCGAACGGTTTGGTATAAACCCAAGACTACAAGGAAAATTTTATGAAAGCAAAGAATGGAAGGATGCTTCTTTGGGCAAATTTGACCTGAAAGAAGCCCTGAGGCTACACAACGACAAGTGGCAATGGCACGGAGAACCTGATGAGCTTTTGCAGATGTGGTTTGAAGGAGAGAATTATCCTAACGAAGATTTATTTAAAGTTATGAAAAGACTAAGAAAAAACGGAGCCTTGGTTTTCTTAGCTACACAGCAAGAGAAGTATAGAGCAGCATATTTGCGTGATGTGATATTTAAAGACAAAATTGACGGTATGTTTTGTTCTTGTGACATTGGTTCTAGGAAAAGTGAAAATCATTTTTGGGAAACAACCTTATCCAAACTAGGTGTTTTATTACCAGACTTAAAACCTTATGATGTTGCTTATTTTGATGACAATCAAGGGTGGGTTGATAAGGCGAAAGAGTTTGGGGTAGATGCATTTTTATACACCACGGTTAGTGGCGTTAGTGCGGTTCTTGCTTAAAATAGTTGCAATTGTAACGCACATGGCCCTCCAAATGCATAAGTCCTATCTACGGTAGTACTTATTCATTTGGAAACGACTAGCTGAAGCTTGGAACTACAACATTCCTATATAATTTCGGGGGTGAGACCCGCAAGTATGCGTCTAGTTTCCTAGAAACTCATTTGCAAGCTCAATTTGAAAGCAGAGACAATCTCTATGTTTTTTTGATATGATGAGCTACATGACCCCATTGGCACTACTTACCATCTCATTAATGGCTACTATTCTGATGATTGCTCCGCTTTTGTACACACAGCGTCATGAACGCAAATCAACGATTAGTCACTATGCCGCAAAAACCCCACTGATCCACGGGTTCTACATCGCGTGTAATATTATTGCGACAACAAGCTTTTATATATTTGCACTTATTTTTTTCAATGGCACGCGCTATGGGATGTTACTGATTGCGACATCTTCCATCGGTTATATCAGTGGAATAATCCAGGCGGCTATACCCGCAAAGGGAAAAATTGAAAAATATCACGACATCTCCTCATCAATTATGGGTTACTTTATGGTAATTACGGGCGTGCTGGCGGTGCTATTAATACCTCAGCCGCCAATAATTAGTACTGTCACTAAGACAATCGCCTTATGTTTTATTTTGGCGCTACCCTTATCCTTTATAATTAAGACCAAATATTATTATCGTGTTCAGATTGTTGCATTATCGTTATTTTATCTAGAACTATTCTTAGTAGTGATTAGCGCAAACTCATAAAGGCAGTTGGTTACTTATGAAAAAATAGACGCGTTTATCGAGATGATAAATCGAGACCAGAAGCTTCATTAGCTAGCCCAAGTTGAGTTGCAATAACTCCTACGATGGCCCTACAGCAACCTGTATGTTTAAACACTTCTTTGTGGAAGTGTTTTTGTTTTGTTATGATTAGTTTATGAAAAAAATAGGAATATTGGGCGGTGTTGGTCCGCAGGCTACAGCTTTTATCTATCAGAGTATTATAAAACAAGCCATTCAATCCCATGGAGCTGTTAATAACGACGACTATCCGTATGTGATTATTGCATCAGTCCCAGTACCTGATTTTATTTCCAACAAATCAGACATACCAAGAGCCAAAGAAATGTTAATCGATGCGGCTAATGGTCTGGTTGGCTCAGGGTGCGATGTTTTATGTATTGGTAGCAATACAGTGCATATATTGCTAGACGACATAAAAAGCCAAGTTCAGAAACCGTTTTTATCCATGGTCGAACTTGTTTCTATGGAATGTAAGAATCGCGGTTGCAAGAAGGTAGCGCTGCTGGGTACGCCTGTTTTGATCGAATCTGGTTTATATGACGTAGAGTTACAAAAACATAATATTGAATTAATTACACCGAGTAATGAGCAGATGAGTATCTGTGACGAAGTGATTCGTTGCATTATCGGCGGAAAATCAATTGAAGAGATCAAAGCTGCTTACGTGTCTGTGTTGAATAGCATGTTTGATGCGGGCGCAGAGGTTATTATTTTGGGCTGTACAGAGCTACCTACGGTACTAAACTACGAGGCTTTGGGGAATCGCGTAATAAGCTCGGACGAGGTATTAGCGAAGGGCATTGTTAACAGTTATTATTCCTAGGTGCTTTTTGGCTATAAACCGATCTGGTTTTATACCTTTGCGGTACAGTACTTACATCGCTTAGCCGCTTTTGGTATGTCGCTCAAACATTCAGGACATTTCTTTTCCGTTGGGTCTTCCGGGGTTTTACTCTTAGCGGCAAGCTCTTGCAGTTTATTTATTGGTTTTACAACGAAGAAAAATATTACAGCTGAAATAATAAGGAATGAGATTACGGCGTTAATAAAATCGCCATACAAGAACTCGCTATTATTTATGGTGAACGATAAGCCTGAGAAATCCGGTTGTCCACCGATAGCGCTTATTAGGGGAGTTATCAGATCCTTAACTAGTCCAGTAACAACCGCGCCGAAGGCAACGCCAATAACAACTCCAACCGCCAAATCAACAACATTGCCTTTCATAATAAACTGTTTGAATTCTTTTAACATTGTTAACACCTCCTTTGACTATATAAACTAATTATACAACTTCTAGGTATCTTAAATAAATTCAAAATGGCTAGTTCGCGGACAATCGCCGGTAGTGCTTCGTTTACTACCGAACTATCCAAAAAGGCCACGAAAGAGCCAGTATGCTAATTGCTAGAACAAATCTAAATTGCCGTTTCATTCTTAAATAATCTAACATTAGCATTTGTTAGGGTGTGTCTGTTTTCTAACTTCTTCGATGGCGTTTTTCATTTACAATACACCCTATGAGCGAGCTTGGTGAGATATTAGACGGTAAATTCGATGAGGCGCTAGATAGGTTTAATGGTGGGAAAAACTCAGTAATTATCGATAGGGCAAAGTTCTGGGCAGATAAGACGTACGAACTTATCGGCCTAGACTGTGAAGACGGAGAACCGCATAGATACCTCGCGTCGCGACCTACTGTTGGTAGTAGCCCTATCACAATCAACTCCGGCATTGCCGGAGTTGAATATCTAGAATGCAACTATTGGATGTTGCAGATGTCCAGAAATCTCGGCGACAGACGAAGACTAGAGGATCTGCCGCCTGAAGCCATTAGGGGTGAAACTATAATAGTAGACGCAAAGCAGGAAATCGTAATGCCGCAAAGCGCAATCAAGCCCCTCGGGCGACAAGCCGTAAGTGCCTTCGCGCGCGAACTCGGCGGCCTACGTGTAGAGGAGGATATATCA
>Ga0181520_10002607_pt1 | contig 33131 bp, 25 predicted proteins | sample PEATcosm2014_Bin_29_FD_132451 | JGI IMG/M metagenome (GOLD analysis project Ga0181520, IMG submission 132451) | Peatland microbial communities from MTU Mesocosm Facility, Houghton, MI, USA - PEATcosm2014_Bin02_30_metaG | ecosystem: Environmental > Terrestrial > Soil > Wetlands > Peat | place...
CGGAACAGCGACGATCGACGAGACCATCGCCCCGAACTACTACTTCGAGGGCGTCACGGCAGTCGCCGCAGTTGAAAGCGAAGGGCCGGTCAACGAGCTTGTGACAGGCGCGACAGTCAACCCCGCAGTCGTCAACGTTCCTTACGGCGACGTCGGCAACGAGACGGTCGTGACCTACCTAGACGGTGTGGACCCGACGGCGATCAAGATCTGCGCCACGGACCCATCTGTCACGCCCGATGGCCAGACCGTGGACTTCAGCTGGTCGTACTACGACTCCAACCCGGGGATCGAAGCAGACATCTTCCGTGGGAACCTCCCGAGCCTGACGATCACCGCCAGTGACCCAGACCCGTGCGAGCTCTTCAACGGTCCGCCTGTCATCGACCCGTGGGGCTTCCCGTACATCCTGACGCTCACCGAGACGGACATCACGGGAGCACCCTCGATTGGAGTCACCGGGATCAGCTACCAGGGCAACGGCTCAGTGGTGGACAACGCGCCCCCGGCGATCACGATCACCCTCGGCCTTGGCACCAACGCGGTGACCTTCACCAACGGGCCGTCGGACTAGGCAACTCTTAGCCACCGGCAACATCCCTCAGAAACGGCTCGAAGTTTGAGCCGTCGGAAGTAGGGAGAGGGCTCCCGCACCGCGGGGGCCCTCTCCACTTTTCCGTGCGCCTCGTATCGCGGCGCACGACCACCTACGGCAGCGTCGCCCCAAGTCACCTCTACGAACGATCAGAGTTCGTGCTCGAGGCGGCCGCGGTCAAACGGCAGGGATGGGGCACGATGAGATCAGAGTCCCAACATGAAACGCACGACAGCGACAACTCTCCGCCCGGGAGAAGCCGCGATCCGCGCCATGGTTGTATGCGACGACCGGGACGTCATGCGCCTCGGCCTCGTGGAGATACTCCAGACGACGCAGTGGGCAGCCGGCCTGAAGGGGTTCAGTTCGCTCTCTGCCTCGTGGCACTACCTGGCCGACAGCTCCGCGACCAGCGCGATCGCGATCTTGGGCGGCCCCTCGGCTCTTGAGGAGCTGAAGACAATCGGCCGGCCGTCGAGGCCACCAACCAGGATCGTGCTGATGTTGCGCGACAGCGCAGCCAGTCATCTGGCCGCTGCTGCCGGGCTGCCAGTTGATGGGTTCTTCCTCGAGGAGGACCTCTCGGCCGCAATGCTCCGGGCGCTTCTGCCCCGCATTGATGAAGGCGAGTTCCCTATGCCGGCCCCAATGGCCGAGTACCTGCTGGGCAAAGTACGGAATAACCCCGAGCAGTTGCCGATCAGTCTCAGTTCGCGCGAGCTAGCGGTACTGAAACTCGTCGCCGACGGCGCGACAAACAAGATCATCGCAGACGAGCTCGGGATCTCTGTTCACGGGGTCAAGCACCATGTAGCCAACCTCCTCAAGCAGCTGAACTGCGCCAACCGCACCGAGGTGGCCTCCATGGCGATGCGACGTGGCCTCGTCCCGGCTGAGCCGGCACACTCCCTCGGACATGTCCGGCGGGGCCTGGCAACACGGTCTGGCGTGTCAGTCCACGGCTCCTGATGATGGCCAGCGAGGATTCGCGGGCGACCGTCGCCCAGGGCGGCCACACGCCAGAACCGACCGCGACAGCACGTGTCACGACAGGCGCTACCGTACCTGCGGTGGGAAACTCCGAGTCGGGGGCTCAGGAGTCGTTGGCGGGGCTGTTGCATCTGCCTGCGGTCCAAGAGGTCACGTCGCTCTTCCGTCAGTTCATCGCGGCTGCCGGCAACGGGCACGGCGCGCCCGGTATCGCGCGGGTGCTGCAGCAGCACACCGGCATGGCGGTGATCGTCCAAGACCCTACGGGACGCGTCATTTCAAGAAGTGGCGTGGAAGACCGGCGTGGCGACCCAGAATTGCTTGTCCTCGCGCGCCCACTTCCCGAGGATGCCTCGCACGCCGTCGCGACCTTCGACGTCGACAGATGGGTGTCCGTCACCTGTCCACGGGGGGAGGTTCTCGGGGCAATCAGCCTTCTCGACGCCGACAAGACGGCAGGCGCGATGGAGCTGTTCAAGCTCGAGCAGGCAACGACAGTCCTTGGCTGGGAGCTCCTACACGACCGGAATATCGCCGAAGCCGAGGTCGCGTCCTGGGGGGACTTCGCCACAGAGCTGCTGGACGACTCCGATACCGGCCGCGTGCGCTCCCATGCCTTCAGGCTCGGCTATGACCTTGATCGACCTCATCGGGCTGTTCTCGTTCTGCCGTCGGAGCCGGTGTCGGGGGACCTGGGAGAAATCGTCCGCCGGGTCACGGCGCGCCTCGGGCTCGAGTGCCTCACGACCTCTCGTTCCGGCGGCCGGCTTCTCGTCGTTTCCGAGGACTTGGACTGGTCCGAGCTTGCCATCGCCGTCAACGCCGAGTGTGGTGACAAGGTCCGCGTCGGCGTGGGAGGTCGTTACCGCCTGGCGGACCTCAGCCGGTCGCTTGCGGACGCCGTGTTCGCTCTCAGGCTCCCAGGGCTGACAACAGATAGGTCGGTTGTCAGTTTCGATGACCTGGGAGTCTGGCGTCTGCTGGCTCGCCCCGACGCGGACGACCTGAAGAATCTCGTGGCCCACTGGATCGGGGCGCTCGTCGACTATGACCGCGAGCATCACAGCGAACTGCTGAAGACTCTCTTCGCCTACTTGAACGAGTTCGGAGCGCTCGAAGCCACCGCTGCGAAGTTGTACGTCCACCGCAACTCCCTGAGATACCGCCTGATGCGCATCACAGAGCTGACCGGCTGGGACCTGAACGACCCCGAGCACCGGTTTCATCTGAACCTTGCTTGCCGGGCCTGGCTCGTACGTCAGGCGCTCGAGAGCCCTTCGTCCACGGCTACCAAGCCGGCCGAGAACAGCAACGGTGCCGCGTCGGGGTCGCTCCTGTTGGCCAGGCACGCCGGTGCACAAACGAGTGTCCTCGCGAGCAAGAACAAGAAGCCACGGCGGTTGGGCCTCGCCTGAGCATTCCTCGTCTCGCTTGCCGGGAGTCGACGCTCTGCGGGAGATCCTGCTAGCCCCTGCCGGCGTGAGCATTTGACTGCGCGGTGAACCAAAGAGCGACGCGGTAGCGTTTTTGAAAAGAACGACTGGAGGACAAGGCACGTGGTGCCAGGGCGCCCAGACGCTGTGCCGGCGACGAGCCGGACCGCGGTCACCGCTTTCGAGTCAAACACCGAGTGGCCCGGTGATGGAGCGATCGACGCTCGGGGCGGCACGGCTATCACTGCTGAGATCCCTGCGGTCCCTGTCGCTCCCGCCTATGGCGTGTTGCTGCCGGACGGTTCGATCTGGTACCCGGGGTCGAAACGCAAGCTTCCGGCACCCCCGTTGCTCAGGGTTGTCGTCTGGACGCTCGCCTTCCTCGTCGCCATCGGCGGCGCCGGGCTCGTCGTGGAGCACTACCACCCTTCCTGGATGGACCCGCTTCGTCACGTGATCGCCTCACCGGGCCAGCTCGTCAATCCCGGAGGCAGCACCACCGAGACCACCAGCCCGCCGCCGGTCTCCAAGGTGATGAAGCAGACATCACAGACCGCCAACTCGGTTACCTATTCACTTCCCGGCAGCCCCTACGTGCTCACTATCAAGACGACACAAAGGTGCTACGTCGTGGTGAAGTCGCTGGCAAACAGGGCAGACCTATTCGACTCGACTATCAGTTCTGATGCGGTACAGCCGGTCCTGGTACCGAGTGGCGCAAGCACTCTGGAGGCTTTTGCCGCCGGAGCCTCCCTGTCGGTCAGCTTCGCGGGCAAACAGGTCGGCACTGTCGCGGTCCTCCGCTATGCAGTCACGTACAACTTCAATCCGATCAGTCCGTGAATGCCGGCTGCCAGACGGCGGGCGCCAACCGGAACATCGCCCGCCAGCGGCGCTTCTGGACTCGGAGGGCAGTGAGCTGGGACCATGGCGCCGGCAACAATCCGGGTCTCGTCAAGGTCGTGGAGCGCCTCCTCGCTGAGGCCGACCCCTCGCCTGAGGCGTTCGCTGTCGATCTTGGTTGCGGAACGGGACAGGTGACACTCGCGCTAGCCAAGCGCTGCCGATCCGTGCTCGGAGTCGACGTGAGCGAGCAGATGATCACCCTGCTGCTTGAGAACGCCAAGCAGCAAGGCGTCTCGAACGTCAAGGGACGAGCAGTTCCGATCGAGCGCTTGGGTCTACCGGAAGGTTCCGTGGATCTCGTGGTCTCGAACTATGCCCTGCATCATCTGCGCGACAGGGACAAGCAGGTCACCGTCAACGAAGCGTTCAAGTGGCTGCGCCCGGGAGGTCTGCTCGTCGTGGGCGACATGATGTTCGGACGCGGTGGCGACGCCCGAGACCGTGAGATCATCGGCTCGAAGCTGAACTTGCTCATTCGCAAAGGCCCCGGAGGCTGGTGGCGGATCATCAAGAACAGCAGTCGTTACGTGATCCGGTTCCAGGAAAGGCCGGTCTCCATGTCGGCGTGGGCCGCGATGTTCAACCGGGCAGGTCTTGTCGGCGTTGAAGCAATCCCTGTCGTCAACGAGGCAGCGCTCGTGCGTGGGAGCAAGCCCAAACCACCTGCCGATCTGGCACCGTTTCGGGAGGCATCGACGAGCACCGAACGATGAGCGTCGCGGTGGGACCGAGAGTCCGCCCGTGAGCATCGTGGCGCGGTTAGGGTGGCTATGAATTGGCCAGGAAGTTGACAAGCTCGGGCACGAACTTGGCCGCGTCGACCGTGCCCACGCCCGTTGCGAGGTTGTAGCCTCGCACTGCCGTGTACCCCTTCACCTTTTCGGTCTTGCCTTGCTGGGTGAACGAGACGGTGTTGCTCCCCTTGGTGATGTCCACGATCCCTGCCGCCTTCGCAGCCGACAAGGCGTAGAGGGCAGAATTTATCAGCCCGAGCGGATGACCGGCCTCCTGGTCGGCCAAAGCGACAACACCGGCGAAAAGGGCCGTAGCTACGCTCGTCCCGCACAGCGGGTACCAGCCGGCCGCCTGTCCAGGAAAGCTCTGGTAGCTGTCGACCGCCCCGTCGCAAGCCGCGCTCATCGAGATGTCGGGCACGCCCCGATGCTGGCCCACGACGTTCGCGACTGCGTCTTGGTAGGCAGGTCGTTCGAAGATGATCGACAGGCCACCACCGCTCGCGAGGGGACCCGGGGAGCTGCTCCCGGCTGTGAAGTAGTTGGATGCGGCGTCGTAGGTGTCGTTCCAGACGGTGTCGGGAGACGTGCGATTGCCCTCGGCGTCGAGGTGCAGCTGTGTTCCTCCCACTCCGGTCACGAGCGGGTCGCTGGCGGGCCAGGACGTGACCGGGAAGCTGTAGAAAGTCGTCGAGTCCGGTCCGACATCGGCTGCACCAAAGTCGCCCGAGGCGGCGATCACTGTCACGTTGTTGGAGCTCTGGGCGGCGGCAATGTACGAAGCCCGCAGTGCCAGCAGTGCCTGAGCGGTAGGAAAGGTCTGTTCAGTGGCGCCGAAGCTCTGACTGATGACACCTCCCAGGTGGTGTTTGATCACGTACAGCTCGGCTGTGACGATCTGGGGGAAACCGCTGGTTCCTTCTTCCTCAGAGGTAGGGGTCTCTACGACAAGGATGCTCGCGCCCGGCGCCATGGTGTGTGCGTACTCGACGTCGAGCGTCGTCTCTCCCGCCCAGCCTTCGCGATCTATGGACGGCTGGTACGGGGGGACCTTTCCGGCAGGCTGTATGACTGTGAGGGAGGGGGGCGCCGGCAGGTCGAACGTCCGGTCGAAAACACTCAGGTCGTGACCGATGGTCGGTGAGCCGAACGAGTCGACAATGACGATCGTCTGTCCCTTCCCGTCCGTGCCGGCCCCGAACAATGGCGCGAGGTTGTAGGCCCTCTGTATCTGAGAGGCTACGTAGCAGGCGATTCCCATGCTCCTCTCACATGTGGACGTGCTCGGCGGGCCTGATCGGGCCGAACCGATGTGAACCACGTTGGGAGTCACTGCGACCGCGATCGGGGGAATGAACGAGGCTGGGGTAGCCGTATGAGCGCCGACGGCGCTCCTCCCGGCGGTGATCGCGACCATCGCGGCCGCCGCCGTCGCTGCCGCAGCACGGCAAAGTCGTGCGCGGCCCATCGGTCTTCTCACTGCACAGGTCCCTTCGCCGTCCGGCAGCGATCGTAATTCACCGCCGACGGCATCCCTGTTCACCTGTCCGGGAACCAGGAAGTGGCCCAGGCCAGGCACTTGCCGGCAAAGCCGTCGGCTATCTTCCCTTCGCGGCAAGGGGGATGTGGGCCGGATGCCGCACGGGCCAGCTGTTAGACGACGAGACACGAGGGCGCGCAGTGCGGACCCGCTCACGAACAGAGATGCCACGTCCAGGTCACATCCGACCTAGCGGCGACCGGTGTCGACCGCTGCCACCACTGTCGGGAACGGATCGGATCTCAGTCCCGATGAACTCCAGGCATATCAGCTTCCTGCCGCTCACTCGGACGGCCGCTCAACTCAACCAGACGTCCTCCAAGCGGTAGGCACCGCCCGGGTTTACGGCGAAGCCGTTCAACGACGGTTGCCAGGCGTAGATGTTCGGTGGGTAGTCGAGCGCGACGTACGGGGCATCCTGGGCAACCAGTGCCTGGATCTGCTCGTAGAGCGCGGCGCGCTTGGCACTGTCGAATTCCGTCTCCGCCTCTCGCACCAGCGCGATTGCCTTCGGATCGTCGTAGTAGGTCCAGAACGAATGCGACCCGCCGTCCTGCACGTCCACCTGGAACGAGGCCATCTCGTCGGGGTCGCTTATGTCGTTTGTCGCGCCGTTGATCATCGCCTCGTAGTTGAAAGCCTCGAAGGCTGCCGTGTAAGCCGCGTCGTCGAGCTGCTGTATCGAGACGTTTATGTTGAGCGGCTTGAGCTCCTGCTGGATGATCGTCGCCGCCTCCACGTACTGGGTATTGCCGCTAGGCACGAGGATCGAGGTTGAAAAGCCGTGCGGGTACGCGGATTTGGCGAGCTCGGCCTTGGCAGCTGCAAGGCTGTAGCCGAGGGTCGGGACCTTCGCGTAGTACTGGAGGCTCGGCGGGAAGAACGAGTTCCCTGGTTCGGCAGTGCCGAAGGTGGTGACCTTGGCGAGCTGCTCGATGTCGATGGCGTGGTTGATCGCCCTGCGAACGTGCCGGTCCTTGTACTGCGGCACCTTCTCGTTGAAAAACAACAGGTCGACCGCCCAGGACCCGAAGGCCTTCAAGACGAGCGCGGGGTTCGCCTTCAAAGCGGCCACCTGCGCCGGCGGGACCGCAGAGATCACGTCCACCTGTCCTGCCTTGAGCTGCAACACACGCTGGTTGTCGTCGGGGACGTAGCTGAAGTTCACTTCGTCGAGATAGGGCTTGCCTGGCTGCCAGTAGTTCTTGTTCTTCGCGAGTACGGCGTTGCCACCTTTCACGAACGACTTGAGCACGAATGGCCCTGTGCCGACGGGATCGGCGAAGAAGGCGGACTCGCTCTGGCCGCCGAAGTCATCCGGCAAGATGGCATTCGCGAACACGGAGATGTCCGACAAGAAGGGAGCCCACGGCTGGGAGAGCTCGAACGTGACGGTGCTCGTGTCGGTTGCCTTGTACGACTTGATCGCGAAGTCCAAGAAACTGAGCGGGCCGTCGGCATCCGTTGCGGCACGGTGGATCGAAAAGACGACATCTTTCGCGGTCACTGGCTTGCCGTCCGAGAACCTCACGCCCGGCCGCAGCGAAAAGGTCCACGTCTTCCCGTCCGAGCTGACAGTGTGGCCCTGCGCGAGCCAGGGGGTGAGCGTGCCCTGGGGACTGGTTATGTACAAGGGCTCGAAGATCTTGTCGAGCGTGTAGACATCGCCCTCGACGATCGAATTCGCCGGGTCGAGCTGTGTCGGTCCGGTCTGGCGGCCGAAGTTGAGCGTTCCTCCATGCTTTGGTTTCGCACTGCCTGCCCTTGCCGCCGTGGTGGTTGAAGCAGAGCTGGCCTGCGCGACAAGGAGCGGGCTCGCTCCGACGACTCCTGCACCCATCACGCCAAAGCGGAGCATTTCCCGTCGGCTGTAGCGCCGTCGATTGTCGCTCTGCGCCGACCCGTAGTGTTCAACCTCTCGATTTGTCACGTTCTGCCCCCGTTCGCGGCTGCAACTCTCTTGTGATCCGGCTTGACTACAGCAACCCTATAAATCCGATCAGATTAATCAGGTTAATGTAGTAGTCGCGACGCGGCCTTGCAACGTCGGGTGGACGACAACCGGTGTACCGCGTTGGAAGACGCCGATAACCGCTCCGGGCTCACTCATGAGCGCGAGATCTGTGGGCGGTTGTCCAAGCACGATGGCGTCGAACTCGTAGCCCGGCGCGAGTCGTCCGAGGCGGTCCGCGACTCCGCAGAGCTCTGCGCCGTGTGACGTCGCGGCCAACAGTGCCTCTTCGGAACTCAGGCCCGCTCCCTTAAGCAAAGCGAGCTCCGAAAGGTTGCGACCGTGGTCGTCGCGATGGCCAAAATCGCTACCGAGCGCAATCTTCACGCCCGCGGCCTTGGCTATCCGGACAGCCTCCCCAAGGTGCTCACCGACCTCGATCGCCCGCGTCGCGCGGCGCGGGTCCAGCTGCCCGGCTCTTGCGAGTGACACCAATCGGTCGTAGATAGCGAGGGTGGGCACGAAGAAGCATCCCCGCGCGGCCATGGCCGCAGCGTCTTGTTCGGTCAGGAATACACCGTGTTCGATGGAACGCGCACCGGCCGCGACGGCCCACCGGATGGCGTCACCACCGAGCGCGTGCACCATGACAGGACGATGGCGGGTCGCGGCCTCGTGCACTGCGGCAACGAGGTCCTCGAAGGAGAGCTCTGGATAGAAGTCGCCTTCCCAATTCGCCAACACGCCCCCCGTGGCAACGAGCTTGATCCAGTCGGCTCCTGCGCGCAGTGCGAGGCGCACGACCTTTCGTATCTCGTCGGGGCCATCGGCCAGATGCGGTGGCCTCCCCGGGTAATCCGGCAGCGAGTAGTCCACCGAGCACTCGAGACCGGGCCCGGTCAAAAAGCCGTCCGTATGGCCCCCCGTGGAGCCGATGGCGACCACCGAGACTTGCAGAGTGGGCCCGGGCACGTACCCTGCCGCTACGGCGTCGCGCACGCCCGCGTCTGCGATGCCTGCGTCGCGCACGAAGGTAACCCCAGACAAAAGGGTCCGCCGCAAGACGTCGGCTGTCTCGAGCACTCGCCGGGAAAAAGGCGTGCGCAGCAACTCGAGGGTGTCGAAGCTCGACAGACCCGTATGAACATGACAGTCGAATATGCCGGGCAGCAGCCAGAGCCCCTCGCCTTCCAGCCTGACCTGGCTCGTGCCAGGCGAGAGGTCCCGCCCGATGCCAGTGACGACTCCGCGTTCGACGAGCACATCCAGCGGGCCGGTGAACCCTCCGGTCTCGTCCATCACGTTCGCTCCGCGGACAAACAGGTCCGGCGGGGCCTCGTTGCGGGGGCGCGGCGCCGTCGAGCCGCTCGCCAGATCGACCGAGCTCACTGGTCCGCGAGGACGTCGGCGGCGGCAGCCAGGAGGGCTACGTGCTCGTCCACGCTGGTGAGACCCTCTTTCATGGTGTTAAAGGACACGTGAGTCGCACGGACACCGCGCCAACTGGCAACCTGCTCTTCGAGGTGGTCGAGACCGCCGGGGCCGAGGTCGATGAAACCCTCCATGCCAATCGTCTCGGGCTCGCGGCCGGTCTCCAGCGCGGCCTTCTCGATGATGGAGAGTGCCTCATCGAGCCTTGGTCCAGGGGTGAACAACGGGAACCAGCCATCCGCGATCTGACCGACACGCCGCAAAGCCGGCGGGGACGTGGCCCCGAACCAGATCGGGATCGGTCGCTGGATGGGTAGGGGGGCGAGCCCGGCTCCGGTTACCGTCTCAAACCTGCCCTCGAAGGTCACCGAGTCTTCAGTCCAAAGACGTCGCATGAGCTCGACCTGCTCTGCGATCCGTTGGCCACGGTTCGAGAAATCCTTGTCGAGCGCCTCGTATTCGACGGCGTTCCAACCGATCCCGACACCGAGGCGGAAACGACCCCCAGAGAGCAGGTCGACCTGAGCGGCCTGCTTGGCGACGAGCGCAGTCTGCCGTTGAGGAAGGATCACGATCCCGGTGACGAGCTCGACGGGTGATACGGCAGCCAGATACCCGAAGAGAACAAATGGCTCATGAAAAGTGCTCCGCAGGTCGTACGGACCACTCCAGGCCTTATGCACCCTGGTATCTGCACCGACTACGTGGTCGTAGGCGAGGATGTGGTGGTAGCCGAGCTCCGAGATCGCCTCGGCATAGCTGCGGACGGCTCCCCGGTCCGCGCCGATCTCGGTTTGGGGGAACACGACGCCGATCTTCACGTGACGACTTCACTTTCCTGGCCGGGCACGACGGCTGTGACTCCTTGGGCCGACACCAGAGAGCGTAGCCCCGGCCTGGTCCGGTCCCGGTTTGTCAAAGCACGCCTTGGCTGCACTAATCGCGCCGGGGAAGCTGCAGGCGAGGAACGAGTCCTGAGGCACCGCCGCGGCCGGTAATCGCTCTCCGGTCTTCGGACCGGCCGGCGATCGTGACGGGAGTGGGATCGTGAGTGGAGTTCGAGCCGAAACGCGCACTGCCGGACACTGCCCTCAAGAGACACCCGCCGGCCCTCGATTCTGAGATCGAACATTGCCGGGCGCCATCCCGTGCCCTCCCCGGAGCACAGCGAGGCAATTTCTCTGCCTTCTCTAGCGTCAAAGACAGTGACCTTGCCGGTCGGCGTCTAGGCCCTCGGCGTCTTGATGAGGCCTTTGACATCTCGAACCGATACGGGCCGACCGGCGACCGCATGACCGGTGACCTCGGTGATCACGGTCGCCGTGGGTGGAAGCCACCTGAACGTGGAGGTGAGGTCCACCGCGATGCACGAGGTCGCCGACGAGCACGAGACCGACTCGAGAGGGACCTCGGGGTCGATGTCGTCGGGTGAGGACCACTTCCCCGAGCGGTAGGTGAGCGCGTCGCCCTTGAGGTCGACGGCTGCACAGAAGGTCGGTGTCGGGCAGGAAATAGACGTGAGCCCGCCTCCAACCGGGTCGACGGTTCGCGGCTGCGACCAAACTCCGGCTTCGTAGATGACGGCGTGGACGCTACGGTCCACGGCCACACAGAACCGCGCCGTGGGGCACGAGACCGAGCTCAAGCCACCTCCACGCGGATCGATGCCAAGCGGGGATGACCACGACCTGCCGTTGTAGCTCACGACGTCTCCGCGGCGGTCCGCTGCAGTACAGAAGGTCTCCGTCGGGCATGAAACCGAGGTGATCCCGTCTCCGTTCTCGTCAATCCGCAACGGCGCCGACCAGGACCCCTTCTCGTAGGTGAGAACTCTGCCTTCCTCATCGACTGCCGCGCAGAAGCTCGCCGAGGGACAGGTGACAGAGGTGAGGCCCCCTCCGCCCCGGTCGATGCCGACAGGCTTGGACCATGTCCCGTCGACGTAGCTGAGGGCGTCCAGGTCACGGTCCACCGCTACGCAAAAGCGCGCCGTCGAACAGGCAACAGAGGTGAGCCCGCCTCCGCCCGGGTCGATGCCAAGGGGAGAGGACCAGTCCGAGCCGTTGTAGCTGACGTCGTATCCGTGCTCGTCCACAGAGGAGCAGAAGCGCTCAGTAGGGCAGGAGACCGACACGAGGCCGCCCTGTGCTTCATCGATACTGAGGGGCAACGACCATCCCGCGCGGCTGTAGGTGACTGCGTCACCTTTGGAGTCCACGGCCGCGCAAAAGCTAGTGGTCGGACAGGAGACCGAGCCTGGTCGGAACACAGCAGAATCGACCTTGACCGGCTTCAACCACGACTTGCCTTCATGAGTGAATTCGTTACCCGCCTCATCCATGGCTGCGCAGAAGCTCGCTTTGGGGCACGAGACGGAGACAAGGATGCCGGCGTCCGGGCCGAGGGAGTAGGGGGCGGACCACACGCCCGATGTGTACCCAACAGCGCTGCCGCCCTCGTCCACTGCCAGACAGAACCGCGGGGTCGGACATGAGATCGAGCTCACGTAGTACCCGCCCGCGTCAATGCTGGTCGGGTGCGACCACGACTTGCCGTTGAAAATGAGGGCACCACCATCCGCGTCGACCGCGACGCAGAAGTTGGTCCTCGGGCAGGACACGGTGTCCAGGCCCAAACCTCCCGTGTCTATGTAACGCAATCCCACCCAAGACCTTCCGTCGTATGCGACAGCAAAGCCCCCCCGATCCACTGCGACGCAGAAGGACACCGTTGCGCACGAGACCGACACCAGAGCGAATCCTGTCAAGTCGATGTCCACCGGCCTCGACCACGAACGGCCGTTGTAGGTGAGAGCGTCGTCGTTGTCGTCCACGACAGCACAGAAGCTCACCGTCGGACAGGAGACCGATGTGGCACCACCGCCGGCCGGGTCGATGCTCGTCGGCTTCGACCACGACCTGCCGTTGTAGACGAGGACGCTGCCATTCGAGTCCACTGCAACACAAGACCTCGTCGTGGGACAAGAAATGGCGGACGGGCTTCCCGTGTAGGGATCGACACTGCCCCCGCGGGACCAGATGGCGCTGACGCTCGACGCGGACGCAGACAGCGCTGTCGGCTGCGCTCTGACGAGCACCGGGCATGTCGCCATCACGACCGCGGTCATGCCGACGAGAAGACGACCTAGGACGGGCCGCGTCATCGTGGCTCCCCTCGTCTCCGAACTCCTCGGATGGAGAAGGGCGCGGTTGGCCCACGACCGCGACGAGGTAAGACGCCGCAGTGCTGCCGGCGTGTCGCCACGTCGTGGTCCACAGGCACGCAGGGTCTCTCGTCACCACCCTGGCTGTAGGCGGCACAACCGGGACACATTGTCGAAGGCCGGTTGTCACGAACGGGTTTGCGATTTTCGCTCACGGCAGTAGCTAGTATCCACGCCGTGCGGGCAACGCGGACTGGCAGCTCCTCGTCGGCGCGCCCGTTGAGACACACGACCCCCCGTCCTGTCGGAAAGCGGGCTCCGGGGTGCCTCGGGCTAACCGGATGAACGTGCTCGTCACAGGTGGGGCCGGCTATATCGGCAGCGTGGTCGTGGCCCGGTTCCTCGAGGCCGGCCATAAGGTCACAGTCATCGACGATCTTTCGACGGGCCATAGCGACGCTGTCCCCGACGGTGCTGAGTTCGTGTTCTCCAGGGTGCAGCAGATCCAGAGCGCGCTCGACCTCAGCCCCTTCGACGGCGTCATACACCTAGCGGCTTCTTCGCTCGTCGCCGAGTCGATCACCGACCCTCGTAAATACGAGACCAACAACGTCGCCGGCACACTGGATCTTCTACAGGCCCTGCGAATTGCAGGAGTCTCCAGGATCGTATTCTCCTCGTCGGCGGCCGTCTACGGTGAGCCGGCTCGCGTGCCCATCGAGGAGACTGCCCCGACTGCCCCGCTGAATCCCTATGGCGCATCCAAGCTGGCAGTCGACCGAATGCTCGAGGAGCAGGCCGACCACCACGGACTTGCGGCGGTGAGCCTGCGTTACTTCAACGTCGCCGGGTCTTACCGGTCCTTCGGCGAAAGGCATGATCGCGAAACCCATCTGGTACCACTGACACTGCGAGCAGCTCTCGAAGGTCGCCCGGTCGATGTGTTCGGCGACGACTACCCGACACCGGACGGCACCTGCATACGCGACTACATCCACGTGGTCGACGTAGCGGATGCTCACTTGTTAGCGCTCGGAGCCGCCTCGCCGGGCGCCTGGCGCGTCTACAACCTCGGCAACGGCGAAGGCTTCTCCGTGCGCCAGGTCATCGCTGCCGCCAGCCGTGTGACCGGGCTGCAACTGACCGAGCACGTGGCTGCACGACGCGCGGGAGACCCGGCCGTATTGGTCGCCTCCTCGGCACGCGCCCGTCGGGAGCTCACCTGGAAGCCGGGTAGTCCGGAGCTTGAGAAGATGGTCGGCGACGCCTGGCACTTCCTTCAAGGTCGGCAGGGATGAGCCCACGCCTGCCTTCGGGTGAGGGTTTCCGCCGCGTCTTCGGACGGCCTCCGGAAGGGACGTGGTCGGCTCCCGGGCGCGTAAACCTGATAGGCGAGTTCACGGACTACAACGACGGGTTCGTGTTGCCGCTCGCTCTTCCCCTGGCCACTCAGGCGTCAGCCGCCCGGCGCGACGACAGTCTCGTGAGAATCGCCTCTGCCCAGCGCTCGGAATCCGGCGAGTCCCCGATCGTCGAGGCCCTCCTCGACATTTTGAAACCGGGGACATCGGGCAGCTGGGCGTCCTACGTCCTCGGGGTTGTCTGGGCGCTGCGCGCGGCCGGAGCTGAGCTTGCAGGAGTAGATCTCTTCATCGACAGTGCCGTGCCTATCGGTGCCGGACTTTCATCCTCCGCCGCGCTCGAGTGTTCGGTCGCCCTGGCACTGCATGACCTTTATGAATTGCCTCTATCTCGACAAGAACTCGCACTCGTCGCCCAACGCGCTGAGAACGAGTACGTGGGCGTACCTACCGGCATCATGGACCAGACGGCCTCGTTGCTGTGCAGGTCCGGCCATGCCCTGTTCCTCGATACGCGCACGTTCGAGGTGCGACAGGTGCCCCTCGACCTCGAGCCCGCCGGTTTGACGCTTCTCGTCGTGAACACCGGGGTGAAGCACGCTCTCGGCAACTCCGCTTACGCCGACCGCGTCCGCGACTGCCGACGTGCCGCCCAAGAGCTCGGCGTTGCCGCGCTGCGGGACGTGCCCCCGGAGACGATGGACACCGCCCTTGCTCGGATCGACGACGAGGTGGTGCGGCGCCGGGCTCGGCATGTGATCAGCGAACAAAGCCGCGTGCTCGAGGTCGTCCGGCTCCTCGAGTCCGGGCGGCCGGCCGAGGTGGGCCAGGTGCTGAGCGCAGGCCACCGCTCATTGCGCGACGACTACGAGGTCTCCTGCGTCGAGCTCGACACGGTCGTGGACGTCGCTGTGGCGAACGGGGCGCTCGGCGCCCGCATGACCGGAGGCGGCTTCGGGGGTTCAGCCGTCGTGCTCGTGGGCCTTGCCAAAGCAGAAGCGGTCGAGACGGCCATCGCAGACGCCTTCGCCGCGCGGGGCTACAGCCATCCGCAGACGATCGAGATCGTCGCCTCCGACGGGGCCTCCCGAATCGCCTGATCGCAATCTCGCCCGTTCCTCGTCCCAGCGCCAGAATGGGCACGAACCGAGCACGTGGATGTCATGTGCACCTGATAGGAGGACGAGATGAAGGCGATGGTCCTGGAGTCGTTGGCCCCGCTCGAGCATTCCCCTGTCCAACTGCGTGAACGCGCAGAACCCACTGCCGGTCTCGGCCAGATCGTGATCCGCGTCCTTGCTTGCGGCGTCTGCCATTCCCAGCTTCACATGGTCGAAGGCGACTGGGCGAGCCGCGGAGTGCCGTCGATGCTCCCCATCATCCCCGGGCACGAGGTTGTCGGCTCTGTCGTGGAGATCGGCCCAGGCGTCGAGGGACTGGCACTGGGCCAAAGGGTCGGGGTGCAACCGCTGTGGTCTTGTTGTGGACGCTGTTCCTACTGTCTCTCGGCGCACGAGAACCTCTGTTCCAACAAGAAGATGGCCGGCGAGACGATCGATGGAGGGTTCGCCGAGTACATGCTCGCGACAGCCGAACATGTCTATCCGGTACCTGAGACACTCGGCGACGCAGAGGCGGCACCGCTGTTCTGCCCCGGCCTCGCTGCGTACGGAGCGGTCGCCAAGGCCGGTCTTTCGCCCGGAGCCGAGGTCGCCGTCTTCGGCGTGGGGGGTGTTGGCCATCTCGTCGTTCAGCTCGCCCTGCTCACGGGCGCGACGGTCACGGCCGTGGACCGCGCGAGTCAGCATCTCGAGCTCGCGGAGCAGCTCGGTGCGCATCACCTCATAAATGCTTCGAGCAGCAAGGTGGAAGAGGAGTTCGCTGCCGCAGGCGGCGTGGACGCGGCGATCGTCTTCGCCCCTGCCGATTCTGCCGTCCAACAGGCCGTGCGCGTGCTCAAACCTGGCGGCATCGCGGTGCTCGGCGTGAGCGCCCAGGTCGGTGAGTGGTCCTTCGATGAGAAACGTCTTGTGAGCACGGCTCTGGGGCCGCGACACCAGATGAATGAGGTCCTGCGGCTCGCCGCCGCAGGCAAGCTTCGCGTGGTTTACGAAACTTTCGCACTCGAGGAGGTCGCGGTGGCGCTTGCTCGCCTCAAGGCTGACACTTTGAGGGCGCGCGCCGTTCTCGTCGCCTGAGCCCCCGGAGAGCGGGAGGCGCGGCTCGCGCTCCGCTGCAGTGCAGGTGTCAGAAGGCAGTCGCCCAACCTCAGTTCTTGTCGACCTCTCGACGGCAGTTCGCCTGGCGCGGCCCAAGATTTTCCCCGGCAGTCAGGTTCCGCGCCGTTGTATCGCGCCGCTCGCCGCGCGACGGCGAACATTGAACTTTTGGCTCAGCTTCAAAGGGCCGCCGAGTACTTGCTAAGAAAATTTGTTGCTGTTAGGTTTCTGAATTCGATAGGCAGTTTGGATGCAAGCCCAGTCCGCGCGAGAGCTCGGATGATTTCGGCAAGAAACTGGAGGGCAGCATGGCTAAGGACATACCCGAGGAAATCAGCAGCACGCAGCGAGAGTTTTCCAGACGGCGTTTCCTGCGCAACGCGGGAGCTGTGGCATCACTGCCGCTGCTCGGAAGCGTTGCCGGGATCCTGGGTTCGGAAGGAGCCGGCGCGCAGACCTACAAGCGCAACGCCGACCATCCGTTCTTCGCCGCGCACCCGAAGTACCACTTCGTGATGGACAACCACGTGACCACGAACTCGTTCTTCACGGCCACGATCTACGGCTGCCAGGACTTCTGTGCCCTTACAGGTAGCACTTTTACCTGGACCGGCTCGGAGACCTCGGTCGTCGGCCAGATGGTCTCGGCCATGGAGGACGCGGTCGCTTCGAAGGCCAACGGCATCGGCGTACCGCTCATCGACAACACGGCATTCAACGCCGTGACGGACTCGGCGCTCAACGCCGGCATTCCTGTGATCGCCTACAACGCCGACGTGGCACCCGGCTTTGTGAACAACAGGATGGCCTACGTGGGCCAGTCGAACCTGACAGCTGGGGCGGCCGTAGCAACGGCGATCTTGGCTCACGGCGTTCCGCACCTGACCAAGGGCGACCTCGTCGCTGGGATCATCGCTACTCCCGGTACCGGCAACATTCAGCCGAGAATCGACGGAGCAAAGCCGGTCTTCACGGCAGCAGGCATCGACTTCGTCGAGGTCGGGACTTCGCCGACCGAAGGCGCCCCTGAGTACAACGCGATCTCGTCCTGGTACTCCGGCCACCGTGACGTCAAGTTCATGATGACCGTGGACAGCGGCGACTCCAACGCGGCTGCGGAGTTCATCGTCAACGAGAAGCTGAAGGGCAAGGTCGGTGCCTCCGGTTGGGACACCGGGCTGCCGGTGATGGACGCCATCGAGAGCGGCTCCCTCCTCCAGACGGTCGACCAGCAGGCTTACCTGCAAGGCTTCGACACCCTCATGCAGCTGTTCCTCTTCAACATCTCCGGTGGGCTGATGAAGCCGACTGACACCAACACCGGTACCGCGATCGTCGTCAAGGCGACCGTCGGAACGTACCTGAAGGCCAGCAGGTGGGAAGGCACGACCAACGTGGAATCGGTCGGCAAGCCTCCTGTGCCGATTCCCTACTAAATCGGCAAGTAAGAGAAGCGAGACCAGGTCGCCCGTACGGTGGCCTACCCTGTGACCAGCCCGGCCGAGCCGAAAGCCTCGGCCGGGCTACCATCCGGCGGCTTGAGCCGCTATCTTTGGCGTGCCTTCGTCGCCCAGCGCGAGGTCACGCCTGTCATCATCACGGTCGCGCTGTTCATCTTCTTCAGTGTCGACTCATCGAACTTCCTCACCTCGCTCAGCCTTAACGCCGCCGCTGGTTTCGCTGGACCGGTCGGAGCGATCGCCGTCGGCGAGGTTCTCGTGCTCGTGCTGGGGGAGATCGACCTTTCCGCGGGGCAGGTGTTCCTGACCACGCCCTGGGTCATGTACTGGCTCTGGCAGCTCGGAGTTCCGGTTGGATGGGCCATCATTGCCTCCCTGCTGGTCGCCTGCGGAATCGGGATGATCAACGGCCTGATCATCGTGAAGTTGAACGTGCCGTCGTTCGTCGCGACCCTGGCGACGAACTTCATCCTGTTCGGCATCGTGCTCATCGAGTCGAACGACACCGAGGCCACACCCATCCCCGGATCACTTCCCCCGCAGACCTCAAGCGTCGTCCCCCATGTCGGCTTCTTCGGCCAGGTGATCGGCGTCTGGGAGTGGTCCGAGATCCTTTGGGTAATCGCTCTCGCCCTGATCATCCACTACGTGCTCCGCCAGACCCGCTTCGGGGTGCGGGTCATCTCGACTGGTGGCAACCTGCTGGGCGCCGCCGAGGCCGGTGTCCCGGTCCAGCGCGTGAAGATCATGTGCTTTGTATTGTGCTCGTTCCTGTCCGGAGCGGTAGGGATAGTAGACGCCGTCAAGTACGGCAGCATGGACCCGGGCAATGCCGGTATCAACTACATCCTCTACGCCGTCGGGGCCTGCGTCATCGGCGGGACTGCCCTCACCGGCGGCCGTGGCACGGTGATCGGCGCTTTCATCGGTGCCGTCCTGATCGGCGTGCTTGAGGCCGGTCTTACCATCATCGGGATCAGCACGAACGACTTCTATGTCTACATCGGCCTCATAATGGTCGTCGCCATGACCATGAACGGGTGGCTTGACCGCTTGGCCGCGCGTACGCGGACGAGCTGACGGACAGGACGAGAAGATGAGCGAAACCCCGGGCGCGACGGTTTCTCTGGAAGAGAGCCCCACCAGCTCGGAAGTCGTGCTCGAGGTCAAGGACGTGACCAAGAGCTTCGGGCCTCTCTCGGTGCTCCGCGGTATCGACCTCAGCTTGCATGCGGGTGAGGTGCTCGGCCTGGTCGGGGACAACGGTGCCGGCAAAAGCACCCTCGTCAAGATCTTGAGCGGACTGTTCCCGCCTGACAGCGGTCGCCTCTTGCTGAAGGGTCGCGAGGTCCGTTTCCACTCTGTCGAGGACGCCTCCGCACACGGGATCGAGACGGTCTACCAGGATCTCGCGCTCATTCCTCAGCTGCCCGTCTTCTCGAACCTGTTCCTCAACCACGAGATCACCAAGGGTGGACCCCTTCGGCTGCTCAACAAGCGCAAGATGCGGGAGCTCGCCAGGGGCTACCTGGACGACATAAACGTCTACGTGCCGAACGTCAACACCGAAGCCGGACAACTCTCCGGAGGCCAGCGGCAGGCGATCGCCGTTGCACGGGCTACGAGAGCCAACGCCAGCATCCTCCTCTTGGACGAGCCGCTGGCGGCAATGGGAGCACGCGAGTCGCGGCTCATCATCGACCTCGTGCGCAATCTCGCCAAGAGCAGGAACGTGTCGATGATCATCATCGACCACAACTTCGCTCACCTCTTCGAGCTCTGCGACCGGGTCAACGTGATGCAAGGCGGCCGCATCACCATCGACCAGCTCACCAAGGACACGTCTCTCGAGGAGCTGACCGAGCTGATGGTGAGCAGCTACAGGTCACAGCTGCAGCAAGCCCTCGAGTCCTGAGCAGGCCGCACCGAAGAGTTCGGGCGGCCGCGAGGCCTGCAAAACCCAGGTGTCAGCCCCCCAAACCCTGGGCAAGGCGATAGTAAGCCTGATTCCAACGAAGTTCGTGCCTGAAGCCTTCGGTCGTCGTGGCGGCGTTGATACGGACGAGCTCGATACCGGCGATCACGGCAAAGTCCTCGAGAGTTTCGACAGCCACGGCGGTGCTCAACGCCGTGTGGTGCGGGCCGCCGGCCATGAGCCACGACTCGGTCGCGGTGGAGAAGTCCGGGGCCGGCTTCCAGACCGCCCGGGCAACCGGGAGCTTCGGCAACGGCGCGTCCGGAGGCACGATCTCGATCTCGTTCGCGACCAGCCGGAACCTGTCGCCAAGGTCGAGAAGTCCGACGACGAAACCTTTGCCCGGCAAGGCGTCGAAAACCAGCCGGACCGGGTCGGAGCGGTTGCCGATACCGAGTGGGTGGATCTCGCAGCTCGGGGTCCGGGCCGCGATGGTTGGGCAGACCTCGAGCATGTGCGCACCGAGTACCTTCGGCTCGCCGGGACCGAGGTGGTAGGTGTAGTCCTCCATGAAGGACGTGCCACCCGCCAGTCCCTGGCCCATGACCTTGAGGATTCGCACGAGAACCGATGTCTTCCAGTCGCCCTCGCCACCAAAGCCGTAGCCCTCGGCCATGAGGCGTTGCACGGCGATCCCAGGCAGCTGTCTCAGCCCGCCGAGATCTTCGAAGTTCGTCGTGAAGGCGGTGAACTTGCCAGCATCGAGAAACGACCGCAGGCCGGCTTCGATGCGAGCGGCGTAAAGCAGTGCGTCATGACGGGCACCCCCCGTGGCGAGCTCGGGCACTACCGAGTAACTGGCCTCGTAGTCCGTGGCGATCGCCTCAACGGTCGCGAGCGAGGCGCCCTCGACTTCAGCCACGAGATCGTTGACTCCGTAAGTGTTGACAGAGACTCCGAGCCGCAGTTGCGCCTCGACCTTGTCGCCCTCTGTCACCGCCACGTCGCGCATGTTGTCACCGAAGCGAACAAGCCTGAGTTGCTGTGCCGCGTGCCAGCCCGTTGCCGCGCGCACCCAGGCACCGATCCGCTGGCGGACAAGTGGGTCGCTCGCGTGGCCTGCCACGGTCTTTCGCCTGAGCGCCATCCGCGTCTCTATGTAGCCGAACTCGCGGTCGCCGTGGGCTGCCTGGTTGAGGTTCATGAAGTCCATGTCGATCTCCGCCCACGGCAATGAGACGTTGACCTGGGTGTGCAGGTGCAAAAGCGGCTTGCGCAGGGCATCGAGCCCTCCGATCCACGCCTTTGCCGGCGAAAAGGTGTGCATCCATGCGATGACACCGATGCAACGATCGCTGGCGCTTGCTTCGATGCAGGCCCGACGGATCTCCGCCGCTCCGGTCAGGACCGGCTTCCAGACCAGGCGGACGCCGATCTCGGGTCCGGCGTTCAAGAGTTCGACGATCTGGGCGGACTGCCGAGCCACTTGCTGAAGGGTCTCGTCGCCATAGAGTGACTGGCTCCCAGTCAAGAACCAGCATTCGAGATGCTCGTTGGTGTCGTCCACCTGAGCTCCTTCCAGATCGATCACTTGATTGCCATCAGGCACTGACCGCCGCGATCCGAACCCTGACAGGTTCGCGGTACCCGGGGGCGACCGCCCGCTGTGGCCTACGGCGGGGCACAGCCTTTGACCGCGCCCGGCCGGGCTCGTGACCGCGCTGGGGTCCGACATGGTCAATGATGCAGGCGATCATAGTGATACGCCGTCCTCCACAACTAGGCGGAATCCGGTGGCTCGAACCACGCGAGGCCCCTTCACAAGGCTGATCCGAAGCCTGCGTCAAATGAACCGTCCAATTCATGGGAACATGAGCGAGGTGGAACCTCCCTTGACCTCCGGGCGCACAAGACGGAGGGAACGAGGCGAATCTCGCCTCCAGGCCATTTGAGCGAGATGGATCACCTCTCCTACCCTCCGACGATCAGCGTGACGCCCACCGAGAAAGCGGGTGTGAACCTGCACGTCCTCGCCAACCGCAACGGGATGGTCGTCAAGATCTTCAATTACGGAGGGATCATCCAGTCGATATCCTTTCCCGATCGTCGGGGCCGCTCCGACGAGGTCACGTTGGGCTTCTCGACGCTGTCCGATTACGAGGCCTACAGCCCATCGGCGTACCCGGGTTACACAACTGGGGCCGGCGTCTATTTTGGAGCACTGATCGGCCGCTATGCCAACCGGATCTCCCGCGGCGAGCTGACGATCGGAGGTCTCACGTACCGGATTCCGGTCAACAACGGTGTGAACGCGCTGCACGGCGGGACAATCGGTTTTGACAGAAAAGTGTGGACAGCGACGACTTCGTCGGGTCCCGGCACCGTATCGCTCCAGCTCACCTACGTGAGCGGAGCCGGCGAGATGGGGTTCCCTGGCACGCTCACTACGACCGCGTCCTACACCTTGGACAACGAAAACCGATTGACGCTCACGTTCCACGCGACTACCACGGCGGACACCGTCGTCAATCTCACGAACCACACCTACTGGAACCTGGCAGGAGAGTTCTCTGGGTCGGTGTACAGGCAGATGCTGTACATCAACGCCGACAACTTCACGCCGGTGGACTCGACGCTCGTCCCCACCGGGACCATCGAGCAGGTAAAGGGAACCCCGTTCGATTTCACGAGGCCGACCGAGATCGGGCGGAACATCGATGGCGGGTCGCTGTTCAGCGACGGGGCCAATGAACAACTGCGGATCTGCGAGGGATACGACTTGAACTGGGTTCTCAACCAGACACGCCCGCCGTCGCTCATCCTCGCGGCCAGGGCGTGGGACCCCTCGAGCGGCCGCGAGCTCAGCATCTACACGACCCAGCCCGGTCTCCAGTTCTATACGGGCAATGTCTCGACAGCCAAACCCGTCGGTCCGAGCGGTCACCGGCAAAGCGACGGATTCGCGCTGGAGACCCAGCACTTCCCGGACTCCCCGAACCGGTCGAACTTCCCTTCGACGATGCTACGGGCCGGTCAGATCTACAGCCAGACGTCGATCTACCAGCTGTCCAACACCTAACCGACCGGGCGTCGGCGTTCGGTGCCACAGCGCGACCACGTCACCAAGTTCCGACGCGGCCGGCTCGGCGCGCCTCATCTCATCTGGTTCGGTTGACGGGCGCTACTGGGAAGCCGTCCGGATCCGCGGCGAAGATGGTCTTCTCGGCCAAGTGAACCCCCACAGGCGTGGAGCACGATCAGCGACTCTCAGCGTCTGCTCGAGGTACGGGCTCATTCCGGCCCGCTAGCTCACGGCGAGGTTAGTAGTACTGGACCAGGCAAAACTCGTGGTCTTCGGGATCGGCCATCACGACGACCACCCCTTGTTCGTAAACGTGTCGCTCGCCCGTGAAGCGGCCGCCCAGGGAGGTGACGAGGTCGATGGTCTCTTCGATGTCATCGACCGTGACGTCTATATGTATACGGACCTTGCCCCTCTTCGGCTCGGGAACAGGCTGGAACACGAGCCGCGGCTGGGGGTCACCGCGCTCACCCAAGTACACCCAGCCACTTTGAGAGGGCCCGGGTTGACGTTGGAGCAGAGCACTCCAAAACTGCGCCACACGCTCGGGGTCAAGACAGTCGATCGTCACGCCAGACCAGATGTTCGGCACCGGACCTTCAGCCTATGACGAATGCTCGCCCACGCCCGCTCCGAACGACAGCGACGAAAGCAGCCCCATACACCCCCCAAGCGCCGGGACGATGGGTGATCGCCCGCACACTGCGGATCGAGTGTTTACTTCGTGAGCGGCCGACGACGCTGACTCGAGGAGCACCGTCGAGGATCAGAGCCTTCTCTCCCCACTCCTTCGCGTAGCGCCGGTTGACGTCGCGACAAGCCATGATTAAGTTCAACTCATCAACGAAGTATGAAGGAGGCCTCTGATGCTCGTACCGACTCGTGACGATCGCTTCTCATTTGGACTGTGGACGGTGGGCTGGCAGGCTCGGGACACCTTCGGAGATGCGACGCGAGACCCGCTGGACCCCGTTGAGGCAGTGTCCCGTCTTGCCGAGCTTGGTGCTTACGGTGTCACTCTCCACGACGACGACCTGATCCCCTTCGGGTCAGACGAGGCCGAGCGCGCCCGCAGGATCAAGCGGTTCCGCGAGGCCCTGGACGCGACCGGCATGGTCGTGCCGATGGTCACGACCAATCTCTTCTCCCATCCGATCTTCAAAGACGGTGCCTTCACGAGCAACGACCGCGAGGTCCGTCGCTACGCCATCCGCAAGGTCATGCGGAACCTCAACCTCGCTGCGGAACTTGGGGCGAAGACATATGTCTTCTGGGGCGGCCGCGAAGGTTCTGAGTCCGATGCGGCCAAGGATGTCCGGGCGGCATTGGACCGCTTCAAGGAGGCAATGGACCTTCTCGCGCAGTATGTCCTCGACCGCGGCTATCCCATCCGGTTCGCCATCGAACCGAAACCGAACGAACCGCGGGGAGACATCCTGCTGCCTACGGTCGGAAGCGCGCTCGCTTTCATCTCGACGCTAGAGCATCAAGAGATGGTCGGGTTGAACCCCGAGGTGGGCCACGAGCAGATGGCCGGGATGAATTTCGTGCACAGCGTTTCGCAGGCCCTCTGGCACGGCAAGCTCTTCCACATTGACCTCAACGGTCAGCGTGGGGCAAAGTTCGATCAGGACCTCGTCTTCGGGCACGGCGACCTCTTGAGCGCCTTCTACCTAGTCGACCTCCTCGAGAACGGCGGCGGCGGCGGACCCGCATACGACGGACCCCGGCATTTCGACTACAAACCCTTGAGAACAGAGGATGCGGCCGGTGTCTGGACCTCGGCGGCGTCCAACATGCGGACGTACCTGATCTTGAAGGAGCGGGCAGCCGCTTTCCGCGCGGACCCGGCTGTGCAGGAAGCCTTGCGCGCGAGTCAGGTCGCAGAGCTCGCGACCCCGACACTCAAGCCGGGCGAGTCCTATCATGAGCTGCTCGCTGACCGCTCCGCTTACGAGGACTTCGACCTCAAGGCCGCTGCGGTGCACGGCTTCGGATTCGCGCATCTCGATCAACTCGCGGTCGAGCACGCGCTCGGTGCTCGTTGATGTGCGACGTCTGGCAACGCGCACGTGGACCACGTGAAGGTCTGGCCCAGCGATGACTCTCGTCGCTGGGGTGGACTCCTCCACCCAATCCTGCAAGGTTGTCGTCCGAGACGCTGCCACGGGCGATCTCGTCCGCAAGGGCTGGGCCCAGCATCCCGATTCGACTGAGGTCGACCCGGAGAATTGGTGGAGCGCCCTGCAGAAGGCATTCGCCGATGCCGGGGGGCTGGACGACATTGCCTCGATATCCATCGCCGCGCAGCAGCACGGAATGATCTGTCTCGACGAGGCGGGGGACGTCATTCGCCCCGCCCTGTTGTGGAACGACACGAGATCGGCTCCCCAGGCCGAAGCGCTCGTATCAGAGCTCGGTGCCGACACCTGGGCACGCGCTGTCGGGAGCGTTCCTTTGGCGGCCTTCACCGTCTCAAAACTGCGGTGGCTCGCTGAACACGAGCCCTTGAACGCCGACCGTACGGCCGCCGTTTGTCTTCCCCACGACTGGCTCACCTGGAGGCTCCTCGGCTCAAAGCACTCTGGTGGACTGACGATCGAATCACTGACGACGGATCGGAGCGACGCGAGCGGTACGGGCTACTGGTCTGCCATTACAGATGACTATCGACTCGACCTGCTGGAACGCGCGCTGGGCCGTGTAGTCAAGGTCCCACGCGTCCTGAATCCAGCCGAGAGCCCCGGGCTGTGCGGTGCTGCTCGACTCGGACCCGGTGCTGGCGACAATGCCTCTGCCGCCCTTGTCGTGGCCCCGACAGATGGCGACGTCGTCGTCTCGGTCGGGACCTCCGGTACGGCTTTCGCCAGCTCGGACGTCTTGATGCCTGATAGCTCGGGAACTGTCGCCGGCTTCGCCGACGCGACGGGGCGCTACCTGCCCCTGGTGTGCACCCTCAACGCCGCTCGGGTGCTCGACGGCGTCGCCAGGATTCTCGGGGTCGATCAACAAGGCCTTTCCGAGTTGGCATTGTCCGGACCGCCGGGTGCCGACGGCATGGTTCTCCTCCCCTACTTCGAGGGAGAGCGGACCCCGAACCTGCCTGACTCGACCGGTGAGGTTTACGGCCTCAGCCTCAAGACCTCAAGCCCTGCCCACCTTGCACGCGCCGCGGTCGAGGGCCTGTTGTGTGGCCTGGCGGACGCACTTGACGCCGTCGAGTCACACGGTGTCCAGATCCAGCGGGTTCGCCTGATCGGTGGGGGCAGCCGATCCGAAGCGCTGCGGCGGATCGCTCCGGCCATCTTCGGGCGCCCGGTGCTCGTGCCGCCCCCGGGCGAGTACGTGGCCGACGGTGCCGCGTTCCAGGCGCTATGGGTGCTCGATCCGGACCACAGGCCCGAGCCCTGGCCCCTCAGTGGGACATTGCGGTTCGACGCGGAACCGTCTCCTCAGGTACGAGCTCGATACGCCGAAGTCCGCGACGAGCACATATCACGTGCTCGCATGGGCGAGAGATAACAGGAGACCATGGCTAGGGGCAATCTTGGATCTGCCCGGATGCCGAATCAGACGGGGAGCCCGCTTTCCAGCGCGCCCGCGCGTCAGCAGCTGCTGAAGCGCCACAACCTTTCTCTCGTGCTCCGGCAGATCGCCGCGTCGCGCGGGCTCTCCCGCGCTCAACTGGCGGCACGGACCGGCCTGACGAAAGCAACAGTCTCGACACTGGCAGATGCGCTGATGCAAGCCGGCCTTGTTGTGGAGTGCGACCCGGAACGTGGCCTCATCGGGAGACCCGGCAGCCCGCTCAGCTTGAACCCGCGAGGACCTGCGGGGCTTGGCATTGAGATCAACGTCGACTACCTGTCGTGTTGCATCGTGGACCTGACCGGCACGGTCCGTTTTCGGCAAATGATCACGGGTGACAATCGGCTGCTCCCACCGGAGGCCGTGCTACGGAGGGCAATCCGGGCTGCGAGCCTTGTCTGGCGCAAGGCCGATGCCGAAGGTCTGACAGTGCTGGGGGTCGGCGTAGGCGTGCCGGGCCTGGTGGACTTCGACGGTGTCCTCCATCGAGCCCCAAACCTGCTCGAGTGGCAGGGCATTGCGCCTGCCGAGGTCGTCGCCGACATGATCGGCCGCCCTCTGCGGTCGGTGTACTGCGACAACGAGGCGAATCTGGCGGCTCTCGGTGAGCTCTGGTTCGGACGCAGGGCCGACCTGCAGGACTTCGTGCTCGTTTCGGGTGAGATCGGGGTCGGAGCCGGGATCGTCATCGGCGGCGAGCTGTTTCGGGGCGTTCGCGGCCTCGGAGGAGAGCTCGGTCATGTGACCGTGGACCCGATGGGTCCCGAGTGCAGCTGCGGCGGCCACGGCTGCCTCGAGCGCGTGGCCGGACAGGAGGCTCTGTTCGCGGCCGCGGCACTGCCTGCGAAGGCTCTTGCGACCGGGTACGTGAGAGACGGCGGATCGGTGGCGGAGATCATCCGGAGAGCCGTCGCGGGCGAAGCGAGGACGCTTCTTGCCCTCGCGGAGGCCGGAACTGCGCTCGGCGTCGCCCTCTCCGCCTTTCTCAACGTCTTGGACCTTCCCACAGTGGTCCTCGGAGGCTTTTATGCGGAGCTCGCTCCGTGGCTGATCGAACCGGTGACCACCGAGTTGCGCGACCGGGTCGTCAACCACTCCTGGTCACCCACCGAGGTCGTCGTATCGTCGCTCGGCGGCGAGGCGTCGGTAAGAGGGGCAGCGGGCATCACGATCCGGCGCATCATCGACGATCCGGTCGCTTTGATACCGGAGGTTCTCGCAAGGACTTGAACGTCGCCCTGGTATAGGAAGCGGGCCCAAGTCACCGTCGCCCGGCGCGTTGTCACCAGCGGTTATGCACAGACGGGGCGATGTGGGTCCGATAGATCTCGTGAAGGCGGGTCAAGGTGTCCTCGCCGAGGGTGCCCTGGTCACCCGCACTGGCGTTGTCGCGTACCTGGGCCGGCGTCTTGGCCCCCGGAATCACCGTGGAAACGGCCGGATGCGAGTAGCAAAAGCGGAGCGCCAGGCTCGTCAGGGTCTCGCCCTCCGGAAGGATGGCCTTGATCTCTGCCAAGGCGGCGAGACCTGCTTCGATGTCGACACCGGAGAAGGTCTCGCCGACATCAAACGCTTCGCCGTGACGGTTGTAGTTGCGGTGGTCATTTGGCGCAAAAACCGTATCGGCGGTGATCTTCCCTGTCAGTAGGCCTGACGCCAATGGCACGCGGGCGATGATCCCTACATCAGCGATCTGAACAGCGGGAAAGAGCCTCTCCTCAGGCCTTTGACGAAAGATGTTGTAGATGATCTGTACAGTTGAGACCCCCGGGTAGTCGAGCGCCTTTAGTGCCTCCTCCACGCGCTCGACGGAAACTCCATAGTTGGCAATCCTTCCAGCACGCACAAGATCGTCCATGGTGGCAAAAACTTCTTGGTGGTAGAACAGGTCCGTCGGAGGGCAGTGCAATTGGACGAGATCGAGACAATCGGTCTCGAGGTTCTTCTGGGATCGCGCGACAAAAGAGTCGATGTTCTCAGGCGAGTAGCCCGCAACCGATTGGACCGGCAGCCGGCGCCCCAACTTGGTCGCGACCACGATCTGTTCGTCACGTTCTCGCCGCAACCGGGCGATCAGCTGCTCACTGCGGCCGTCACCGTAGGCGTCTGCAGTGTCGAAGAATGTGACGCCTGCGTCAACTGCGGCGTGTAGGGCTTTCATGGACGTCTCGTCGTCCACGTCACCCCAGTCTGCCCCGATCGCCCACGCGCCAAAGCCGATCACGCTGACGTTGAAGCCGGTCTTGCCAAGTCGTCGAGTTTCCATAGCCTCATGGTAGCGAGCCGTGGATTGGGCCACCGGTGGCGTATTGGGTCGCCGCGCGCGTGGAAAAGGAGCCGTGGTACCGCTTACGCTCTCGCGTAACCGCCGTACTTCTTAGCCGATTCAACCAATGCGTGGATGTTCTCTGCGGGCGTTGTGGGCGCCATGGCGCATCCTGGGCCGAGGATGAAGCCACCGCCGGATTTACAAGCGTCGATGAGCTCGTGACAGGCGGCGTCAACCTCACCCACGGACCCGAGCGCGAGCAGGTTTGTGTCGATGTTGCCGAGCAGGCACGTGGAGTCGCGCGCCGCCACCTTTAGGCGTGCAGCATTCGTCTTGTGGTCGATCTCGAGCACCTGCGCCCCGGTTGCAACAAAGTCATCGGTAATTCGCTCTGTGTTTCCGCATATGTGCAGGTGCAGGATGATCCCGCGGTCTTTGAGCTCGGTGACCATGCGTTGCTCGTGAATCCATGGGTACTGCTTGTACTGCCGGGGCGAGATCATGGCAGGTCCCGCTATCGGCTCACCTATGGAGGTGGAGCGACCACCGGACTCGATCAGGGCATAGGCATAGCGAGTGGCGACGCGCCTGGCATAGTCGAGCAGAGCGTGAACCCGTTCCTCCTCCTCACCGGTCGCGAGGTCCAGCATGAACTCGCTGATCCCACGAAGTTCTGCCGCCAGGTCCATCGGGCCCTGGTCTGCCCGCGCGCAGATCCAGGCCTTGTCGCCGATCTCACGAGCGAGGATGCGGGTCGCCTTGAGGATCTCGGACATCGGGAAAGTCACGTAAGGGTCCGGAACCTCGAGATCGGCCACCTTGGAGAGAGTGTCGAGAAGAGGTCGCCCTACCACCGGCGCCGTGTCGCTCCCGTAGCGGACCTCCATGCCGCACGCCTCGGCACTGCAAGCAGTGCCGTTCTCCAGCAGGATCATGTCGTGGCCGAACTCGCGCCAAGCCGTGAGCATCGCTTCGGCCAGCAGCGCCCCGTCACGGAAGATCTCTGACATCGGCAGGCCGGAGACGCGGGCGGCCACCTGGAAATCGTGCAGATCCACCGGTACTCGATCGGGCTCGCGAAGCTGGATGGCTGCCCCTACCCTCTCAATCGAGTTCATCGAACCACTCCTCAGCTCGCCCGCGCCAGCAATGGCCTGGAATGCCCTGAGTCCGGACAAGAAGCCGCAGACCCTCTTACAGCGGTCAGTTGATCATCGTAAAGGTGACGCCGAAAGGCGCATCCTTGGGTTCCGCCATGGCTTCGCATGTCCCGCCGGCCCTCCTGACCAGATCCCGCTTCGTTCCAGCGATCCCTCGCCCGGTGCCTTCCCCGCGCCTCAGCCAAGGCGGGCGTTGCCTGTGATTGCCTCGACCATCGCCCAGAAGTTCTCGAGAGGCGTGTCGAGCTGCACGTGGTGAGTGGGTGCCAGGATGAGGCCGCCACCGGCACCAAGAGTGGCGATACGGTCAGCCACCTCGTTGGAGACCTCGTGAGAGCGGCCGAAGGGCAGCGTGTGCTGTTCATCTATCGAGCCCCAGAAACACAGGTCGTGGCCGTACTCACGTTTGACCCTGACAGGGTCCAGGGCGGCGGGCTGAATCGGGTTGAGCACATCGATCCCGATCTCGATCAGTTCCGGAATAACTGAGTAGACGCAACCATCGGTGTGATAGGCCACCTTGACGGCCGGGTTGATGGCCTTCACACGCTCGATGATGCGCGCCATGCGAGGCTTCAAGAAGCGCCGCCAGTGCCGTGGAGAGATGAGCATGCCCTGCTGCTGGCCCACGTCGTCACCGAGCCAGATCATGTCGACTCCCATCCTCGTGAGGGTCTCGGCCGCGGCAAGGTGGTAGCAGTAGGGAATCTCCAAGATGGCGTCGGCAAGATCTGGGTCCTCGATGAAATCCGTGAGCAGCTGCTCAAGCCCACGCAAGGCCCAGGCCGTCTCGAAGATGGTCGTGACAGTGGAACCGACAATCCAGTACTCGGACCCGTGCTCGTCAATGAGACGCTGGGCGTCGCCATAGAGCTCCGGTCGACCCGGGTCGGGCGGCTGGTAGCGCGCGAGAGCGTCCGCACGGGCTAGTGGGTGGATGCAGGGTTCGGTGTAGTGGCCCACCCCGTAAGGCGTCTCGTACGGTACCGACACCCAGCCCACTCCCCACTCGTCGACATACTCACGTCCCTCCCCGTAATAGGAGTTCGCCCAGCCCACCGAGGTGACGAGCAGATCTTGGTCGAGAGCTATCTCGAGGTCGTAAGGATTGCCGCCGCCGTGAGGGTTATGTGAGCCGCCGGAGACGTCGAAGCTCATGTCAGCACGGAGCCGTTCGGCGAATTCAGGTGTGAATGTCGACTGCCACGGACACCGGTCGGGTGTCACGTGACTGAGTGCTGCGGCCACTCGTTCTCGATGCATTCCTTCGCTTCCTGATCCTCACCGCGCCCCAACAGCACCGCCAAGCGGGCCGGTAAGAGGACGTGGCGATCTCCGGAGAGATCCTAACTACTAGTCGGCCATCAGCCCTGTTTGGCCCGCGGAACTGTGTCGGTGACGGTCGAGAGGTTGGCCGACGTGGAGCTTCTCTTCAGCACCCCTCTCGCGCGTCCGAGCCGCGACTAGGCCGTGGGAGCCAAAGCGGCCCGACGGAGCTGCTTCAGACGATGAAGCCACTCGACGTGGTTCCTGCCGAGCGTGTCGTGCAACGCGCAGAAGACCGAGTAGACCCCGTCATAAGTCTCGCGGTCTTGCTTCGACGGCTCGTAGCTACGCGACATCGCAGGTGCGAGCTTGAGGACTGCCGTTTCGAAGTCGTCGAAGCCGCCCCTTGACGAGCCCGCTGCGAGCGCACCGCACAGCGCCGCCCCGCGGGCGGGGATCTGGCTCGAGTCAGGAATCGTGACCTTGAGCCCGGTCACGTCGGCGAGCAGCTGCATCATGAGCGCGCTTCGCTCTGCGATCCCTCCGCATGCGACGATCTCGCGAACGGCGACACCGTGTTCCGCGAAGTTCTCGGTGATCCGTCGCGTTCCGAAGGCGACCGACTCGAGAAGCGTCCGGTAGACCTCCACCGGCGTCGTCGCGAGAGTCAGGCCGGCGATGACACCCGACAGGTCGGCATCGCCGAGGATCGTCCGGTTGCCATTCCACCAGTCGAGCGCCACCAGCCCGCTCGCTCCGGGCGCGAGCTTGGCAGCCTCCCGCTCGAACTCTTCGTGCCAACTTCCTCCGGAGCCCGCCTCGCCGCTCTTCAATCCGAGAAGGCGGCTTCCGAACCATGCGAACATGTCCCCGACTGCAGCTTGGCCGGCCTCATAGCCGAAGAACCCCGGCAGGATGCCGTCCTCCACAACGCCTGTGATCCCGGGCATCCGGGCCTCGTGACGATCGATGACGAGGTCGCATATCGACGTGCCGACCACCATCAAGAACACGCCGGGACTTTGCACGCCGGCCCCTGGGACCGATACGAACGAGTCGACGTTGCCGACGGCCACTGCGACCGATGTGTTGAGACCGAGGCGAGCTGCCACCTCTGCGCGTAAGGTCCCGGCACACCGGCCGGGGGAGGCGAAGCTCGTCCCGAGTTTCTCTGTCGGATCCGGGAACCCAGGGTAGGCCGCCTCAAAGAAAGCCCGGGAAGGCAGTCCGTCGCGTGCGGACCAGCATGCTTTGTAACCAGCCGAGCAACTCGCGCGCATGAGCGTGCCCGTGAGGTGCCAGATGATCCAATCGGTCGCCTCGACGAACGCGCTCATTGTGTCGTAAACGGGGCGGTCCCTCTGCCAGATCTCTATGAGCTTGGGGAAGTACCACTCGGACGAAAGCCGGCCGCCATAGCGGGCGAGGAAGGCTTCACCGCGCTCGGTGGCGACCATGTTCAACCGGTCGGCTATCGGTTGGGCGGAATGGTGTTTCCAGAGCTTCACCCAGGCATCCGGGTGCTCCCGCCACTGGTCAAGCTCACAAAGCGGCGTTCCGTCCCCGGTCACCGGCAGTACCGTGCAGCACGTGAAGTCGATGCCGATGCCGATCACCTCTTCGGCCGCGACGTTGCCGGCAGCTAGGGCCTCTGGAATACCGCGGTAGAGGACATCCAGGTAGTCGCTGGGGTCCTGTAGCGCGGTGTCAGGTGGGAGCTCTTGACCGCTCGAGGGAAGTCTTCGATCGATGACGCCGCTCGGGTAGCGGACTTCCGTGACGGCGAGCTCCTCGCCGCTGCCCAGGTCGAGTAGGAGCACGCGGCCGGATTCGGTCCCGAAGTCGACTCCGATCGTCACGAGCCGACCGCCCGGGCCACCCACGGGGCTCACGCTCCACCCGCCGCGGCGTGCTGGCCAGTGGCCTCGGGCTTCTTCGGGCAGACCGAGCGCCACACCCCGGTCAATAACTTCGGAATCTGAATCGCCATCTCGACATTATGTCGCGGCCTCGCGCTCACAGGATTTTGCGGTCCTTGCTCGGCAGTCTCCGATCTGAACGGAGCCAG
>Ga0181520_10002608_pt1 | contig 33124 bp, 24 predicted proteins | sample PEATcosm2014_Bin_29_FD_132451 | JGI IMG/M metagenome (GOLD analysis project Ga0181520, IMG submission 132451) | Peatland microbial communities from MTU Mesocosm Facility, Houghton, MI, USA - PEATcosm2014_Bin02_30_metaG | ecosystem: Environmental > Terrestrial > Soil > Wetlands > Peat | place...
AAAGCGATGGCAACACCAAATCCACAATTACCGGCCGACCCCATCACCCGAAAAACACCCGCCAAGGCTGATCTGCTTCACCAAAACGCCTTGAAATGACCGCCTGTGAGAAATGCAGGCTAGTGCAGGGGGCAAAGCAGCCGGCGGGACCGGCTGGTGAGTTGGCCTCAACCCTGAAAGGCCCGCTACGCCGCTTCATCGTGGATCTGAACGTGGACCCGCACGGCATTGTCTTTGACGACAGCCCGGATGGCGCGCTTCACGCCAAGGTCGAGTTCTCGCTGGTGGCCTACGATGGCGAGGGCCAGCGCGTGAATTGCCTGGACAGCGGCTTTCAGATGAATCTGAAGTCCGGCCCGTATGCGGCGGCTCTCATCAAGGGCATTCCCGTGCGTTTCGCAATCGATGTACCCGCCGGCCAGATTTCTTTGCGCATCGCGGTCCACGACCTGGGCGCGGAGCGGACCGGCTCGCTTGAAATTCCGCTTGACGTTGCGACCCGGTAGGGCGGCACGATCCCTGACCGCATGATTTTGCCCTTTTCCACCCTTGAGGAAAAAGCAGACACACCGCAAGGGGACCCACATCGGCAAAACAACAAGAACCCGGAGGCCAATGGCGAGAGCTCTTATCGCGGCCAGCGCCCGACGATGATGAAGAGGGCCAGAAGAAACAGCGCCACCGAAGGCGCGGCCGACTCCTCGCGGAGCAGATGGTAGATGCCGGCCGCCACCATCAGCAGCGCCAGCCCTCCAGCGGCGAGAAGCACGAAGAAATAGGGCCCGCCTAGATCCACCGGGACCACCACACCCAAAGCCCCGATGATCTCCAACAGGCCGACCACGGCGGCCTGACCGCGAGACATCCCAATGGGGCCAGCCTTGGATCGCTCCTCCAACGTCTTCACGAGCTTTTCATACGCGACAATCTTCGACACTCCCACAAGCAGGAAAACGCCCGCCAGAATCAACTGCGCAATCCAAAGTAGACCGTTCATGACTCGACCCGTCCCCCGTGCACGTCGCGTCGGCCGCTCAGTGCAGGCAACGAGCCCCGTGACGGCAGCAAACGATTGAACCGCGGAATCGCGGTAAATGTCAAGACTACCCCGGCTCAGCGCAGAGAGCTACTTATCCCCGAAAATGGTGGGTGTCGGCGAAGTCCCACAGGATGAACCAGCGTCCCACCCGATTGTGACTCGAATCACCCATAGCCATCGGCGACGGCTGCTAGGCTTTTACTGTCATCGGATTTCCCCTTGCGAGGTGGATCATGAGCGAAGCAACGAACAAAGGCCCCCTGAGCCCGGAGTTGCTGGCCAGGATGAACGCGTACTGGCGTGCCGCCAACTATCTCTCCGTTGGCCAAATCTATTTGAAAGACAACCCGCTTCTGGAGCGGCCGCTCACACTCGACGACGTCAAGCCGCGCCTGCTGGGCCACTGGGGCACGACGCCGGGGCTCAATTTTCTTTACGTCCACTGGAACCGCCTGATCCGCGAGCGCGACCTGAACATGCTCTACATCATCGGCCCGGGACACGGCGGACCGGGACTGGTGGCCAACACCTATCTCGAAGGCTCGTACAGCGAGATCTATCCCCATATCGAGCAAAACAAGGACGGCATCAAGCGCCTGTTCCGGCAGTTCAGCTGGCCATATGGGATTCCCAGCCACGTGGCTCCGGAGACGCCGGGATCGATCCACGAGGGCGGCGAACTGGGCTACTCGCTGGTGCACGCCTACGGGGCGGCTTTCGACAATCCAAACCTGATTGTGGCCTGCGTGGTGGGCGATGGCGAGGCCGAGACCGGCCCCCTGGCCACAAGCTGGCACTCGAACAAATTCCTCAATCCCGCCACCGACGGAGCGGTTCTGCCCATCCTGCACTTGAACGGCTACAAGATCGCCAACCCGACGGTGCTGGCGCGGATTCCCCACGCCGAACTCGAAAGCCTCATGCGCGGCTACGGCTATGAGCCCTTCACGCTGGAAGGCGACGATCCGGAAGTTATGCACCAGCAGGCCGCAACGGTCTTCGACACCATGCTGGACCGCATTGCCGCCATCCAGAAAGCGGCGCGCGAAGGAGGATCGACGGAGCGTCCGGCATGGCCGATGCTGATCATGCGCACTCCCAAGGGTTGGACCGGGCCCAAGTTTGTGGACGGCAAGCCGGTGGAAAACACTTGGCGCGCGCACCAGGTTCCTTTCGCCGAATTGCGCGAGAAGCCGGAGCACATGCGGCTGCTGGAAGAGTGGATGCGCAGCTACAAGCCCGAGGAGCTGTTCGACGAGAAGGGCGCTTTCCGGGCGGAATTGGCCGAGCTGGCGCCCAAGGGCCGTCGGCGCATGGGCATGAATGCCCACGCCAACGGCGGATTGCTGTTGCAGCCTCTGAAAATGCCCAACTTCCGCGATTTTGCGGTAAAGATCGAGGGTCGCGGCCAGTCCGACGTAGAATCCACGCGCATTCTCGGGCAACTGCTCCATGGCGTGATGGAGAACAACAAGGCGCAGAAAAACTTCCGCGTCTTCGGGCCCGATGAAACTGCCTCGAACCGCCTCGGCGACGTGATTACCGGAACGGGCAAGGCGTGGATGGCCAAGACACTGCCGGTGGACGAGAACCTGTCAGAAACCGGCCGGGTGATGGAAGTGCTGAGCGAGCACATGTGCCAGGGCTGGCTGGAAGGCTATCTGCTGACCGGGCGGCACGGCTTCTTCAGTTGCTATGAAGCTTTCATCCACATCATCGATTCGATGGTGAACCAGCACGCCAAGTGGTTAAAGGTGACGCGCGGGATTCCGTGGCGCAAGCCGATCGCGTCACTCAACTACCTGCTCTCGTCGCTGGTGTGGCGGCAGGACCACAACGGCTTCTCGCATCAGGACCCGGGCTTCATCGATCACCTGATGAACAAGAAGGCAGACGTGGTGCGCATCTATCTTCCGCCGGACGCGAACACGCTGCTTTCCGTGGCCGACCACTGCCTGCGCAGCAAGAACTACATCAACCTGATCGTCGCCGGCAAGCAGCCGGCTCCGCAGTGGCTCACCATCGATGAGGCTGTTGCCCACTGCACCACTGGGTTGGGCGAGTGGAAGTGGGCTTCGAACGACGGCGGCAGCCCGGATGTGGTGATGGCCTGCTGCGGCGATGTACCCACGCTGGAGACGCTCGCGGCCGTCTGCCTGCTGCGCACACTGGCGCCCGATCTGAAAGTTAGAGTTGTCAATGTGGTCGACCTGATGGCGCTTCAGCCTCCCTCCGAGCATCCGCATGGATTGCCGGACGAAGACTATGACCAACTGTTTCCGCGCGCCACGCCAACCGTCTTCGCTTTCCATGGCTATCCGTGGCTGATTCACCGGCTCACTTACCGGCGGCACAACCACGATCAGCTTCACGTGCGCGGTTACAAGGAGGAGGGCACCACGACCACGCCCTTCGACATGTGCGTGCTCAACAACATCGACCGCTATCAACTGGCGCTCGACGCCATCAAGCGCGTGCCGCGACTGGCGCCACAAGCCGACGCGGCCGAACAATGGTACTCCGAATCCATCCAGCGCCATCGCCTGTACGTGGCCGAAAACGGCGACGACCTGCCTAAAATCAAGGACTGGCGCTGGCCGAAGGACTGAATTGAGCGGTGTTCCCACCCTGGCCGCAAAAATAGAGACGCGGCGAGGGTGGGGCACCCAGATAACTCCGCTAACTCCGCAAACACGCGCGAAGCGCGGCTAACTCTTTGACTTACTAACTTGCTGATTTTTTCAGCGCCGAACGTTGAGGTGTTTCTTCATGTCTTCCTTGCCCGTACTGGTTTTGAACAGCGGTTCTTCTTCCATCAAGTTTTCAGTCTATGAAGCCGGCGACGGCGAGCGGCGCAAGCTGCATGAAGGCGCTGTCGACGGCATCGGCACCGATCTGGGCAAGTTCTGGATCAAGGACGCGGCCGGTAAAAAGCTGGTCGATCAAACCCCGGCCCTGCCCAATCGCGCCGTAGCCTTCAAACTCGTAGCCGACGCGCTTCACTCCGGCGACTTCCCTGCCCCGGTTGCCATCGGCCATCGCATGGTCTCCGGCGGACCGACGGTGCTGGAAAACCAGCGCATCACGCCCGCCCTGATCGACGAAATGGAGAGCTACACGGCCTTTGCGCCGCTGCACACGCCCATCGCCGTCTACATCATGCGCGAGGCGCTGCGCCTCTTCCCCGGCATTCCCAACTTCGTGATTCTCGACACCTACTTCCATCGCACCATGCCGGAAGTGGCCAAGCACATGCCCATCCCACCGGAGTATGCAGCGATGGGCGTGCGGCGTTACGGGGCGCATGGCGTTTCTTACGAGTCGATCGTTTACCAGTTGCAGCCCAATGTGCCCGAAAAGCTGATCGTGGCTCACCTGGGCAACGGCGCTTCCATCTCCGCCATCCGCAACGGCCAGTGCCTCGACACTTCGATGGGCCTGACGCCCACCGGCGGCATCATCAGCGGGACGCGCACCGGCGACATCGATCCTGGCGTGCTGCTGTTCATCCTGCGCAAATTTGTGGATGCCGGCATGACCGCCGCTGAGGCCGCCGATCAACTGGAGATCGTGGCCAGCAAGAAGGCCGGCCTGCTGGGTGTGAGCGAGCTCTCCAACGACATGCGCGACCTGCGCGACGCCATCAAGGAGGGCAACGCCAAGGCGCGGCTCGCAGTAGACAAGTTCGTCTGGACCATCCAGAAGTGGATCGGCAGCTACGTGGCTGAACTGGGCGGACTGGACATGCTGGTCTTCACCGGCGGCATCGGCGAGAACGACATCTACACCCGTGCCGAAATCTGCACCGGCCTGGGCGCACTGGGCATCGTGCTGGACCCTGCGCGCAACAACTGCCGCGGCGAAGCCGTCATCTCCGCCGAAAACTCGCCGGTCACGGTGCGTGTGATTCCGCCCGCCGAGGACCTGATCATCGTGAACCACGTGGTACGGCTGCTAGCGGAGTAAGCTGCTGCCATCGAGTTGTTCTGGATGCGTACAATTCCGCCCGCATCCAGAACAACCGCTCTACTCTCTCGCGGGGACTTCGTCGGAATCGGACCAGGAGAAACTGACGTCAGCGGCGGCAATGTGAATTTGGGATTCCCATTCGAGAATATAGAGGGAGTAACAAAGGGCCTCTGGAGGTAGAGATTTCGCGATTTTCTCCGGCAAGAATCCAGGTTCCATTCGATCAAACACAAACCAAATGCTGCCTAGATGCTCGAGAATTCTTTCATTTTCGGGCATCTCTACTCCGCTGAATAGAACCTTGTGAAAGAGAATCTCGCCGTCACGGTAGCGTGACCTATCCGGCGGAGCATCATCGGGCAGTCCCACTAAAATCCTTACATCGAGTTTGATGACCGCACATTCATAGTCATGCGCTATTGCTTTGATCTGCGCGTCATGCAGGCCGTTTGGCAGCACTTCATCCAACTCTTCTAGCGTCATCCTTCATGCCTCGGCAGGGCCAAAACTTTCAGTTGCTTGCCCAACTTTGCAAACTCGGGGTCGGCAGTCACTAGAGTGGCCCCAGTCCGCATCGCCAGTTCGGCCGCAAAGCAATCGGCAAGGCCCAGCTTATACCGAATACGCAGGCTAGCGGTAAGCAACGCAGTCTGTTCATCTACCGGCTCGGCATCGACCGCGCCGCGCGCAACTTCTATATACTTTCGTGCCTGATCCTGACTGAAATACCGGGCGAGAACATAAAGGACCTCGCTCAGATTCACAACAGAAATTGAAAGATGCGCGCGCCCCTCCTTGGCCTGTTGCACAAGTTTCTCAACGGCTACGAATCCAGGCGCTCGGCGAAAATAACGCACCAGTGCATTGGCATCCAGAACATAGTCTTTCACCGCGCATCCTCGATCTTCTTGTCTTCGCGTTCACGTTCTTTGCGCTTCTCCTCCATCCACCAACCCTCGACATCTTCCTCCACGTGGCTCAGTATCCCGCACAAGGAGAGCATCGCGTCATATGGGTTGGGAGTAAGCGTAATCTGTCCGTCCCGTTCTCCCACGGAGACCCTGGTTCCACCCTTCAATTTATATTTTTTTCGGAGCGCCACCGGAATCACCAACTGCCCCTTCGAGCTAATCGTCGCCATCTGCGCCATAGTTTCTTACCTCCAGGTAAGACAAATTGTACGCCTAGCGCGCTCCGGGCTCAACCCGTCGGCTGCACCGTACAGCCGCTTGTTTTACACTGGTAAGTCTATCCGGAGTCTTCCCTTATGCCTGCTGCCGTAGTTTCCGTCCATGCACAACGCCTTCCCTCGCCCGCCCTGCGCCGCTTTGCCTGGGGCGTGCTCGCCTACTTTATCGCTGTCATCCTGTGGGGAACGCTAGTTCGCGCCACCGGCGCGGGAGCCGGCTGCGGGAACCACTGGCCGCTGTGCAACGGCACCGTCATCCAGCACTCCGCCAGCGTGAACACGATGATCGAGTTCACCCATCGCATCACCAGCGGCCTGTCGTTCTTCGCGGTCGTGGGCCTGGTGGCGTGGACCTTCGCCGGCACGGTGCGCGGTCACCTGGCGCGCGCGGCAGCCGTGGCCTCGGTGGCATTCACGCTGATTGAGGCCGTCCTGGGAGCGCTGCTGGTCAAGCTTGGCTACACGGCGCAAAGCCAGGCGCCGCATCGCCCGGCCTTCCTGGCGCTGCACCTGACCAATACGCTGCTGCTGCTGGCCGCGCTCACGCTGACCGCGCACCTGCTCAGCCGGCGCAAGGGCTACCTGCGCGGCAACATCCGCCTGGTTGCGCCCTTTGGCGCGATCGCAAGCGTGCTGGTGGTGCTGACTGTCGGCGTGACCGGATCGCTGGCTGCGCTGGGCGATACGCTGTTCCCGGCAACCTCGCTGGGCCAGGCGCTGGTGCTGGATTTCTCCCCTGCCAGCGGCTGGCTGGTGCGCTGGCGCTGGACGCATCCGACGGTCGCGTTTGTGGCCAGCATCTTTCTGATCTGGCTGCTGGTGCGGGCGGCACAACGCACCACGCATTGGGACAATCGCGGCCTCTCCGCGCTGGTGTTATTGCTGCTGGCCAGCGTGTATGTGCTGGGATTGCTGGACGTCGTGCTGCTGGCCCCGCTGTGGGTGCAGGTGGCGCACCTGCTGGGCGCAGACACGCTGTGGGCTTCGCTGGTGGTGCTGACGGCGCGTCTGACGCTGCAACCGAAGGAAGCAGAAGAGCGGAGTTAGCGGAGCTAGCCGAGTTAGCCGAGTTAGCGAAAAGGCCCCGCGAAGAGGCCTTTTCTGTTCGCGGATCCTAGGGAAGTGCATGTTCTCCCACCCTTGCCACAAGAACAAATACGTGGCAAGGATAGGGCACCCAGCGGGTTCCATGATCCCTGATCCCTGTTCCCTGTTCCCTGCCTCACTTCACCAGCACGCCAGCCGCCGGGTAGACGGTGCCGTTGGCGCTGGCCTGGATGATGGGCAACTCCGGCGTCGCCGTCAGCCACTCGATCTTGCCGTCGCGCAAAAGGACCGTGTCCTCGGTCTTGCCGCCGCGAATGCTGGGGTTCCAGGCGAAAGCCTGGTTGTTGACCACGGTCTCAGTTCCATTGGGCGTCGCCACCCACTCGCGCTCGCCGTAGCCAGCCGGTCCGCCCTGGTGGTGGAACTTCTCCTCGCCAGGATAGCCCTCGGCCGCATATGCCGCCTGGGCCACACGGAACAGTTCGGCGGAGGTTGCGCCCACACGGGTTGCGTCCAGCAGCGCGGCATTGACCTGCGCCGCGGACTTGAAGCGCGCCGCCAGTTCGCCGGGCAGTTCGCCAAAGTGAATGAAGCGGGTAATCGAAATGACCAGCCCCCACTTGCGCGCGCACAGGTTGAGCATTCCATACTGCTTGAGCCGGCGGCCGCGCGGGACCGCGTGCTTATACTTCAAGATCCGGTCGTCCACGGCATAGAGCGCGACCGAAGGCAGAATGCCCCGGCGCAACAGGCCGGCCTCGGTGATGGCTTCGAGGTCGTACTCGCTCAGGCCCGGCTCAACCTGGTTGAGCGCCTCGACGGTGGCCGCAACGGTCTCCGCACCCAGCCAGCGAAAACGCGCAATTTCGGTCTCGCTCAGCGACGCGCGCAAGGGAAACAGGCTGACCAGCGTCAGACCCGCGCCCGGCGTATCCGAGCCCAGCGGCCCTCCGGCCAACCGCGCAGCAGCGGCAACCGTATCGTCCGCGTACCAGGGAAAAAGCACCGGCTCAAAATCCAGCGCGCCAAACTCCTCGTCGTGGGCCCGCGGCGCTTCATTCTCCGTGGCCAGGTAATAGCGGCCGCCCGCAGCGGTCACCAGCACCGAAACCACCGCGGTTTCGCAGGCCGTACATACCACTTCCTCGACCGCGCCGCCCGTCAGCCAGGCAATGTTCTCGTTGCGCCGGATGAGCACGCCGGCCAGATTCTGACCGCGCAGCCACTCGACCAACCGCTCGTGCTTCGCGTCCAGTTCCGCGTTCCACTCCGCTTCCGTCGCCAGCGTGGTTCCATTCACTACCAGGCTCTTGCCGATTCTTTTCGTCATGATTGCGCTTCCTTTTCAATACCGGGAACAGAGGTCAGGGATCAGGGGTCAGGCGCTTCGCGGCGGGTCCCTTTGTTTCTGGATCGTCGCAACCCCTGTTCCCTGTTCCCTGATCCCTGTTCCCTATTCCCTGTTACCTGTTACCTGTTACCTGTTACCTGCCTTGCTTAGTCTTCGAGTTCTGGATGATAGTGGCTTTCCCATCCAAGATAGCGCGCGGCCTCGTGGATGGACTTCGAAACATCGCTGAAGTTGGCGGCCACGTGGTGCTCGAAGCCCTCGCGGCAGATGTACTTGAGGAGCTTCTGCAGTTGCGGAATCTCGACCACGCCGGCGCCGCCGAACGTTTCCAGTGGATCGTCGGTGAACTTGCCCGGGCCCGTGTAGCCGCGGATGACGCCGCGGCTGTCGTCGGTGGAGTAGCGGGCGTAGGTCATGGCGCCAGCCTTCACGCGGCCCACGCAGGTGCCGAAGGTGTTCTCCTTGCCCACCGTGCCCGCGATGATCGCCTGGTAATCCATGGTCGGAGCCTGGGCGAAGAAGTGCTTGGGCAGGTTGGAGCAATGGAAGCAGACACACTTGTCGGGATGGCTGCCGTAGTTATTGTTCCAATCGAGCAGGGCGCTCGGCGTCTGGCTGGCCAGGGCCAGCATGTACATGCTCAGCACGCCGGGGACATCCACTTCGCAGGCCGAGGGGATGAGGTTGTTGCTCATCATGCTCATGATGGTGCAGGGCACCACGCCGAAGAATTCTTCCATCGAGGTCCAGCACTGAACCGCGCTCACCGTGCAGTTGGTCTGCTTCATCCAGCCGTCGATGACCGCGCCCAGCTTTGACATCTTCATGAGCGCCGCCTCGGGAATGCCCTTGGTGGAGACGTAGCTCTTGATGGCGGCGAGCTTGGCCTGTGCCGCGTCGTCAGAGTCCTTCATCCTGTTGATGCGGCCGAAGATCTCCGACAGATCGATGGGCTCAATGGAGATGCCGGCGGTCTCGAAGATGCGCTCGGAATAGCGAACGGTGTTGAAGGCCGCCGGACGCGCGCCGATGGCGCCGATCTTGAGGTTCTTCAGGCCCTTCACGATGCGGCAGACCGCCGAAAACCACTCCAGATCGGCAGTGAACTCGGCCGACGTGAGGCTCTCGGTGTGCAGCGTAGTCAGCGAATAAGGAATGCCATACTGCATCATGTTGTTACAGCAGCTCATCTTGCCGCAGAAACTGTCGCGGCGCATGGCGATGGTCATGTCGTCGGAGCGGTCCGGCGTAGCCTGCACCAGCACCGGAACCTTCAGTTCGGAGAGACGAATGGCGTCCACAATGCCGCGTTCCTCTCCGAAGTTAGGCAAAGTTACAATGATGCCGTCGATCTCTTCGGCGTGCTTTTTGAAAAGCTCCGCGCAGCGCTGTGACTCGGCGTAGCTCTCCACTGCACCAAACTTCGACTCCTCCGGGCTCAACACCACGACCCGGGCGCCAGCTGCTTCCAGAACGGAAATGATTTCTTCGCGGCCGGACTTTGCCAGATGATCCGGGAAGAAGCCGCGGTTGCCCACTACCACGCCAAATGTCATGACTCGTTGCGTTGCCATACTCTCTACTCCCTCTTGCCACACCGCATCTGCGGCTCCATTGCGCCTGCCGGCGGCCCGGAATTGCCGTCCTGGTTCCGGACAGCCGCGGCAGGATTCGTTATTGAACTTCTTCCCACGCCAGAACGGCCTGGCGCGCGCTTCTCCAACACAACTTCAAGTGATTCCCTGCGAACCCGGGTCCTGCGCCTTTGTGGGAGCTGCAGGGCCGTGGCAGCGCCTACTTGCTGGTGCGGCCGGGACGGAACTTGACCACGTAAAGCACCCCAATTGCTGCCAGAATGCCACCCCACCAGATGGGCGTGTGCAGGTAGTTCAACTCAACCGGAGCCATGGGGCCGATCACTGCTTCGAAAATTCCATAGCCAAGGATCAGCGACCCATAAATGAGCAGCAGTACTCCAATGAAAAACCAGATCGGTATTCCGGAACCATGCATACGCTTCTACCTTTCCTCTCTTGGTCCCGTGCCGGGAACGCGCCCGGCCCGGGGCCTGTATAACTCTTTCGCTACCAGAACAAAATGTTGAGGGCGGCAAAGATAATCACCACCAACACGGCCCAGATGTACTCGTTCTTGTAAAACGGAACGGGCTCTTCCTTGGGCAATTTGGTTGCTCCATAGACCAGTCCCTCCAGTTCCGCGGCCGGGCGCGGCTTGGTGAGCAAGCTGATGACCACCACCAGGACCGCGGCGAAGAGGAATGCCCACAGCGCACGGAAGACATTCTCGGCCATTGGCTTGGCACCGGTCGAAAGCGCGACCGTGGCCAAAGCGGCGGGGGTGAGCTTGACCCACATGAACAGGCCTGCTGAGAAGATGATGCCCAGCAGAAGGCTCAGGAAACCCGCCAGACGCGTGGCGCGCTTCCAGAACATGCCAAAGAGAATCACCGCCAGCAGCGGCGCAATAAAGATGCTGAACAGCGCCTGCACGTAATCCATGATGCCGTGCGCGTGCATCACCAGGTAGGCTGCGCCAATGGAGACTGCAACGCCGACCACAATGGCCATTCGGCCCACCATGACGTAGTGGCTGTCGGAGCCCTTCTTGTTGATGAGCGGCTTGTATATGTCGTAAGTCCACACCGTGGAGAAAGCGCTCACGTTGCCCGCCATGCCGCTCATGAAACCGGCAATCAAGGCCGTGATGCCGAGACCGAGAAGGCCGGGTCCCAGGTAGCGGACCATCATCAGGGGCAGAGCCTGGTTGTAGCTGTGCAACTCGGCGTCATCCCCGCCGGCCAGAACCTTTTGCCGGGAGGCCGCGGTGAGGTTGGTCTTGGACATGGCAGCCGAGCAGGCGGCCCGGTCGGCAACCTGGCCTGAGGAATTGAGCGAGCAGGTGGCGACTACATCTTCACCCACCAGTTGACGGCGGCTGCCGTCGGCATTCTGCAGGAGCACCAGGCCGAGCAAACCGGGCAGGATGACGATGAACGGAACCGCCATTTTAAAGAACGAGCCAATGATCGGAGCCATCCGCGCAGCACGCAGATTGCGAGCGGCGAGAACGCGCTGGACGACGAGGAAGTCCGTGGTCCAGTAGCCGAAGCTGATGACGAAGCCGAGGCCAAAGACAATGCCGGTCCAGTGCACGCCCATGGGGTTGGCAGCGAAGTGGGCGGTATCGCGCCAGAGATGGAAGTAGCTGTCTGAGCTGACGCCGGTGACCGACTGCATGTTGGTCATGATCTGGCGCTTCAGGCCGCTGACTCCGCCAGCCTGATAGAGACCGAGAATCGGAACCAGCAAGGCGCCGCCCCAGATGAGGACGAACTGCAAAACCTCATTGAAGATGGCCGAGCGGAGACCGCCCAGGCCAACATAGAGCGCGACCGCGATGGAAGAAACGAAGATGCTGAACGTGATGTCCCAGCCCAGGACGACCTTCATGACCACGGCCATGGCGAACATGTTGACGCCGCTCATGAGGATCATCTCAATGGCGAAGGAGAACGCCGCGACGCTGCGGGCGTGGCCGCCATAGCGCAGGTCCAGGTAGCCGGGGACCGAGTGGGTTTTGCAAACGTAGTAGAAAGGCATCATCACCAGGCCGAGAAACAGCATGGCGGGGATGGCGCCGACCCAGTACCAGTGGGTGGCCAGAATGCCGTACTGATAGGCTGAACCGGCCCAGCCCATCAGTTCCAGCGAGCCCATGTTGGCCGAAACAAAACTTAAACCGGCGATCCAGGCGGTCATTTCACGGCCGGCCATGAAGAACTCTTCGCTGGTGTTGGATTTGCCTTTGAGATAAATGCCGATCCAGACCACCATCCCGAAGTAGATGGCGATGACGGCGATGTCGAGGGGCCTCAAATGCGCCAGCGGAGCGGCGCTGAAAGCCAGGAGGGCCGGGAGCGGAGCAAAACTGCCGGCGGCGATGGAAGCTGGGACCAATCCGTACATTGCTTCACCTGCGAGGGGTGATTTCGTTCGCGATGGCTGCGGACGTTCGCCCCTTAGTAAATGGGTTTACTCCAACACTTGTCAAGCGGCAAGGCACGTTCCGCGGAGAAAGAAGCCGCGGTGGCCTGCTGGCAGTGGCGAACTCGGGGGGCCTTAAAAAGCAGAAGACGTCCGGAGTCGAGAAAGCGTTTACCGGACGAAGTGTAGCACAATTCGCCCTGCTTGCAATACCCTCCCCTTTTTTTCTTCCTTGTCTTGCCTGCGGAACGAAGGTACCTTGAGACATGGAACTCTGTTTTTCCCCGCTTCCCTGCACAAACCAATCAACCTCTTGTCCGAATTGAACGCAGTCGCTTGCTCAGCACCATCCTCGCCCCAAGGAGAGTCGTCCATGCTTCCGTCTGTTGATCCCGTCCCGCGTCGCAGTTTCTCCCGCCGCTCATTCTTCCGTTTCGCCGCCGGCGCCTCGGCCCTGGCCGGTTTGCCCATCCTCACTGAAGCCCATCTCGCCCTGGCGGAGCGGCCCAAGTTCGCCGATCCCAACAAGGGCATTCACATCGATGCCAACGAAAACCCGCTGGGGCCGTGTGAAGCAGCGCGCAAGGCGATTGTGGAGATCATTCCCAGGGGCGGACGCTACCTGTTCGACATGGAGGAAGACCTGACCGCAACCTTCGCCAGGCTCGAAGGCCTGAGCGCGGATTCGGTGATGCCCTTTGCCGGCTCCAGCGCGCCTCTGCACTTCACGGTGCTCGCGTTTACCGACAGGAACAAGCCGCTGGTGATCGCCGATCCGGGTTACGAGGCGCCGATCTGGGCCGCCGAGGTGTCGGGCGCGCCGGTCATCAAGGTTCCGCTCGCCGACCCCAAGGGCGCGGCGACGCACGACATCAAGGCCATGCTCGCAGCGGCCTCAGCGCCGGGCCTCATTTATATCTGCAATCCCAACAACCCCACGGGCACGGTCACCAGCCGGGCTGATATTGAGTACGCGGTGGCCAACGCGCCCAAGGGCACGATCCTGCTGATCGACGAGGCCTACATTCATCTCTCCGACACCACGCCATCGCTGGACTTTGTGAAGGCCGGCAAGGACGTGATCGTGCTGCGCACCTTCTCCAAGTTGTATGGGATGGCCGGCATCCGCATGGGTTTTGCCGTCGCCCGGCCCGACCTGCTCAAGAAGATTGCGTCGCTGGGTGGGTTGAGCGCGCTGCCCATTACCGCCTTGGCCGCGGCCAAGGCCAGCCTGCTGGACCCGGACCTGGTGCCCGCGCGCAGAAAGTTCATCGGCGACACCCGCCGGGAAACGCTTGCCTGGCTGAGCGCCCAGGGCTACGCAACCACGCCCTCTGAGAGCAACTGCTTCATGCTCGACGTGCGGCGGCCCGGCAAGGAAGTGCTGGCCGCCATGGCGGCCAGGGAAATCTACATCGGCCGCATCTGGCCCGCATGGCCGACTCAGGTCCGGATCACGGTGGGCACTCCCGATGAGATGATGGCCTTCCGCAGGACATTCCAGGAGGTCATGGCCAGTTCGACCGCTGGAATGGTGCCGCCGGCATTGGCCCGTAGGCTGGCCGAACGGCCCTTTACGCACATGTCGTAGAGGCAGGGAACAGGGATCAGGGATCAGAAAGGGCAAGAGGCCCCATCCGATGGATGGGGCCTCTTGATTGGGTCTTGCCATGTCGGTCGAAACCGGATGGGTGCCCCAGGTCTCGACATTGAGACCTGGGAAGTTGAAGTTAACGTTCACCCGGACGTGGTGCTAGAAGATGATCTTCAGAGAAAACTGCACATTGAACGGCTCGCCGGGACCGATGCCGGGATTGCCCAGATAGGGCCCCAGGGTGGAACCGATGGTGCCGCCCTCGCCGGCAAACGGAAAGCCCACAGGCGCAAGGTTGGTGTGGTTGAAGATGTTGAACATGTCCGCACGGAACTGGGCGCTGACCCTCTCCTTGATGGGCGTGTTCTTCAGCAGGGCGAGATCTACGGCGGAATAGCCGGGGTTGTAGTTCTGGCCGCGGCGGGTGGGCGAGTAGGTGCCCGCCGAAGCATCGACGAACGCGGTTGGGCTGAACCACTGGACCACGCCACCCGAGATTGCGTGCGAAACTCCGGCTTTCGGATTGGAAACCACCTGCACCGCGCGGTCCGCGCTTTCGCCGTTGCCGCTGGGGTTGCTGCTGGAGGTCACGGTGAAGGGCGTGCCGCCGTGGAAGGAGAAGCCGGAGTTGAATTCCCAGCCTGTGGTCAGGCGGCTGGGGCCGCTGAACTTCGGGACCTGGTAGTCGAAATAGCCGGTGAGCGTGTTGCGCACATCAAAGTCCGAGTTGCCGTATTCCGCCTGCTCATCCAGCGGGTTCTGCGGAACATAGGGCAGTTCCCCGGTCTCGTAGTCCAGCGCGTGCGACCACGTATAGCCCAGCGACGCCGCGAGACCGTGCCAGTTTTGCACGCGCAGCGATGTTTGCAGCGAATTATAGATGGAACCCAGGTTGCTACGCGCTTCGTCGATCACGCCGAAGTTTGGAAACTGACTGAAGTACGGGCGCGAACATTGCAAGTTGTCGCCGGTTGTTCCCTGGGGATTGGCCGCAGTTGGCGCAGTGGCCCCACTGTACTGGGGCAAGCAGGTGGTAGAAGTGTAGGGAACGGAAACGTTCAAGCTGTTAACTGCGCCGGGATTGATGTCAAACAGGCCCAGAAGGTGCGTTCCCTTGGTGCCCACATAGCCCAGTTGAGCCACCACCGACGGGGTAAAGCTATGCTGGACATTCAGGTCAATCGATTGGGTGTAAGAAGGACGGAAGTGCTTGTCAAAGGTGGAGATGCTGACAACCCCTGCACCGGCCAGCGCGTTGGCATAGGTCTGGAACAACGGCTGGCCGCTTTGAATCACCTCGTTCAACCCGGCCGCCTGCGCCACCTCCGCGCTGCCGGCCGGGTTTAAACCGGGGCCAAAGACCGAGATATTCTGGGCTCCATTGTTCTGCAGGATCGACTTCATGAAGATGGAATCCTGATAGAAACCATAACCGCCGCGCAGAACCGTTCTGCTGGAGTCACCGATCTGGTAAGAGAAGCCTACCCGCGGGCTGACCCCTCCCCAGAACTTGGGATAGATATCCGACACACTCTGGCCAGCCACGGCAAGGCCGGTCGACATGGAGGGATCGAAGATGGAGAGGTTTGGATAAGCGGAGTGAACCGGGCCCTCATAATCGTAGCGCAGCCCGTAGTTGAGGCTGAGTTTTCTGCTTACCTGCCACGCATCCTGGCCGTAAATGGCAAAGGTGTTCACAAAGACTTGCCGTTTGGGGTCGCCCAGAATGATCTGAGACTCGTGGGGATCGAAGCAGCCGGCAAGAAAATCCGACAAGTAAAGAACATTCGGATCCGTCGTGTCGGGCGCCGAGCCCTTGTTCTTGGTGGCCAAGGCCGCGCAAACCGTGGCCGTGGTCGACCACGGCCCCTGCGACCCATCGAAATAAATCGTTCCGCGCTGGCCGGTCTGGTAGAAGTCATCTACCTGCGCCTGGCGGATTTCGCCGCCGAAGTGAAGCTGATGGGCGCCCTTGGTCCAGGTCAGGTCTTCATCCAGATGGCCGGTGATGTCGTTGCGGCCGGAGGGAGCGGTCACGCCCAGCGGATCGAATCCGTTGCCGCTGGCTGAAAGCCCGTTGCTGGCCTTGGTGGGACCGATGACCAGGTGGGGCGCGCCGGCCAGATCGGTCGCCGTTACACCGGTATTCAATCCCAAGCCGATAGGATTGAAGTCGATATCGGCATCGGAGAATACCTGGTTGAAGTAACTCACGCCTGCCGACAATTGATTAGTGATGCTTGTCGAAAGCACGCGGTTATAGACCAGCGAGAAGTTCTGCACGTGGATCGGGGCGTTCTCGAAGTAGGGGGTCAACTCGGAGGACGTGGGGGCGGTCTGTGTCCCCTGGCCAATGAACCAAGTGAACGCGACGTGGTCCTTCCCGGTGAGCTGCTCGTCAAACTTGGCGATGCCGTTGAAGCTATGGCCGGTGATGTTGCCGGTGGCCGAGTAATTGTCTGAACTGGCGGGTCCGGTCAGCGCCGAGGCCGGCCAAAGACCGGGAAGAGTGCCGTTGCCATTCAGCAGGTTCACGGTAACCGGGTTCTCAGTCACACCGTACTGGCTCAGAATGGCCAGGGCCGCGGTCTGGTATGCGGCGGAGGGCTCTGTGGCTTTGGTTCCGGCGCCGATGAGAAAATTCTCGTGCTCTCCCGAGAGGAAAAAGAAGGACTTGTCTCTCCAGATTGGGCCCCCAACCGAGAATCCATAATGCTGATCGCGGGTGGCCGGCTTGGAGGATTCGAACGGATTGTCCGCCTGGAAAAACTCGTTGTGATTGAAGTAGTAGGCTGTGCCGTGCAGCTTGTTCGTGCCCGCCTTGATGGTCAGGTTGGCCGTACCTCCGGAGTTGCGTCCAATCTCAGTCGAGCCCGCGGTTACAAATGAGAAGTTGTCGATCGCATCGATGGGCAAAATGACGCCCGCAAGTGCCGAAACACCGCCCTGGTTGACGGCCGGAATGTTCCACCACAGGTCGTTGTTGTCGGTTCCCTCGATCTGCCAGTTCACTGAATTGGAACGGGCGCCGTCCACGCTCGACATGCCACCGCCGCCGCCCGTTGAAAGGCCGGCAAAGCCGGTGGTCTGGGCCAACATCTGGGTAAAGTCGCGTCCGCTGTTGGGCAGGTTTTGCACCACGACTTCAGGAATGGCCGTCGACTGCTCGTCGGTCACTGTGTCCAGTGTCAACGCGTCCGCCGTGACCTCGACCGTCTGCGCGGCGTTGGCCACCGCGAGCTTGACCGGTAACGTGTAACTCACGCTGGCCGAGACGGTCACCTTGTTCACTTTGACTGAGGAAAAACCGGTAGCCGAGACGGTCACCGAATAATCTCCCAAGGGCAGGTTTGTGAAGGCAAACTCGCCGGCGCTGGAGCTCACCGTCTTGAGCGAGGTGTTGGTTGCTGTTTCAACCGCGGTTATCAGCGCGCCTGGCACCACGGCGCCCGATTGGTCGGTTACCGTTCCGCTGATGCCGCCGCGAAACGTCTGGCCCGAGACGCTGGCCGGCACGGCCACAAAAACGGCCAGAGCCACCAGCACGAGAATGAATACACTTCGAGTCAATCGATGCGTCATTGCGCCTGTCCTCCAGATTTTGTCGATCAGGTTGTACGGTTTTGCGCCCAATAAAGAAGGGGAAGGGGTGAAAACTGTGCGAGCGCTTATGAACGAATGAGTCCCTATATTTTCTTTGGGTGTCTACAGGAATGGAAGGTGTTCAGCGGAATTTCCATTCCCAAACATACAGAAAAATCAGATAAGGAAGCAATAAAGAATCGCATAAAAATCTGTATGAGAGACAAAGTGCTGAGGCTGAAAACGACTTGCACCTGGCTGCTGAGCGGGATGGACGCCCGGTTTTCCGGCCGGAGCTTTCTATTGGGCGCTAACGGCAGGCCGAGGTCTCAAGCTTAACCAGTTTATTTTTATATATTTATGATCGATGCGATGGGCTGAGAGATCCCGGCCGGAACGCCGCACAAGCGCCCGGGAGCCTTGCGATCGTGGCGCGTCCCAGCGGTCCTTTGCTGTCGGCCGGATTCGGCCAGCGGAGTGCAGGACCGAAGCCACGGCCACGGCAAGGTGGGCTGGATCCACCCCCCTGACGTCCTTCCAGGCACCGCACGAAGCCGGTTATGGCCCCGAAACCCCGGGTGAGCCAAATCACTTCTGGTGGTGCGCTCCGGCACATCCCGGCAGCACACTCGGCAGCACACTGAGGGCGTACGAGGTGAATGCCATGCCCGATACTCTCCCAGATCGAGGCAAGGAACGCTGGAGCCATCCAGCCGTAATCCTCGTCGCCACCGACTTGTACGACCTGGACCGGCTGATGCCGTTTGCGCTGGATCACGCCGCCGGCAGCGGGTCGCGTCTGATTTTATTGCACGTGCTGGCTTCCGGCGCGGCCATGTCGGTGGATGCTGTTGGATTGCCCTACTACGACCCTTCCGGTGCGTTGGAGTTTGCCAGTAAGACGCTTGAACCCTGGTGCGCGATGGCGCGCCGCAAGCAGATCGGTTGCGATGCCCTGGTGCGCGAGGGGCATGTGGCGCAACAGATCGCCGCTACCGTTCGCCAGTTTCAGGCAGACCGTATTTTTCTCGGCACCCGGAGCCGGAGCAAACTGGGCAAGCTGCTTCTCGGCTCCGTGGCAGAACAAGTGCTGCGCTCGGTCAACCTCCCGGTCATTACCGTGGGACCCGAGGCTCATCTCCCGGTGGCAGGCAGCGGACAGAAGAAGGTTGTGCTGCACGCCACAACACTGAGAGAGACCTCCCGCCCGAGCGCAGCGCTTGCGTGCCACATTGCGGCCAGCCAGGATTGCCGGCTGGTGCTGCTCCATGTCCTGCCCCCCGTCAATGAGATGGAGCGAAAAGGACTGCCCACGGGTCTTGACTCAACGGCGTTGCACGAGCTGCGCATTCTGGCCCAGGAAACCGGCGCAGACGCCAGCATTGCGGTGGAAGCGCATGTCGCGCACGGCAACCCGTCCATCGAGATTCTGGCTGAGGCCGCCGAGCGGGGCGCCAGCTTGATCGTTCTTGGAGCTACGCTCCGGTCGGCATTTGAGAACCTGACCCGGGACCGCACCATTTACCGGGTTCTGGCCCATGCGCGCTGCCCAGTGCTTACCCTGCGCGAGCCGCTTGCCCACCCGGCTGAAAGCGAAGCGGAGCGGCTGGCTTTTCACCAGTGACGCAAGAGCGCCTGGAACCGTCCAGAAGGGAACGAACTGCAAGGGAAACTTTCCCCTGCCAGCGGAATTCCGACCGCGCCGTAGCCCGGGCAATCGCTCGAGCAGTGAAAGGGGGAATAGACGCGCTCGTACCGCCCTCCGGGGTAGCCGGTTTCGATTGGGCTGCGCTCCCAGGGTTTTGCTGCGCTCCAGGCTGGCTATTCTCTCCTCCTGGCTTCTGAAAGACTGTCTTCGATTCTTCTTTTCAGCAGCGGGCTGCCCTTTGGATACACCTTCAATATGCCACGAAGCACGTCTACTCGAACTGGAGCAAGACGATTTCGGGGTGCGTTCCGACGCGCATCGGGGGGCCCCAGGTTCCGGCGCCGCTGGACGTATAAACCTGCAGATCGCCGAATTGCTGCAAGCCGTAAGTGAACCTGCCGAAGGCGCGCCGGGTGAGCCAGGTGAAGGGGAAGACTTGTCCGCCGTGGGTGTGGCCTGAGAGTTGGAGACCGACGCCGGCGTGCTCGACGATGGGCAGGCGGTTGGGCACGTGGTTGAGCAGGATGCTGGCCCGTCCGGGGACTAGGCCAACGCTCTCCAAGGTGGCGCGCAGACGGATGGGGAAGGTGGCATCGCCGTAGGAAACGCCGACGATGTCGAGGCCGTCGACGGTGACTTTTTCGTTGTCGAGAACGCGGATGCCGATGGCGGAGAGGACCTCGGTGTAGTAGGCGGCGTTGCCGAATTCGTCGTGGTTGCCGGTGGTGAAGTAAGCGCCGAGAGGCGGGTCCAATTCGCCGAGGGGCGCGGCCAGGGTGTGGGCGTCGATTTTGGAACCGTCGAAGACGTCGCCGGGGAGGAAGACAATGTCCGGGTTGAGCCGTGCGGCGTGCGCCACGATGCGGCGGCTGAAGGCGGGGCCGTTGATGTGGCCCAGGTGCAGGTCGCTCAGGACCAGGGCGGTGCGCCCGCGCCAGGACTCGGGCAGGCCGGAAAGCTGGACCCGGATGCGGCGAATGCGAACCCAGCGGGCATTGATCAGGCCATATACGCCGGCCACAAGCGCCAGGCTGAACAGCACGACGGCCAGTAGCGGCTTGTCAGGCCGCGTGCCAAGGCGGGCCAGGAAGAACCCGACCGGCCAGCAGAGGACGGCGGCCAGGAAGAAGAAGTTGAGCAGACCCAGCCACACGGCGGCTAGCCAGTATAGAGCCGTGATGAGCCGGTTTGCGAAGTAGAAGCCGAGCAGGGCGGCGGTGATGAAACTGATGGACAGCAGAAAAAGACCGGCGCTCAAGGCCAGTGCGCCCGATGGTCCGGGGTTGCCCCAGAAGGCGATCCAGGTACGGTAAATGAACCAATGAGCAAGAAATAGAAGGGCCTGGATAAATGCTATCGCCAGGATTGGCCAAGCTTTCAAACCGGGATCTCCTCGTATTCAATTCTTGCATGAGCGGTGACTGGTCCGCTGCCACTTGCCTGCCGAGCAAAGTTTCGCTTATGTTGCTCTGCACTATGGCAAACGTGCTTTCCGTTGCTGGATATGCCTCGAAATACAAACTCCCGGGCGCCAGGCCTGTCGGCTTCCTGGGAGGACTTTGGCATGGGTTCATTGCCCCGATCACTTTTATCGTCAGTCTGTTCGCGACTGGTGTGAGCATCTATGAGACGCACAATAACGGGCGCTGGTATGAGTTCGGGTTCATGCTGGGCATCAGTGCCCACTCCGGCGACAACCATGCGCGTCATGCGATGGGCGCGTAGAAACCCGGCGATCAAGTAGCCCGGCGCGTGAAACAATCCTTTTTGATGCCGGTCACCCAGGACAACGCGCTCGGGCTCTACATTTCGATTCCGTTTTGCCGGTCGAAGTGCACCTACTGCAACTTTGCGTCGGGGGTGTATCCGGCCAGCGAACACGAACGCTATGTGGCTCGGCTGGTCGAGGACCTGCGAGCGTCCGGCGCGTGGGCGGCGCGGACGGGCGTGGACCTGCCGCGGCGCGTGGACACGGTCTACCTGGGCGGCGGAACGCCCAGCCTGCTGGAGCCGGGGCTGATCGAACAATTGTTTGGTGCGATTCGAGCGGAGTTCGACGTGGACCGGGACGCGGAGATAACCGTCGAATGCGCACCGGGGCAGATTGCGGATCAGGCGCTGGAGGCGCTGAGGACGGCGGGAGTAAACCGCGTGAGCCTGGGCGTGCAGTCGTTTATCGACCGCGAGGCGGCCACCAGCGGGCGCCTGCACAGCCGCGCCGTGGTGCTCGAAGATCTGCGCCGGCTGCGCGGGGCGGGAATCGCCAACCTGAGCGTGGACCTGATTGCGGGGCTGGCCGGGCAGACCTTCGCTTCCTGGGAGGAGTCGCTCGCGGTGCTCGCAGCCACGGGCGTGCCGCACGCCAGCGTCTACATGCTGGAGGTGGACGAGGATTCGCGGCTGGGCCGCGAAGTGCTGGCGCGGGGGACGCGGTATCACGCGGGATTGGTTCCGACCGACGATGCGGTTGCCGAGATGTACGCCATCGCAATTGGCCGGCTGGGCGGAGCCGGGCTCGCGCAGTACGAGATTTCAAACTTCTGCCGGCCGGGGTCTGAGTCGCGGCACAATCTGCGCTATTGGCAGCGGCGGCCTTACCTGGGCCTGGGGCTGGATGCCTCCTCGGCACTGTTTTCGGCAGATGGCGTGCGGCCTGCGCGCTTGCTGCGCTCGACGACCAGCGACGACCTGAAGGCGTATCTCAGCGGGCAGGGGGGCGTCGAAACGGAATGGCTTGAGCCTGCGCGGCAGCACGAAGAGGCCTGGTTCCTGGGACTGCGGCTCAATGCCGGGGTGGACGTGGCTGCCGTGAAAGGTGAGTTTGGACGAGCGATGGTTGCGCCGGCGCTCGAGGTTGTTGGGCGGCTGGCCGAGAACGGGCTCGTGGCGTTCGACGGGAAAACGGCAAGCCTGACCGCGCGGGGACGGCTGCTTTCGAACGATGTGTTTCAGGAGTTTCTGGAATTGCCGGTGGAAACAGGGAAAACTGGCGTCGAGGCGCGGGCGTAACGATGCAGTTGTAAATCGAGGATTCCGGAGGGAGCCGAGGGCTTCAGCCCTCGGAAAGAGCCCACGCATTCTTCCCGTCCCTTTCGGTTCCCTGGGCAGGGCAATCGCATGAACGCAATTTGTTGTAGAGATTGGCTCCTATCAGTCGTTCAAGTGCCTGGCCGGCTGCATTTCCTCCCGGAGGGAGGATCGAAAATAGCCCGGGTGAAGCGCAGCGAAACCCCGGGAACGCAAGCCAACGGAAACCACCCAGCTCCGGAGGAGCGGTACGACCCCGTCCATTTGCCCCTGGCTGTTCATGCGATGGCCCTGTTCCCTGGGCTTGAACCCCACGGCCTCCAGCCCGTACCCTTCAAAATGTGTGTTCCGTGACAAATTTCACTCCACAGGAACACGCAAGGAGAACACTGAATTGGGCGTCGAATCCATCCCCCCGGCTGAAGACAACAAAAACGTACTCCGCACCGGCCTTTCCGGCTATGAGCTGATGCTGAATCCCCGGCTCAACAAGGGCACAGCGTTCACTGAAGCCGAACGCGATGATTTCGCGCTCCACGGCCTGCTGCCGCCCCACGTTGGCACGCTTGAAGACCAGCGCGAGCGCCGCAAGAGAGTTCTGGACAGCCGGCCGACGGCGTTTGGCAAATACAGCAACATGCGCGACCTGCAAGACAACAACGAGACCCTCTTCTACTCGCTCATCGAGCACTACACCGAAGAGATGCTGCCCATCGTCTACACCCCGGCGGTTGGCGAGGGCTGCCAGCGCTTTAGCGAAATCTGGTGGCGGCCGCGCGGACTGTTCATCAGCTATCCCAACCGCGGCCGCATCGACCAGATACTTGCCGATCCCCGCTTTGACGATGTGCGCTGCATTGTCGTCAGCGACGGAGAGCGCATTCTGGGCCTGGGCGACCAGGGCGCCGGCGGCATGGGCATCCCCATCGGCAAAATGGCCCTCTACACGGCTCTGGCCGGCATTCCGCCCGAGCACTGCCTGCCCATCCTGCTGGACGTGGGCACCGACAACCAGGAACTGCTCGACGATCCCATTTACATTGGCTGGGAGCACAAGCGCATCCGCGGTCAGGAGTACGACGATTTCGTCGAGACCTTCGTCCGCGCCGTCCAGCGCCGCTGGCCGCACATCCTGTTGCAGTGGGAAGACTTTGCGGGCACCAATGCGCAGCGACTCCTGGAGCGCTACCGTGACCGCCTCTGCACATTCAATGACGACATCCAGGGAACCGCGGCCATCACCACCGCGACCCTGCTGGCCGGGGTCAACGCCACCGGCATTCCCCTCAAAGAGCAGACCATCGCAATGTTCGGCTCCGGATCGGCAGGAATCGGCATCATCGACCTCCTCATCACCGCCATGAAGGAGGAAGGCCTGACTGAGAGCCAAGCCCGCCAGCGCATCTATGCTTTCAACCGCTACGGCCTTCTGGTCGAAGGCGCCCAGGGCATTCGACCCAGCCAGGTGCCGCTGCTGCGCAAGAAAGAAGACGTTGCCGGCTGGAAACTCTCCGATCCCGCTTCGCCCGCAATTTCACTGCTGGACGTGGTGCGCAACGCAAAGGTGACGGTCCTGGTCGGCGTATCGGCGCAGCCCGGCTCGTTCACAGAAGAGATTGTCCGCGAGATGGCCAGCCACACGCCGCGCCCGGTCATCTTTCCGCTTTCCAACCCGACATCCAAATCCGAGGCCACAGCCACCGACCTGCTGCGCTGGACCGATGGCCGCGCGCTGGTGGGCAGCGGCAGCCCCTTTCCGCCGGTCGAGGTCAATGGCAAGATGGTGCGCATTTCGCAGGTCAACAACTCCTACATCTTTCCCGGCCTCGCCCTCGGCATTCTCGTCTCTCGCGCGCGCCGCGTCACCCTTGGAATGTTCATGGCCGCGGCCCACGCTCTCGCTGGCCTGTCGCCCGCCCGCCTGGATAAAAACGCGCCCCTGCTGCCTCCCATTGGCGAGTCCCGCAAAGTTGGCATGGTGGTGGCTGAAGCCGTTGGCCGCCAGGCTATCGCCGACGGAGTGGCCGAAATTGCCGATCCGGAAGCCCTCCAGGCACAACTCCGCGCCTATGTCTGGGAGCCGGTCTACCAGCCCTATGAGCGGATCGACTAATCTGCTCCGGCCGGTGCCAACTGGCTTGATGCGCGAATGTTGACGCGCGCTGGGCCGAGTGGTGCGCTGCAATCCAACCCAAAACAGCGGCCGTGTTTCGTTGATACTATAGAAAACGGCTAAGACAATCGTTTGACCAAGGAGCTTCAATGAAGCACTCTCTCTGTCGCACAGGATTCGCGGCTGCTGCTCTGCTGTCCCTTTTCCTTCTGCCCGCCGCCAGCTTTTCTCAGCACCGTCAGCCCCATCAAAACGCGGATGGCCCGTGGATGAACGCGAATCTCACCCCCGGCCAGCGCGCTGAGTTGGTGCTGAAGGAGATGACTCTCGACGAGAAAGTTGCTCTGCTGCACGGCGTGGGCATGCCGACAGACGACCCGCTGACACCTGAGAATGCGCCGTCGAACCGGGGCGTGGGCTATGCGGTCGGCGTGCCGCGGCTGGGGATTCCCGGGATCGATATGAGCGACGCGGCCTATGGCGTGCGCTCCAGCGGAGTCAACGGGCGCTATTCGACGGCCTTGCCCGCCAACGTGGCGGCTGCGGCAAGCTGGGACCGCGAAGCTGCGTTTGAATATGGCGCGCTGATCGGACGCGAACTGCGCGCGCAGGGCTTCAACATGTCGCTGGGCGGCGGCGTCGACCTGACACGCGAGCCGCGCAATGGGCGCACGTTCGAGTACCTGGGCGAAGACCCGGTGCTGGCCGGTACCCTGGTCGCCAAGCTGATCGCCGGAACCCAGTCGCAGCATGTGATCGGCGACATCAAGCACTACGCCTTCAACGACCAGGAGAGCGGACGGAATTCCGTCAACATCCACATCGACACGCGGGCGGCCCGCGAGAGCGACCTGCTGGCGTTTGAGATCGGCGTCACCGAGGGCCACCCGGCGGCGGTGATGTGCTCCTATAACCGGGTCAACGGCGACTTTGCCTGCGAGAACAAGTACCTGCTCACCGACGTGCTGAAAAAAGACTGGCAGTTCCCCGGATTCGTGCTTTCGGACTGGGGAGGAACGCACAGCACTGAGAAAGCTTCGGCGGCTGGGCTCGATAACGAGGAACCGGGCAGCTTCTTCTTTGCCGAGCGCTACAAGGCCGCCGTGCAGGCCGGGACCATTCCCCAATCGGAGTTGGACGACCACGTGCGCCGCATCCTGCGGTCGATGTTTGCCGTCGGGGTGGTCGATTATCCGCGCCAGCGCAGCGTAGTGGACCCATTGGCCGGGCTTGAGGTCGCGCGCAAGATCGAGGAGGGCGGCATCGTCCTGCTCAAGAACGACCGGGATGCGCTTCCGCTGATTCCCGCAAACATCCACACCATTGCCGTGATCGGCGCGCATGCCGACGTGGGCATGATCTCCGGCGGCGGGTCGGCGCAAGTCGATCCCCCGGGAGGCAACGCGATTGCCGCGCCGGGCAAGGGCGCGACGCACTGGGGAGAAGAGATATGGTTCCCGACCTCGCCCTTGAAGGCCATCCAAGCCAGGGCTCCCAAAGCGGTGGTCAACTATGATTCCGGCACCGATCCTGCGGCAGCGGCAGCGGCGGCCAAGAGCGCGGACGTGGCCGTGGTCTTCGCCTACCAATGGGAGAGCGAAGGCATGGATCTGCCCAGCCTGTCTCTTGCGCACAACCAGGACGCTCTCATCGCGCAGGTGGCCGCGGCCAATCCGCGCACCATCGTGGTAATCGAGTCGGGCAGCCCGGTGACCATGCCGTGGGTTGCGGCCCCGGCGGCCATCGTGGAAGCGTGGTACGCCGGCTCGGATGGCGCCAACGCGCTCGCCAATGTGCTCTTCGGCTCGGTCAATCCATCGGGCAAATTGCCCAACACCTTCCCCAGGAGCGATGCCGACCTGCCGCATCCGGCCATCACCATGCCGCCGCCGGAGTCGGCGCACTGGTCCGGCCCCGTTTCATCCGAGAAGGAGGCCGCCGGCCTGCCGCCCTTCCAGGCTTCTTACGACGAAGGCGTGAAGGTGGGCTACAAGTGGTACGACGCGGAGAAGAAGCCGGTCCTGTTCCCCTTCGGCTACGGACTGTCCTATACGAGTTACCGCTACTCGGCGCTCACGGTAACTCCAGGGCAGAAGATCAAGGTAACTTTCACGCTGGCGAACACCGGCGCGCGCGCGGGAGCCGAGATTGCGGAAGTCTATGCTTCGCTGCCGGCCAGCGCGGAAGAGCCTCCCAAGCGGCTGGTGGGCTTCAGCAAGGTAAAACTCGAAGCCGGAGAGAAGAAGGCCGTAACTGTCGAAATCGATCCCAAGTATCTGTCTATCTTTGATGTGAAGAAGGATGGATGGACGCTGGTTCCGGGCGATTACACGATTCTGGTTGGCGGTTCGTCGCAGGAGCTTCCGCTGAAGGCTGCGGTTAGCCTGAAGTAGCTTCACTTTATCGGATGAATTGAGTTTGTATCCCACCTTCGGCGCGGTTTTCGTCGCGTTGAAGGTGGGATTTTTGTTTCTGGAGTTACTGATCGACTTATGCCGTCTTTGCCGGGATTGGAAACCGCGCAGGACGTCCCGCCGTTAAATGATCTGCAGCGGCGAAAGGTCAGCTTCCACTGGGAGGTGCATCCGCTTCTGAAAGCACTCCGCGAAAAAGCGAACAAACGGTGAACCGACCCCCGGGGGGGACTCCCCACCATTGGGGTACGGACCGGACAGATCCCTGACATAGGCAGGCTCGGATTCAAGAGTAGCAGGATGCGGGAAATGATCTGCAAGTCTGGTAAGCGTCAGGATGTCCGAGGAAACGCCTCAGATGGCTCTCTCCAAGAAGAGGCAAGGACGGCGCTCTCGCTCAAAACAATCGAGAGCCTGCCCAAGAAGTTGGGGACTTGCCCAAAAGCTACAAGTCCCGCCCCAACGCCGCGTGCGTCCGTGCTCTCCCAGGTGCCCAAAAGCGAGGCACCTGGGCCACCCATTTTCATTGGTTATTCTCACTTCTCCCGGCACCTGGGCCACCCGCCTTAAAGTTTCCCGCGCAAAGCCAGCTTTTCCACGGTCTCGCCGCTCAGATCAATTTCTGAGATATTGAAGGAATTGCCTTTGAGCAGTTCGTTGTATATCTCCGCGAATTTGCCATCGACTCCGAGTGTCGTCAAGGTCTCACGCAACTCTGCAACGCTCGGATATGAGCAATTTAAGACACCACAGGTAGAACCGACAGGGATCAGATTTACGACGTAACTCTGAGCAGCCGGGACCTCTCGGTTGATTGGCGTGATGGCGACAGAGTATTTGTCCATTTTCTCCACCTTTCTATTCCGCCTGCAGGAATAACGCTTTGACGTCACATCGCTTCGAGAATGGTGCCGCAGGTATATTCTTGCCCAGAATCGAGACATAGTGCGCCCGGCCAATAGTTACCCCTTGCCTGCTTCGATCCCATCCAGCTTCTGCTGGATGCGTTCGGCCTCCTCATGCAGAAGAGCAAGTGTCTGCGGGGAATTTAGCGTCTGGCCAATTGAACGTGCGTCCTGACTTGGGCCAGGGGGGAAAAGCTCGTATGCGAGAGCCTGGGCAACCAGTTCATATTGATTCACTACCATTGTTCGCGCGTGAGTTGGGAACTTCAACGCGACCTTCACCGCCTCGCCTGCTTCGGCGGTCCGGCCGGCCTGGACCAGTACACCCGCAAGTTCTAGGAGGACAAATGGGTTCGATTTGCAAAGCCAGGCCTTCAGGTAGGTAGATACTATCGGCTCCAAGCTCTCGACGGGCAGTTCCTCGCCCCAGTCCTCATAGGACTCCGCCCTAAGCTCTCTCGCCAAGTTTATGAGGCCTATCTCGCCCAGTAGCTTTTCGAGCGGCTCCTCGACAAAGCGGCTGGCCGTCGCATACCTGAGCCTGGACCGGGCAAAATCTACGCTCTCAGCTTCTCTCTGGTTGTAGCTCTCTGGAGTCCCCGTCGCCCATTCAGGGAGCGGAATGCTCCTAGAAAGGCTCATGGCCAGCCCAAAAAAAGCGTCAAAGTAGGAGATGGTCTTCGGTTCCGAGCCACCGAACAGGTTCTTGAGGAACAACATGCACCTCCAGATTCTGCCTTATCGAACTCTGAAGCGAGCCAATTATATGCCTCTCAAGCCTGGCGCCCGGGATCTGCGCGAGAATGTGGATCATCCTAAGCTCTATCTGTCTTCTCGCCGAGCCGGCTCTCACTCCGCGTCGGGTGGGACTTGCTCGAGAAGGCGCTTCCAGGTTTTCTGGTTTTTGCGGAAGCCCTTCTTTAAATCTTCGAGGATGCGCTCGAAGTCGGCGTTGGTGCGGAGGTTGTTCCAGGCGGGATTCTTCTGGAACCAGGGATAGTTCTCGTTGCCCAGATAGATGGCGCGGCGGAGCCAGTGGAGGGCCTCGCTGGAGTCGCCTTCGACGGCGAAGTAGGTGGCCAGGCGGTAGGCCATTTCGCTGTCGGCTTCGGCAGCGGCCAAAGTGTCGTCCTTGAGCAGCGCGGCGCCCCGCTCCCATGCGCCGGTCTGCACGTAACAGAGGGCGAGGGTGGGTACGGCGATGCGCATGGACTGGTCGTCGCGGATGACGCCCTCAAGGATTTCGATGGCCGCGTCGAGGTGGCCCAGGCGCATCTGCTGGTAACCGGCAGAAGTGCGCAGCAGCGGATGGCGGGGCTCGAGGGCCAGACCCTTTTCCAACTCGTCGCCAGCCAGCTCAATTTGATTTTCATAGTGGTAGACGCGGGCGCGATGGTTGTAGAGGATGGGGGCATTGGCGGGGTTGAGCTTGAGGGCGCGGCTGAACTGGGCGAGAGCCTCGTCGTACATGCCGTCGGCGCGCAGGGCCATGCCAGCCACCATGTGCACGTTCCAGTCATTGGCGGCCGAGGCCAGCAGGTCGGCGATGCCGTGGCGCGCCGACTCCTTTTCACCGCGCGAGAGCAGCATGTAAATGCGGTAGAGATTGGCTTCGGTGGAAGCCGGGTCCAGCTTGAGCGCCTCGTCGAAATCGCGGCGCGCATGCATGACGTGAATCTGGCCGCCGAAGCCGTGACGGACATACTGCAACTCGGCGATGCCCAGGCCGGACCATCCTGCGGCAAACTCCGGGTCCTTGGCGGTGACGCTGGTGAAGAGCGCCTGCGCGCGGTCGAGATCGGCGCGCGAGCCGGTGCGGACCATGAAGGAGCTGAGGAGCGCCCTGGCCTGGAGGTAGTCCTCGCTGACCGGGCCGGGGAGCGAGGCATCGCGGGGGCTTGGCCGCGTTACGTCAACCTGCTCCGCGTCCATGCGGTCGGCGGCGGAGAGGCCGTGGAGGGCGGCGAAGACCTCGTTCGAAATTTCTGTCTGGACGGCGATCAGGTCAAGCGAGGAGACGCGGATGGCGCCGCCGGAGCGAACACTCTGCGCACTGACGTCGAGCAGTTGCCAGTTGAGGTCGAACCCCTCGTCCGAACGCAGGAAATTGCCCGCGAGCACGAAGGAGACCAATAGCTTCTGGCCGATGGCGAGCGGGTCCATCTGGGCCATGGGAACGGACATGAGGGTGCTGGAGGGGCGAATGACCAGGGCCGGAATCCGCGCCAGGCGGGCGGCGATGGCGTCAGCCAGGGCAAAACCGTAGAGCGGGGCAACCTCAGTGGCGCCGAGGTTGGCGAAGGGCAGAACGACCAGGGAGTTTTGCGGCGCGCGGTCGGCTGCCGACTCCCGGAAACGCTCGGCGAGCATGGAGAGGAAGCCGGTGGTGCGCTTCTCCGCCTCGATGCCGGTGGTGGGCAGGTTGGCCGCCGCGTCGCCGGGAATGACGCCGGTCTCGATCTGCAACGCCTTCATGATGGTCTTGAGCGCCTCGCGCACCTCAGCGGCCGAGGCATAGCGCGCCGCGGGGTTCTTTTCAAGGCAGGCGGCGATGACGCTCTTCAGCTCCGGAGAGATGCCGGGGACGATCGCGCCCAGGTCCTCGGGGTTGGAAAACTGGATGGCGCGGATAGCCTGAAAATCTTCGGCATCGGGCCGAGAGAAGGGATGGCGGCCGCTGGCCAGTTCGTAGAGGATGACGCCGAGCGCCCATACGTCAGACTGCACGCTGGACTGACCGGTGACAAACTGCTCGGGGGCCATGTAGCGGATGGTGCCGCCGCGCGCGGTGTAGGTGGCCGCGACGGAAGCATCCTTGGCCAGGCCAGGCTTGGAGGGGTCAAAGCTGGAGTCCTCAGGCGCGAGGCGGCGGGCGAGGCCGAAGTCGAGAATCTTGACCAGGCCGCCGTCGGTGAGCATGACGTTCTGCGGCTTGAGGTCGCGATGGAAGATGCCCAGCGTGTGCGCAGCCTGAAGGCCGTCGGCAATCTGGATTCCGACCGAGAGCACCAGTTGCAGGCTGGCGGGACCGCGGACAATGAGGCGGTCGAGCGACTGTCCGGGCACATACTGCATGACGATGTAACCCTCGTCGCCGGTTTCGCCCACTTCGTAGATACCGCAGACGTTGGGGTGCTCGATGGCCGAGGCCAGGCGTGCCTCGCGCAGCACGGTGGAGCGCATCTGCTCAGGTGTCAGCAGGCCGGTGCGCAGGATCTTGAGCACCACGGGGCGCTGCAGGAGCGTGTCGTTGGCCAGATAGACCACGCCGCTGCCACCGGCGCCCAGCCGGCGAAGAATCTCGTAATGTTCGATGGTCCGTCTAGCCATGTGTACCTTCAAGTGTAGCCGTAGGGCCGTCAGGAACGTCTAAACGGGACGGAAAATTGCGGTTAAGATTTTCGGATTGAATCATTTGAGGACAGGAACAGGGGTTAGGGGTTAGGGATTAGGGGTTAGGGGTTAGCGCTGCGCGCGGGCGCGGATGCCCTTTCCGATTTGGGCAAAACGCGGGCTGAGTAGCCAGGAAGAATGCGGACAGCCTTGATCTGTTACCTTCAAAACTGAGCATGGACGGGTTGCGCACAGGAACAGTTGGGGGCAGTCGGCGCCTGGTGGGCGTGTTTGCAGTGTGCGCGCTGGCCTTGGCAGGTTCTCAACTTCACGCGCAGGCACCGCCTCAACTGGCCCCGGCCGAGACCCGGCAGGCCGCTCAACCGGAAGCCCAGCAAACCACTTCAAGCCAGCAACAGACGGGCGCGGGTGCGCAGGTTCATACCGGAACGACCAGCGGGATCGATACAGAAGCCCGGCTGCGCAACCTGCTGGCGGATCACCAGTTCCTGACGATCGAGTCGAAACTGGACACGCTGCCGTCGGCCGAGAGCCAGTTCTACAAGGGCATCCTGGCCAACCGCGGCAACGATCCCAAGACTTCGATTCAATTGCTCGAACCCCTCGTCGATCAAGTGACCGCGGCCGGCGACAAGGCCCAGGAAAAACTGCTGCGCAAGGCGCTGGCGGAGGACTACCTGCGCGTGGGCGACTGGGCAAAGGCCGCCAAGGCTTACCAGGCGCTTTCGAGCCGGCTGGAGACGCAACTCAGCCCGGACGAGCGGGACGAGATCGAAATGCCGCTGAAGCTGCTGCCGCTGGCCGCGGCCAATCCGCCCATGACGGCAGAGCCCTGCGACCCTTTCGTGCTCCAGGTGAGCAAAAACCCGCTGGGCCTGACCGACATTCCGGTGTTTGTGGACGCGCGGCCGCATACGTGGATGCTGGACCCCACGGCGCCCTTCAATCTCATCTCCCGTTCGCTGGCCAAAGAGGCCGGGCTCAATGTATCCGATGAGGCGGCCACGATTCACTCGCTCACCGGGCGGCCGATGCGAGTCTACGTGACCGTCATTCCCCGCTTCACGATTGGCGGACGGCTCACGCTGCGCAACATGACGGCCTTCGTCTTTGAGGACGCCGACTACTTCTTTCCGGAATCGCACTATCCCGTCCAGGGAGTTCTGGGCTACCCGGCACTCGCGGCGCTGGGCAGCCTGACGATCACCGCCGACGCGACGATCGAGGTGCGGCCAGCCGCGCAGATCCAGACTCCGGACAAGGACGACCGGCTCACCACGGGTGCGCGCTTCTTTCTCGATGGCGACCAGTTGATTGTGGCTCTTGGCAATCCGGGATCGAATGCGGCGGGGACGGGCGGCGGGTCGGCGGCAGGCCAGGAACGCATGTTCGCCGTGGACGCCGGGGGGCAGCAGACTTACCTGACTTCACGCTACTACGATGAGCACGCGGCGGACTTTGCCGGCCAGAAGATGGAGCTGTTTGCCATTCCCGGGTCGGAGTCGCTGCCGCCACAACCGGCATTCGTTGCAGAGACCATTCCGCTGCTGGTCGGCTCCGCGACGGTTCCCGTGCATTATGTGCAGGTGCTTACGCAGCCGGTAGGGTCGGCTGCTCTGGACGATGTGTATGGCGTTCTGGGCGTGGATGCGCTCGACCAGTTGAAGAGTTACACGTTCGATTACCGGACGATGCGGTTCAGCGTGAGGCCGGAATGACAGGGGTCAGGGAGCAGGGGTCAGGGGTCAGGGGCAGCAAGCTAGCGAAGTAAGTATCCCCCGGCAGAGCCGGGGGCTTTACGATGTGAGCCGCTCAAAGCGGCTTGAGCGGGGTCGCTAACGCGGCCCCGGTTGAGTTGAGCCACCTTGACGGTGGCAGGTCATTTCCA
>Ga0181520_10002610_pt1 | contig 33115 bp, 31 predicted proteins | sample PEATcosm2014_Bin_29_FD_132451 | JGI IMG/M metagenome (GOLD analysis project Ga0181520, IMG submission 132451) | Peatland microbial communities from MTU Mesocosm Facility, Houghton, MI, USA - PEATcosm2014_Bin02_30_metaG | ecosystem: Environmental > Terrestrial > Soil > Wetlands > Peat | place...
AAAGCCGCGCCCTCGCCAACTGTCTTCCCCCTCCACAAAGGCGCCCCCCCCACCCCCCTATTGACTGTGAAACTGTGTAGCGGTGAAGAAAAAGCCCGGTGGCCCAGTCTGACCAATAAAGTTGGGTGGCCCAAATCTCGATTCTGAGAGTGGGAGACGGCCCGCGACGCGTTTGGATGCATAAAATGCAACGGGGAAGAGCCGGCAGGCTCCTCCCCGTTGTTGTCCGCAGTCCAGAGAAATTACTTCTTGACGGGGGCGATCACGTCCTTGGCGGCCTTGGCCACGCGGAACTTGACCACGGTCTTGGCCTTGATCTTGATGGCCGCGCCGGTTTGGGGATTGCGCCCGATGCGAGCCTTGCGCTCCGCCTTCACCAGGCGGCCGATGCCGGGGATTACGAAGACGCCGTTCTTCTTGGTCTCCTTGATGGCGGTCTCCGCCAGAAGGTCCAGGAAGCCTGCGACTTGCTTGTTGGTCAGTTCCAGTTTCTCGGCCAGAAGCCGGGTCAATGCGGTCTTGGTCAGTCCAGTAGCCATGGTTTTGCTCTCCTTGTTATTTGGGCTCGCCCTTGGGCGCGGCCTTGTTGCCTGGGCTTCCTACGCGTGACGCGTACCGCATGGAGGGAGTGCGACCGAGGCAACGTTTGCACGAAACCCCTGTATTCATGCGGGTGGGAGAACCCCGTCGTTCGTTACAATGCGGCTTTTGGGTAGGTAAAGTCAAGGCAAAAACCGCGATTTCCACAATTATCTTAGGTCTTTGTGGGTTTTTCTGCGGTTTTTGCCTGTCTTGGCTCGGATTTGCCTGTGTTGAGAAGCGCGCCCAGTTCGGAATCCGCTAGGTGCCCCGCCCTCGCCGCGTCTTTGTTTTTTCACCCCTGCGACGAAGGCCTGTCGCCGGGGACCCCGGTTTGCGGCTAGGGTGGGATCGATGAAGCTCGTTGTCTTGTACAACCCAGACGAATCCCCGCTGAAAAGCGTTAAACATCCAATCGGCCAGCCGCTGCGACGCGGCTATACCAGTGTCCGGAGTCCTTGATCGTCCGCTTCTGCGTGGCGAAGTCCACATACGTCAGCCCGAAGCGCTGCGTGTAACCATTCTGCCACTCGAAGTTATCGAGCAGGCTCCAGGCGTGATAGGCGTGCACTCTGGCTCCATCCGCCATCGCGCGGGCCATCTCGGCCAGATGCTGACGATAAAACTCAATGCGGCGCAAATCGGCGACACGGCCATTCGCGTCGGGCTGCTCCATGAAGCTGCCGCCGGTCTCGGTGATCTCGATGATGGGGTGATCGTAGTCGCGCGTCAGTTGCATTAGCAGATCGTAGAATCCATGCGGCCACATCTCCAAGCCGCCATCGGTCTTTGGTCCTTCTTTGCCTAACTCGATGTGCAGTTGCGCATACGGATTGCGGCTTGATAGCTCTGGCGGCGCGCCGTTGCTCCCGTCGGAAACAATCAGCCGGAGATAGTAATGAACGCCGACCCAATCGAGCGGAACCTTCATGATCTTCTCGTCGCCGGGCTTGAATCCCATCGCTTCATAAGGGGTGTCGCCGAGGAATGCCTTGGGATAACTTCCATGGAAGGTCGGCTCGATGAAGTAAAGGTTGTGCGCGGCGTTGTAGCGCGCGGCGGCGGCGCGGTCGGCTTCGCTATTCGTCTTGGGATAGACCGGTTCCATGCCGTAGGCGCTGCCCACGGTGGCTTTGGAAGAAGCCGCCTTGATGGCGCGAAAAGCCATGCCCTGCGCCAGATTGACCGTATGTGCGGCCTTGAGAAACTGGTCGATATTTGACTTATGCGGTGGATCGCCCCCGTCGCCGTAACCATGATAAGTAAAGGTCGTCGGCATATTGAAAGGGGCCCAGACAGTAACTCGGTCGCCGAGATTTTTCGCCAGGATCGCCGCAAAGTCGGCATAGTAACTGGCCAGATCGCGATTCGGCCAGCCGCCGCGCTCTTCAAGCGCCTGCGGCAGCTCCCAATGATAGATGGTGCAGAAGGGGCGAATGCCCGCCTCAAGCAAACAATCAACCAGGTGGCTATAATAGTCGAGCCCTTTCTGGTTCACTTGCCCCGTGCCCGCGGGCAGAATGCGTGGCCATGAAGTAGAAAAGCGATAGCTCTTCATTTTGAGCTGCTTGAGAATCGCAATGTCTTCCTTGTAATGGTGGTATTGGTCGCAGCTCACATCGGCATTCGAGCCGTCCTTGATTCTGCCCGGTGTGTGCGCGTTGCGATCCCAGATCGATTCGCCTTTGCCGTCGGCATTCCATGCGCCTTCTACCTGGTAGGAAGAGGTGGCCATGCCCCAGAGAAAATCCTCGGGAAAGCGGGCGGCTGCGATTTGCGCGGGCGAGACTGCGCCCGCCGCCAGCGGTTGCACGGAGGAGTCGGCGGCCGCGAATCCCTTGCGGGCAGCCAATGCGCCGCCCGCCGCGATCAGAGAGCGTTGCAAAAACTTTCTGCGATCCATGTCGATGGTTGTTTCCTTTTGCAGGCGAGAATATCAACTTGCGCGGCTCGGGTCAATTGAGGGTGCTAATTCTGATTGACAAGCACAAGCGGCTCAATCCAGGCCAAAGAGAACTTTTTTGCGCGGCGCGAGAGTTGCGAGCAGAGGCGCATTCAGCGCATCGACTACCGGCGCGGCCAGCCGGAAGTTGCGCGCCAGTGTAGCGGCAAAGCCGGACTCAAGCGCCGCCGTGGCGGGCAGCGTCGTACTCAGCCCCCACTGCCGGCAGCGAATCAGATCCATCGCCGGATGCTCGGCGCAGAAGCCCTTGGGCGGGCGCGCCAGAGCGTTGCCCTCAAACTCAGAGAAGGCCTTCCGCACCGCAGCCTTCTGCAAGAGTTTGCGAAACTCCGCATGATGCTCCAGCAGCCAATGGCGAATCGCGGCCAGTTGATCCTTCTCGGGCATCCACGCCCCGGCAGCAACGATCACTTCTTTGGCGTCGATGTGAAAGTAAAAACCAGCCCCACTCGTCTTCGCAAATCCCTCCGGCATCCACCATGCGGCGACGTGTGTCTTGTACGGCTTTTTGTCGGCGCTGAAGCGCGTGTCGCGATAAATGCGAAAGAGGCACTTCTCCGCGGGCCGCACATAGGCCGGAGCAAAACTCTCCATCGCCTCGTTGACCTTGCGGATGATCGCCAGCATCGGCTCCTTCAATTCCGCCTCGAAGACAGCCTTGCGCGGCGTGAACCAGTCGCGGTCGTTGTGGCGCTTGAGATTGCGCAGAAAGGCAATCCCTTCAGGGCGAAGGTGGGCGTTAGGGACTGTCGGGGATTTGGGAATGCGAGCCATCGAAAACCTCGTTAGCGAAATAGTACAAGATGACCTGCTCACCATGAGTCAACTACCCATCTCGTCACGACGCAGGTGCCGTGACTTAGGTTATACTGCCGCCGGTGCGCAGCTCGAACGGAGAGTTCTATGGAAAAGATCGACCTCAAGAAACAGTGGAAGAATCTCTACCAACCGAAACCTGACAGCGCCGTTGCCGTCGAAGTTCCTCCGATCAAGTACCTGATGGTGGATGGCGAGGGCAATCCGAATACTGAGCCAGAATATCAAAATGCGATCGAAGCCCTGTTTACGCTTTCGTACACACTCAAATTCACAATCAAGAAAGGCCCGCGCGCGATTGACTATGGCGTGATGCCGCTGGAAGCTCTTTGGTGGGCCGACGATCCGAATTCATTTCACCTCGCTGACAAATCAAGCTGGAAGTGGACGGCGATGATCGCGCAGCCCGAGTTCATTGGGCAGTCTAACGTCGACGCGGCGTTTGCCACGGCAAGCAAGAAGAAAAATCTGGCCGCGCTTGACCGGATTCGCTTTGAAACACTCGAAGAGGGAACGGTTGCGCAAATTCTATATGTCGGTCCGTACTCGGCGGAGGGACCGACCATCCAACGCGTGCACGAGTTCATCCACGAGTCAGGAAAGGCACTGCACGGCAAGCATCATGAAATTTACCTCAACGATAAGCGGCGCACTGCTCCGGAAAAGCTGAAGACGATCTTGCGTCAGCCAATGCGCTGAGGCTTGCGCCGAAGACAGTTGACCCTACCGCAGGCAGCTACCGAATCACCTTCAGCGCCCCACGGAAGAGTCCGTCAAAATCCCCAGCCAGCCCGGCTTCCTTGGCGACGGCCTGCTCGATCGCCTTCTCCGCCGCGACCCGCTGGTAGCCGAGATTGACCAGTGCGGAGAGCACATCGTCCACCGCCGCGCCGCGCAGCGACGACTGCACCGGCGCAACGGCAAAGTCGTCGAGCTTGTCCTTCAGTTCGACCACCAGCCGCTCGGCCAGCTTTTTGCCGACGCCGGGGATGCGCGTCAGTTGCGCGTGGTCCTGGCCGCGAATCGCCTGCACCGTCCGCTCCGGCGAAAGGCCGCTGAGCATCTTGATGGCCAGCTTCGGTCCAACGCCCGAGACGGTGATCAGCCGCTCGAAGAGCCGCTTCTCCTCGCGCTCCAGAAAGCCGTAGAGGGCGATCTGATCCTCGCTGACCTGAGTGTGAATGTGCAGCGCCGCCTCTGCCCCCACCGAAGGCAGAGCCGTGAAGGTGGGCACTGAGATGGTGACGTCGTAGCCCACTCCGGCTGCCTCGACGATGGCCTGGCCGGGCTGTTTGAAGATAAGCTTGCCGCGTAAGTGAGCGATCATGATGCCCCTATCTTAGTATCTCCAACTGCCTGGCGACATACGTTCGGGACCCTGCAATCAAGGAATTTGCTGGTACAAGACCGACCTTCTGCCCGTTGCCACGTCCAAAGATCAGACCGGGGTTGGCTCCAGTCCACCTCCGCCGGATACAATAAGGTTCTAGGCTGCGTCAGACGGGCGGCAGACGATTTTTTCTTGAGATTTGGAGCAAATGCACGTGAGAAGCAGAAACTGCCGCGGTCTGCGGCTTGAGTTGGTTGCAGGATTGTTGATCGCGGTGGCAATGCCCGCCATGGCAGCTGAGTTTCCCACCACGACGACTTTGCTGACAGCCGGACCCTTGATGGCGGACAAATGTTCGCAGCCTCTTTCCATCACGGTAACCTCCGGCGGGCAGCCGGTATCCGGCGGCATTGTAACCATCAACGACGACTTCAATGGGAATGCCGTGCAACTGGCCAGCATGGCCCTGACAGATGGCGCGGTCAGCCCGACCGTCGCTCTGGCTGAGGGCAGCCATAGCCTGACCGCTGTTTTTACAGGCGCTTCCTACCAGAGTTCGACCTCAGCTCCGGTCACCGTCTCCAATGTCACCACACAGTGCGAATTTACCATCGCCCTCTCGAATTTCTCCTCGAACGGTACTGCGTCTCCGACGAATACCCTTACCCTCACGCCCGGTCAGGCGGGAACAGCCACGGTGACCATCACGCCCTCGGTGGAGTTCACCTCTACCTTGACGGCTCCGATGTTTGTCACCATCTCCTGCTCGGGCCTTCCCGATGTCACCTCCTGCGCTTTTACGCCAGAGAACCTGGAGATACTCTCCACCACCCCCGAGAGCTGCGGCGGTTCGCCCGTCTCGTGTCCGCCCACCAGCACTCTGGTGCTGCAAACCTTTGCAGCCACCTCCAAATCGTCCCTGCCGGCAAACCGGCGGCCTAATCCCGTCTCCTGGGCGCTTCTGCTGCCCGGCGTTCTGGGCCTCGGCGGTCTTGCCTTCGGCGTGCGCCGCCGCTTGTGGCTCAGCCGGCTTTCGCTCATGCTTCTGATCGGCCTGATCACCCTGCTCGGCGCCACCGCCTGTAACCCGCGCTACGGCTACTTGAATCACAGTCCGCCCGCCAACTTGCCGACCCCGGCTGGAACCTACACAGTGACCGTCACCGCGCAGTTCAGCAACAACGTGACCTCCGTTCAGCACTCCACCACATTTGTGTTGACGGTGAATTAGCGCCGCGCAAACGCAGCACAGATATGCATCCGACAAAAATACCTGCGGCCTCAAGCCGCAGGTATTTTTGTCTCCGAAAGCCCGGCCTCACACACTCGCCTGCCGTCTCGCTCCCTGCAGCCGGATCGACACGTGCACCAGGCCGAGCGCCGCCGGCGTCACGCCGGGAATGCGGCTGGCCTGGCCGATGGTCACCGGTCGCACCCGCTCCAACTTCTCGCGCATCTCTCGCGAAAGCCCGCTGATCGCCGAGTAATCCATCCACTCGGGAATCGCAAGTGCCTCAGCTGCCTTCAACTTGGCAATAGATTTTGTCTGTTGCTCCAGGTAGCCGGCAAACTTGATTCCCGTCTCAACAGCGCGCGCCTCGTTGCGAAAACCACTGCGAAGCACCCTGAATGCACTGTCATCCTGAGCGGAGCAGGTTGCATTCTCTGAAACCTGCACAGTCGAAGGACCTGCGTTTGAAACGGCAACCCATCCCGCCAGAAGCGGATCGTCGTTCAGCCGTTTGCGCAATGCGCCCAGCACCGCCTCGATGCCCACTTCAGGCCGCTTCAGCAGTTGTGCCCAGGTCAATCCCGAGGTCGCCGTCAGCTCTCCAAAGCCCGCCACCCTCAGCCCTTCCGCGTCCACTTTACAGGTCGTCAACAGGTGCTCCAGCGCGCTCATTCTTGCTTGTTTATTCTCATACTCCGTCCAGGCGTCATCATTGATCAGCCCCAGCCGCCGCCCGTGCGGAGTCAGCCGCCGGTCGGCGTTGTCGATCCGAAGATGGAGCCGGAACTCGGCCCTCGATGTGAACATTCGATAAGGCTCGTTGGTCCCCTTTGAGATCAAATCGTCAATCAGAATGCCCGTATAACCCTCGCTGCGGTCCATCGTGAATGCCGGCTCGCCTTTCAGCCACAACGCCGCGTTGATGCCCGCCATGATCCCCTGGCAGGCTGCCTCCTCATAGCCGCTTGTCCCGTTGATCTGCCCCGCCAGGTAAAGCCCCTCCATGCTCTTCACGCGCAGCGTGCGGTCCAGTTCGGTTGCGTCCACGCTGTCGTATTCGATGGCGTATCCGGGCCTGAGCATCTCCGCTTGTTCAAGGCCCGGAATCGAATGCACGATCTGCCACTGCACCTCCATCGGCAGCGAGGTAGACATTCCATTCACGTAGACCTCGTGTGTGTGCAGCCCCTCCGGCTCCAGAAAAAACTGGTGCTGCGTCTTGTCGGGAAACTTGACGATCTTGTCTTCAATCGATGGGCAATAGCGCGGCCCTATTCCCGCTATCTGCCCCGAGTACATCGCCGAGCGATGCACATTTTCGCGAATGATTCTGAGCGTCTCCGGCGTGGTGAAGGCGATGTGGCAGGAGATCTGCGGCTGCACAATCTTTTTAGTCCTGAAGCTGAAAGGCGTCGGCTCACGGTCGCCCGCCTGCTCCTCGAAGGCTTCCCACCGAATCGTCCGCCCATCCAGCCGCGGCGGCGTTCCTGTCTTGAGCCTGACCGTCCGCAGCCCCAGCGCCCGCAGAGCTTCGCCCAGGAGAACCGAGGCCGGCTCCCCGCTGCGGCCTGCGGGATATTGTTCTTCGCCACAGTGGATCAGCCCATTCAAAAATGTGCCGGTAGTAATGATCGTGGCCCCAGCCAGCATCTGCCGCCCGTCGCGCAGCTTCAGCCCCAGCACGCGACGCCGAACGAATCGACTGCGGTTCTGAACAACAATGCTGGCATCTTGAGTTATTGATCTGTCATCCTGAGCGGAGCAGGTTGCGTTTTTTGCAACCTGCGCAGTCGAAGGACCTGCGTCTTCGGTTGTCTGTTCTAAAACCAGATCAACGACCTCCGCCTGGCGAATACGCAGCCCCGGTTGCGCTTCCAGCACCTCGCGCATCTTCACGCGATATAACTGCTTGTCGCACTGCGCCCTGGGACTCCACACCGCCGGCCCGCGCGACGAGTTCAGCAGCCGGAACTGAATCCCCACCGCATCGGCCACCTCGCCCATGATGCCGCCCAGCGCATCCACCTCGCGTACCAGATGGCCTTTGGCTACGCCGCCAATCGCCGGATTGCAGCTCATCTGCGCAATCAGATCGAGGTTCATCGTGATCAGCGCGGTCTTCATCCCCATGCGCGCCGCCGCCATCGCCGCCTCGCACCCCGCGTGCCCAGCGCCCACAACCACCACATCGTATTGTTCGGTAAAGCTCATTCAGCTCCGCAAAAAGCAGCGACAAGGCTATTCTACGGATTCCGCGCGGCGCGCGCAGAAACCTGCTCCACAACCGCAGATACACTCCGATATAATTGTGTCGTCCCCAAAGAAAGAATGAAGAACGAGGACTATCCGGCGTGCTGACTACCTGTTCGTGCGGCCAATTGGTGGATGACAAATTCAAGCAGTGCGAGCGCTGCGAGGCGCTTCATGTTCTCGGGCTGGGATTGGATGCCCTCGAGCCTGAGATAAGGAAAGCCCATCGCGCGCTGGCCGAGCTCTCGCGACCGGAACGTTTTCAAGACAACGAGGAATTGAAGAACTCCGCCGCGGACAAGTTGCAGGACATCAATTCCGCATTCGAGTTTCTTACCGCAACTTCCACCGAGCGCGGCCAGTTGCAACGGCCCAAGTATCTATCCATCAGCACGCAACCCTCCAGCACCGCCTCTCAAAATGCGCCTGCGAAAGTGGAAGCCGCGGCAACAGTGGCTTCCGCTGACAATGCAACGCCTCTTGCCATCCCGAAACCGATTCCGCTCCGGCAGCATTGGCAAAAGGCAAAAGTCATTTACAAACGGACCAGATTGTTCCTGAGGATTGCGGCTGTTCTCGTCGTGCTTCTCACCGGAGAATCGATCTGGACATTTCTCCGTGCGAATCACAGCGATCAAGTGGCCAGCGTCAGCGATCAACCGAGCAACTCGAAGCCGTCTGATTCGCCAGCGGTGCAATCAGCGCCGCCGAATGTGAGTAACCCGCGCCCGATTAAGATTCCAGCCGCGCCAGAACAAATCCTGACATATATCACGGTCGGTACAACCAAAGCCGAAGTTCTGGCACAGCAAGGCCCGCCGACCAGTTCCTCGCAGAACCTTTTAATCTACGGAAGGTCGTCGCTTTACTTCAAAGACGACCGTGTGATTGGCTGGCGAATCGATACTGCCTCGACTCCAATTCGTGTCAAGCTCTGGCCGCATTCTTATGTCGATCCGAAACAAGCGCATTATTCGATTGGCTCATCAAAGGATGAAGTGCTGGCAGTGCAGGGAACTCCGACGGCCTTTACCGAGGATAGGTTCGAGTACGGCGATTCTGTCGTATATTTTCGCAATGACAAAGTAGTGAGTTGGAAGGAAGATCCGAAATCCACTCCGCTCTGGATCCAATAATCTCTCCGCGAGCGAGTGATTCGCCTGGTCTCTGCTCGCTCAATAAAAAAGATACTTCCGCCAGCGGTCGTCCGCCCGCCCCAGCATACGCATGATCTGCCGGCTGGTGTGCAGCGAGAAGGGCCGCGGCTCGCGCAGCAGAATCATGTCGTCCATCTCGTGCAACAGCCGGTTGCCCTTCTGGCGATTGCAGGAGTGGCAGCAAGCCACCAGATTCTCCCACGTCGAGTTGCCGCCGCGCGAGCGAGGAATCACGTGGTCGAGCGTGAGTTCGCCGGCCGGCAGCGCCTCGCCGCAGTACTGGCACGTGTTGCGGTCGCGCAGCAGAATGTTTTTGCGCGAGAGGGCGCGCGTCTGGTAAGGGATGCGGCGATACTCCAAGAGGCGAATCACCGAAGGCATCGCGATGCGGCTGCGTTGTGCGTGCAGCATCAGTCCATGCTCCTCCTCGGTGCGCGCAATGCCCTTCAACACCAACACCAATGCGCGCCGCGCGCCGCAGATATTAATTGGTTCGTACGATGCGTTCAGCACCAGCACCGGCATCTGCAAAATGTGTGCCGACTGCACCGGCTCTCCCGCAAAGGCCGCAGCCCGCGCGATGGACTTCTGCTTGCGTGCATGAATCATGGCTTTTCCCAGCGACATCCTTTTTCCCCTCGTCAAAAAGATGACTGCTCGTGCGATGAATAATTGCTTTTCCCTTGCATAACTTCCTGGTGAGATAACTCAATCTCCGAATTACCGGAATTTTCCTCGGCATTGTCTACGCCCGCAAAAAAACTGCGCCGCATAGCATGAACGCGTCCGGCTCTCGCCAGCGTGGCCACCCACACCGACGCCGCTCCCGCTCGAATCAGCGCCTGGGCCGCGGCGCGCGCCGTCGCGCCCGTAGTAAAAATGTCGTCGATCAGCAAAACGTGCTTCTGCATCACCGCTGCCGGATCGGAGACCGTGAAGGCTCCGCGCACATTCACGCGGCGCTGGCGCGCCGTTAGGCCAAATTGGCTCTCGGTCGAGCGCAGCCGCATCAGCGTCGTCGAAGCCAGCTTCAGCCGCCACTCGGGATGCGTCTTGCGCAGCGCAATCAGTGCATGAACAGCCAGCGAGCGAGCCTGATTGAATCCACGCTCGGCATACTTCGAGCGATGCAAAGGCACCGGAACCACCAGCATCTCTTGCGGAGCCTCAGCCGCCAGTTGCGCAATGGCCACAGCCAGCATCCCGCCCAGCCGCCCAGCCGCCGCGTGCAGCCGGTTATATTTCAGCGCATGGATGGCCTCTCTCATGCGATCCAGATACGGCCCATAAGCCACAGCCCGCGCAAACGGCGGCGGCGCCATCCGGCAAGCGCGGCACAGCCCAAAGATCGACGGCGTCAACCCCGGCGCGTCCAGAGTGTCGCCGCAGCGCGCGCACTGCTCTCCCGTCGGAGCGGGAAACTCCGTCCAGCAAATCTCGCAAATGGGCACGGAAGCTAGACGCGGCAGAGGCGAGCCGCAGAGAACACACGAGGCAGGAAGCAGCGCACAACTCAACACATCCGCAGGACTTCGGAGTACGCGAGCGACAGCTCGCCAACGCGAAGTCTCTGAGGTTGGAACGTCGAACGTCAGTGAACCGGAGTCCCTGCGGAAGACGCACCTCGCTTCAAGGCAGCCGCCACCGTTCACGCCGCCTTGCCCACAGTATACCCGCACCAGTGCGGGAGATTCCAGACACCTTATCTTTCCCGATATGGGCCAGTTGCCAGCCGCCCCTCCCTCGCCCGAATCATTATTGTCGCGCTTGCCTCGCTTGTCGTTGAGCGCATTGGGGTTTTCAAGAAATACAAGATTCGAGCATCAACCGTTCAGGAAGGCTGAGAGCTAGGCGGATCCCATCTTTCCTGATGAAACTGCGTGAAGGATGGGCGCCAGTTTCGTGAGTTTGGAGGAAACCTGTTGCGCACATCCGTGTCAGGGGGCAATATCAATGAATTCGCGTTCGAGCCGATATACTACACGAGTGATTCGTTCGCGATTCGCTCCTGGCCAAGGCAGGACATCTTGGTCTTGGAGGGTAAATTGATAAAAACAGAGCAGTTCCAGTGGTCCGCACAAGAGGGATGGCAGCCCGCCCTGACTACCGGTCAGCTAACCGGATCCGCACAACTGGTTCTCGTTTTTGGCCGCTCAAACTTGTTGGAGCAATCCGGAGGCCTGGACGCCATCCACAGGGCATATCCAAACGCCAATATTGCCGGGTGCAGCACCGCAGGCGAGATTCTCAAGGCTACTGTTCGTGACGACACAGTAGTGGTGGCTGCTGTCTCCTTCGAGCACACGCGCGTCGTTTGCCGATCAGTCATGATCGAAGGACCGGCGCACAGCTTCCAGGCTGCCCAGGATTTGGCTCGGGGGCTCGATCTCAAAGGTCTGCGTCATGTCATCCTCTTCTCCGAGGGCCTGCGCGTAAATGCCAGCGACTTTGTCCGCGGCATCAATTCCGTTCTACCCAGTGCCGTGACGATTTCGGGCGGATTCGCGGGAGACGGCAACCGTCTCCAGTCCACTCAGGTGTGGTGCAATTGTGAACCGGCGGAGTGCATGGCGGCCGCAATTGCGCTTTATGGCGAACGGCTCCAGGTCGGCGTCTCGGCCATCGGGGGCTGGAAACCATTCGGTCCTGACCGATTGATCACAAGGTCCAGTCAAAATGTTCTTTATGAAGTCGACAGCAAACCTGTGCTAGGCCTCTACAAACAGTATTTGGGCAAATATGCTGAGGGACTTCCGGCCACGGGATTGATGTTCCCGCTGGAGATCGTGATTGAAGAGCAGCGAGTGCTCAGAGCCTTGCTTGGGATCGACGAAGCGCAACAGAGCATAACCTTTGCCGGAGACGTTCCCGAGGGTGCCTACGCTCGGTTCATGGTGGGCCACACGGACGATCTGGTCGAGGGAACCGAAGCGGCAGCGCAGAATAGCATTGTCCCGCTGAACGGCGCCAATTCTCAGCTCTCCTTGCTCGTGAGCTGCAATGGACGCCGCTTTGTGCTAAAACAACGGGTCGAAGAAGAAGTGGAAGCGGTGCAGGACGCCCTGGGACCCCTGACTCCAATGACCGGCTTCTATTCGTACGGCGAGATTGCACCGCCAACTCCCGATCATCGCGCCGAGTTGCACAATGAAACCATGACAATCACCTCGCTCGCGGAGATTTAGAGCATCTTCACTAAAGGCGGTTGGAGAGCTCCGTGCCCATCCATTTCACAAAGAACGTGAAATGGATGGGGCGTCACGAAATCAAACTTACCGAAACTGTAAAAATGCTCTAAGAGGCCGCGTTCGATGCACAGACTGCTAATTCGGCAACTGAAGCGGTACCTTGGGGAAGGAACGCCGTTTCCACATCCGTTGCGCGACTTCATCGAAGCTGTCGACGATGTCTACCAGAGCGCCGAATCGCATAGGGAGATGCTGGAGCGATCTCTGGTCCTGAGTACAGAGGAGTTGCATCAGTCAAATGCCGAGATGCGTGCCATCTTTCAAGCAATCCCCGATCTCTTGTTTCGCTTGGGGCACGATGGCACGATCCTGGATCTCAAAGCAGGAACATACGCTGATCTTCTGCTCGCACCACGTGATCTGATTGGTAAGAAGATCCAAAAAATTCCGAACAAACAGGTTGCCCTTGCCTTTCAGAACTCGTTGGATGCGCTATCTTCGAGCGGTTCAACTTGTCCCATCGAGTACGGGCTCAATGTCAAAGGCAGGGAATGCTACTACGAGGCTCGGCTTGTGCCACTCCTCGCAGACCAGGTGGTCGTGATCATCCAGAACATCACGATCCGCAAGCAAGGCCAAGCACTGATTCAGGAACACACCGTTGAGCTGCAACGGATCAATAGCCAGCTTCAAGCGGAGATCGAGCGGCGGCACGCGGTCGAGGAGGTTCTCCGTCACGATGTCTTCCACGACCAATTAACCGGGTTGCCGAATCGCGGTATGCTGCTCGATCGCATCGAGCATTGTTTCAGGCAGGCGAGGCGCGACCCAAATTATCATTTTGCCGCGCTCTTCATCGATGTTGACGATTTCAAGACTGTGAACGATAGGATGGGGCATGAGGCCGGCGACTACCTGCTGAAAAGCATTGGCGAAAGGCTGACAAAATCGATCCGAGCGGTAGATACGGCCTCCCGCTTCGGAGTTGCTTCCAGGCTTGGCGGGGATGAGTTTGTTCTGATTCTGGGTGGAATCACCAGCAAATCTGATGCGATTCTCGTTGCCGAACGCATAGAAGAACTCATGAGTGAGCCGTTCCTCATCGAGAGGCAGGAAGTGGTTGCAAGCCTGAGTATCGGAATTGCTTTGAACCGTCCAGAATATGATGACGCCGCCGATATCCTGCGAGACGCCGACGCGGCAGTCTACCGCGCCAAGCACGAAGGGAAACACCGCATCGTCATCTTTGATCCAGAAATGCGCTCCGAGGCCCCCTTGAAGCCCATCGATGAGGATGCCTGGAACTCCTGCCCCGATTGACCAAATGGGGAGTCAGTCAAGCGAGTTTCACTGACCACTGATCAATGACAGTTGACAACTTGTGATCGCCAGCGCGAGGCTCTAAAAAACCCCAGCCAGAAAGACCTCGCCCGCATAAGCTCTTTCCTGCTTGGCGCCGCAGGCAGCCAGCACTACAGGTGACAAAGTCATCACCGGGCACTCCGAATGAGCCAGCACCTTGTAGACCACTCCCTGGCGCGTGGCGGCGGCAAAAGCCGATGCGCCCTGCGCTCCCAGCACAATCAGGTCGGCCTGCTGCGTACGGCTCTGGTAGAGCAACTCCTCGGTCGGATCCCCCGGCACCACCACCGGCTGCACAGTGATCATCTCCCGAAGCTCGGCCGGAACCAGCGCAACCAGTTCGGCCTCCATCTGATGAATTGTCCGTCCGGCGAGAACCTCGGCGCGCTCCTGCGGCCGGATAATATGCTGCAAGATCAGGCGCGCGTTGTGCTCTGCGGCCAGCTCCGCGGCAAAGCTGACCACCGCATGGCTGGCTGCGTGGAAGCTGACCGCGCACAGAATCGTGCGAATGGCGTAGTTGCAGTAAGCGCCGTCCACCACCTCGGGACCGACGATAAATACCGGCGTCGTCGCGGTGCGCAGCACGGCTTCGGCTACCGAGCCAACCAGCAGCTTGCCGATTGGCCCCGGCGAGTGTGTGCCCATCACGATGCGGTCGATCTTCCGCTCCCGCAGATAGTTCCGAATCTGGTCGGCGGCCAGCCCAGGCCGCACCACCGTCTCACACTCGACCCCAGCCTCCAAAACGCGCTGGGCCAGCGGTTGCAAATGTTCGATTACAGCGCGGGCAATGGCGGCGCCGTCGTAGGCAACCACCCCCGCCCCTTCCAACGCTGAAACCACCAGCGTGTCATAGGCATGAAAAAGAATAAGTTCCGCGCCGAACTCGACTGCTTGCGCCAACGCGAAGGCAAAGGCCTTTTCATTGACGGGAATCTCGGATGCGAAAAGAATCGTGGAGGGCTTGCTCCATCCTGGCTTCAGATGTGCGGCCATGGGAACCTCCTTAAGGTACGGAAAAAATGAAAGCTGAATCGCCATCGGCTCAACTTGTCCAACAGCACTACGCGGCGTCAGACAAACCACGGTAGAGATAGATCAACTCTAGTTCGCGGCGAGTCCAAAACATATCTATCTGCAAACAAAGGCGCAGATTTTATTTCATTCGAGGAGCAAAATGGGAAAGAGTGCCTTTTCGGGCATCCCTTCAACCGTAGAAAATCATCTTCGTTGATTGAGTTAAAGAATGTGACGCAAATCACATCCCAACCCTCACCACGGCTGCTCTCCTAAAGCTGAAGCGTCGTCCCCAGTGCCGTTTTTTTCGTCAAGGCGCTCTCTCGCAAGCTCGCAAGATGCTCTCCCGTTCCCAGCAAAATCACCTTATCGGCAGAGTCTTAGAAATCTTTAATCTTTCGGCTCTGAAAATTCTGGGTGATCCGCCCGCGCCGTCCTGAGCGAAGCACTGGTGGGTGCCCCATCCTTGCAACGTACTTGTTTTTGTCGCAAGGGTGGGAAACTAGGACACTCAACTTGCGCCGTTCATCAACAGCGCAGCGAAGTCGAAGTCCCCGCTTCTTGCTATTCTGGCGAAAGGCACTCGCCCCGTTACCGTTGGAGGCCTCATGCAACCGATGCACAACATTCCCGCTCGCGGCGCGTTGAACTTTGATGAAACCCCCTTCCTCGCCATCTGGGAGGTCACGCAATCCTGCGACCTGGCCTGCAAGCACTGCCGCGCCGCCGCCCAGCCCATCGCCCACCCCGACGAACTGACCAACGCCGAAGGCAAGGCGTTGATTGACCAGATCGCGGCGATGGGCGTGCCGATCTTTGTTTTCACCGGAGGCGACCCGCTCAAGCGCGCCGACGTCTTCGAGTTGATCCGCTACGCCGCCGGTAAAGGCGTACAAGTCGCGCTCACTCCCTCGGCCACGCCTCTACTGACACGCGAGGCGATCTTCAAGCTCAAGGAGGCCGGCCTGGTCCGCCTCGGCATCTCGCTCGACGGCTCAACCTCGGAGATTCATGACGCCTTCCGCAGCCTTCCCGGAGCCTATCAGCGCACCATCCAGGCCATTGAATGGGCCAATGAAGCGGGCATTCCCATCCAGGTCCACTCCACCATCAGCCGCCACAACGCCGCCGATCTTGACAATCTCTGCGCCCTCTTCGAGCGGCTGGCCATCGTGATGTGGAATGTCTTTTTCCTGGTTCCGGTGGGACGCGGCCAGCTCGACGACCTGCTGAGCGGTGAGGAATTCGAGCAGGTCTTCGGAAAGATCTACGAGTTATCCCAACGCGTCAACTTCCAGATCAAAACCACCGAGGCGATGCACTATCGCCGCTACCTTTTGCAGCACAATCTCGAAGAGCGCCGCGTAAGCCACGCAAATATGACCGGCCACGGCCACGCTGCCGCCGCGCAGGCCTACGAGCCCGGCTCACCCACCAGCGACGCCCAAACCCGCACCCAAAGTTGGGCCACCCGCCGCGTCAACGACGGCAAGGGCTTCCTCTTCATCTCCCACGTCGGCAACGTCTATCCCAGCGGCTTTCTGCCCATCCACGCCGGCAACATCCGTGAGACCCCGCTCAGCGAGATCTACCGCAACGCGCCCATCTTCAAATCCCTGCGCGACACCAGCAAGCTCGAGGGCAAGTGCGGCGTCTGCGAGTACAAGGAGATCTGCGGCGGCTCCCGCGCCCGCGCCTACGCCGTCACCGGCGACCCGCTCGCCCCTGAGCCTTGCTGCATCTACAACCCCAGGCACTGGGACCCCGAGCTGGAAAGCGAAGCCGCGGCCTTTGCGAAGAACTAGCTGTTACCGTGCCCTTCTTGCTCGTTCGATCTGCACTTTACCCATCACCTCGCGCAGGTACGCACGGGCGTCGCCTCTGGTTCTGATCGCCCCGAACTTCGCGATGGCGGCCTGTCTATCCTCGGCATGCGCTGAAAGTTTGCTGTCCGCTTTTAACAGCACACCCAGGAAACCCATCAGACTCTTTCCTTCCGGCATCGGCTCCAGCTCTCGAGCGGCGCTCTCCGCATCCGTGAGACGAGGCCTCTCAGACTGTGTCGCAGGGGCCATCAGCTTCGTCGGATAATCCGTTCTTGGCGCAGCCACTGGAACCACGCCCTTGATCGAGTTGGCTTTGGCATCCCTCTGCGTAAGGGGCGGCAAGCCAAAGAGCCACTCCAAAGTCGACAGAACCGAGGCGTGATCGTAGACCGTGTGATCGACATAATTCCCCAACACCGGAGAGACAATCACGGCTGGCACGCGAACTCCGTACTGGGCGAAGGTGAAGCCGTTTTTGTTGTATTTACTCATCTCGCCGCCGTCGCCCGGCGCCGGCGCGGCGCCGGGCGCAAAGTGGTCGTAGAATCCTCCATGCTCGTCGTAGGTGATGATCAGCATGCTCGACATCCAGAGCGGTGAGTTGCGGATGCTTTCATAGACCTTGGCAATCAGCGCCTCTCCATTGGCCACCCCATCCATCGGGTGCTGCGAAGAACCCCCTTCATAGCTTCCATTGATAATGTCGCCGTAGTTCGGCTCGATGAATGTGTACTGGTACGGATAGGAGCTGGATTGCACATCTGATTCGAAGGTCGAAAGTTCGTGAACATCCCAGAGCTCGATATTGCGCAGCGAGGAAACCTGCGAGACGCTGCCCTCGATCGGACCGTTGGTGTCATGGTACAAACGCCATGGAATATCATTCTCGTTCATCGCATCAAAGATCGAACCGTTCGGATACGTGAATCCGTCAATCGCCTCCCACTCCGCCATCTCTTCCGCGCTGGGGCTGTGATCCAGGCCATTCGATGAGGCTCCATGCAGGAAGAACCGATTCGGCCAGGTCGGACCGGGAAGCGACGAGAACCACTGATCGCAAACAACAAACTCCGAGGCCAATTGATACAGCACCGGCAACTGCGACTGCGTGTCGAAGCACTTCATGATGTCGCCGATCTCCGCCGCCGGCAGCGGCGTCCCTTCCGAGGTCGTGGTGGCATAGTTGGCCGCGAATCCTGAATTGTTGATCGGCGGGTATGGGCCGCGTGGCGGATAACTAGCGCCCTGCCCGGCTAACTGCTCCACAACATCGGTAAACTCGTGGCCGGGATCGGTCGGCATCGTTCCCGGCGCGTCGCCCTGAACGCAATACGCCTTGCCATTCCAGGAGTTGCAATTCCCCCCCGTGGCCGCAATGATCTGCGGAATGCCTGAGAGCGCCAGCATATTATCAAAGGAATGGTTCTCCATCATCAACACAAAAACGTGTTTAACCGGAGAAACCGGGCGCGTGACCGTCAACTTCATATTGAATTGCTTATGACTGCCCGGCAGTGCCAGCGCCCCGATTATGTTGCCAGACGTGTATTCCAGCCGCGGCTGGTTCTGACTGAAGATTGGACTTCCGCCGATCCACCAGTTATTAGTGAAGAAGTAGCTGCCCTGAGCTAGATAAATCGTGGCCGATCCGCCTGATTGGAAATGGAGGGTCACGGCAAAGCTGAAATTCAGTTCCTTGGGCGTGCCGCTGCCGCCGCCTTTCGGAGCGTGCACCTTCGCTGCGCCGCCGCAGATTTTATCGAAGAAATTGGCAACCGCACTGCTCTTTCGCCGTCCCGCCTCCAGCGTGATCTTCCACACGCCATTCGTCTCTTCGATCTTTGGCGGGAGATTAAAAGGCTGACCGGTTGTGATGACCAGCGAATCGGTCACGTAACTGATGCTCGATATAACTCTCGATTGATCGAGGATGGTGACTACATTGGTGCGTATCGTGGTATTGGGGAGGACTGCCGCAACGTCTGGGGAAGACATAGTGTTGCTCCTTTCAGTTGGTTGAGGGAAGATCTGCCTCTGCGCGCCGTGAAGCCCGCCGCTTTGGATGGTTAGAAACTAGTGTCCTGTCTCTGTAATCCATGACATTATTGCCGCTGTCATTCTGAGCGAACGGGGCCCCGAACGTTTTTCAGTTCGGGGGTGGAAAGCGAAGAATCCACTTTTTTCTTCTCCTGATTTCTGGTAATAACTTCAGACTCAGTACGCTTGATTGTTTTTTACTCCGCCGAAGTGCGGATGCGCAAGGTGATTTGCAAACTATGGAACCTCTGTATAAGTCAATGTATTTGAAAGACCGGCTTTTAGGGAACCTCTGAATAAATCGATGTTTTGAAAGGGCACGACTTTAAAGCCGGCCCTGAGCGAAGTCGAAGGGTGCCGAAATGCAATAGAATGAGCGCGGGCTTTACAGGCTGCGGAATAACTCACGCCAGAGGGAAACGGAGGTTCTAACCCCCGTGTAAGGCTAATCAATTCAACAAGGGCTATAGATAACAAGGGCTTTAGAACTAGAGGCTATTTCAGACGTTACGCCGGTTTTGACGGGTAGTAATGCAGGGTTCCGAAGACGCAACAGCCGGGTTGCATCTTTGCTTCTTCGATTTGATCGAAGTGCTCGGCGATCATTGCCGTGCAGTCTGCGGCGCGCTGGCATTGCTGCATACTGAGGATCGACCAATGGCGCCGGGCGAAGATGGATGCGACCGTGGCGCAGAACTCCTCCGCGTCTTCGGCCCAGGCAACGACATTGGTCCAGCACTTGGTATCGCCAAACTCCGCCGGCGGAGTGAGCAAGTGTACTTGAGCGGTCCACAATTCTTTCATAAAAGCAGCTTACAGCTATCAGCTGACAGCTAGCGTCTCCCAATAACCCGAGCCAGAGTCTCGCCGATCTCTGCGGGTGAAACGACAACGCGAATTCCGGCCGCGGTCATGGCTTTCATCTTGTCGGCGGCGGTGCCCTGTCCGCCGCTGATGATGGCTCCGGCATGGCCCATGCGGCGGCCGGGAGGGGCGGTCTGTCCGGCGATGAAGCCAACCACCGGTTTCTTCACGTACTGACGAACGAACTCCGCCGCGGCCTCTTCGGCAGAGCCGCCGATCTCGCCGATCATGACGATGGCCTCGGTCTCGGGGTCGTCGTTGAAGAGGCGCAGCGCATCTATATGAGTTGTCCCGATGATCGGATCGCCGCCAATGCCCAGAGCCGTCGATTGGCCGATGCCGCGCTGTGTGAGTTGATGCACCGCTTCATACGTCAACGTCCCGGAGCGGGAGACAATGCCCACCGAGCCTTCCAGGTGAATGCGGCCGGGCATGATGCCCACCTTGGCCTTGCCCGGAGAGATGACGCCGGGGCAATTGGGACCGATCAGCCGCGACTTCGAGTTTTTTAGTTTGGCCCACACCTTTACCATGTCGAGCGTGGGAATGCCTTCGGTGATGCAGACGACGAGCGGAATCCCCGCGTCCTCGGCTTCGAGAATCGCGTCGGCGGCGAACGGCGGAGGGACGAAGATCATTGTCGCGTTGGCGCCAGTCTTCGCGACGGCCTCGGCCACGGTGTTGAAGACCGGCCAGCCTTCATGCGTCGTGCCGCCTTTGCCGGGAGTAACTCCGCCGACAACGCGTGTACCGTATTCCGCGCAACTCATCGCATGGAAGGTGCCTTCCTTGCCCGTCAGGCCTTGAACGATCAGACGAGTTTCTTTATTCACAAGGATCGCCATCTTATGCCCTCGCTCCTGCTGCCTTCACCACCAACTCCGCTGCGTCCTTCATGGTTTCGCCGACCTGGAAGTTGAGTCCGGATTCCTTGAGGATTCTGCGGCCTTCCTCTACATTCGTGCCTTCGAGGCGCAGGACAATCGGCACCATTACCTTCAAGTTTCGCGCGGCGGCTACCACGCCTGTCGCCAGGCGGTCGACGCGCAGAATGCCGCCGAAGATGTTGATGAAGATGGCCTTCACATGCGCATCGGTGAGCAGGATTTCAAAGGCGTGCTCGATCTGTTCTTGCGTGGCGCTGCCGCCGACGTCGAGGAAGTTGGCGGGGCTTCCTCCGGCGTGTTGAATAATATCCATTGTCGCCATAGCCAGACCAGCGCCATTGACCATGCAGGCGATGGAGCCGTCGAGCTTGATGTAATTCAGCGCATACTTACTCGCTTCAACCTCGAGCGGGTCTTCCTCGGCAGCGTCGCGCAGCGCCTTGATGTCGGCGTGGCGAAAGAGCGCGTTGTCGTCGAAGGTGATCTTGGCGTCAAGCGCAAAGAGCTTGTCATCGGTAGTCGTAATGAAGGGATTGATCTCGACCAGCGAAGCGTCGCTCTCGATGAAGGCCTTGTAGAGGCTCTGGAAAAATGCCACGGCCGCATTGATCTGCGCGGGCTTGAGTCCGAGCGCGAAGGCCAGCTTGCGCGCCTGCCACTGGCCCAGGCCGATCACTGGATCGATGGATTCTTTATAGATCGCCTCGGGCGTTTTGGCGGCGACAACTTCAATCTCCATGCCGCCGGCCTGCGAGGCCATGAAGACCAGCTTGCCGGTGACGCGGTCGAGGACGATGCCGAGATACAGCTCTCGGTCGATGGCAGCCGTCTCTTCGATCAGCAGACGCTGGACCTTTTGTCCGAGAGGCCCGGTCTGATGCGTGACCAGCGTCATCCCGAGGATGTTCTTGGCGTGCTGCTCGGCCTCGTCTTGCGTGCGGGCAACCTTGACACCGCCGCCTTTGCCGCGACCTCCGGCGTGAATCTGCGCTTTGACAACGACGCCCGAGGCGCCTTCGGCAAAGAGCTTGCGGGCCTCCGCGGAGGCTTCTTCGACAGTATTGGCCACTGCGCCGCGCGGCACGGCCACACCGTACTTTGCCAGGATTTGCTTTGCTTGGTACTCGTGAATCTTCATGGGTTTGGGATCACCCCGTCCGCTGCTTTAGGGATTCGGACTCGGAGAAGGCGAGCGCCGTTTCAGCGGTATGCAAATAGTATCTCGCGAGACGAATGAGGAGCAAACAGGCGTTTGTACGCTTTTTCGCACTCATGCTTATGGATTCTTGCGAGGTCCTGTAGATGTTGATGCATGATTGCTTGCGGCCACGCCAGAAAGCTCTTGACGCTCCAGTGATCCGTCGGCAAGCACCACCGCGACCCACGGAGAATGCGGATCGATCAGGCGCGCGCGCCACCGAATTTCACCCCGTCTGTGACTGCCCAAATCGAGCTTGACGCTCTCTGCGTCAAGCAGCTCAAGATTATTCACGCGAACGGAGAAGACGTGAGAACCGGCGCCATCGGCGGCCAGATGCACCACCACTTCATTGCCGGCGGCAGGCACCGCATCCACGGTGAAATCCACCGCCGTTGCACGCCGCAAATCCAGATGATACGAACCGGCCGCAAGCGCAGTTACTGATGTATGCACGTCTCCCTGTTGCACCGTGTAGCGGCCCTGTGGAAGCGCGGCACGGAAGTTCCCGTTTGCCTCAAGCTTCGCCATGGTCACGGCGCCAGTCTTCTGATTCACCAGTTGCACCGCAGAGCCGCCTGCCTCAGCCGCGCCCTCGACAATCGCTGGCCCGCTCAGGTCGCGCATCAGCCAGATCCACTCGCCCGCCGGTTGCGACCAGACTTCCTTGTAGGTCCAGCAACTCTGGTTCGGCCAATAAGGAGCGTCTGCAGTTCCGCGGGTTTCAATGCCCACCGGCAGAGCGCCCACCATCTGGCCCGAGCGCACGCTGTAGAGCGGCGTCCAGTCATAGCCTTCGCCATACATGATGCTGACTGAGAAGGGATTTCTTCCTACCAGCCACTGCGCCTGCTGCTGGGCCAGATCCTCGGCACCCGCATCACCGCGTAGTTGCGCCGCGGCGGAAAGCGCTTTGGCCTCGGAGAGCAGCACGCTGGAGTTGCCTCGGAAATCAAACCAAACAGGAAAACGGCGCAGGAAGTATTCACCGCCCAGCGGAAGGCCGCGGCGCACTTCTTCGAGATAGACATCCTTGTCCGCGGTGCGCAGCGGAGTCCAGTCCTTCGACTGCGGCAGCAGGCGCACTTCGCTCTCGCGGTAAACCGCGGCGGGCAGCATATTGAAGGGCGCATCGGCCTGAGCCGCAGTCTGCTGATAATACTTCGAATGCAGCACGATGGCCGAGTACCACTGTATCCAGCGCGGATCATTGGGCAGCGCGTTGCATAAGGCCGCCAGCGCCACGATGGGTTCGTCCTCCTGGCCCACATGGAAGCGATGAAAGAGATTCTCGCGCTTGGGGCTGGTGTAGAAATAGCCGGTCAGGGGCAGGCTCCAGGGCTGCAAAGTTCTCTCCTGCGAGGCCATGATCTGATCGGCAAATCCCGCAGCGGCGGCGGAGTATTTTTCTTCTCCGGTGGTTTTGAATAATTCCACCGAGGCGATGGCGGCAAAGGAGGTCCGCTCCAGTTCGTCGCTCTGGCCGTAGACTTCGGGCATGGGTGCGGCCGTCTTCAAGCCTTCCATGGCAAAGCCCCAATCTTCGCGAGCAGTGGCCAGGCTGCGATTCGCCAGCTCGGGTTCGGAGTCCCGCAAGACGCGCGCGGCCAGCGCCTCGACAGCAGCGACGCGAAAGTTCCACTCCGGCTCATTGACGGCTTCGCCAAAGCGATCGTCGGCGTCGCCCATGATGCCGTTGGTCCAGTAACTGATCAGTTGCCCCTTGCTCCGATAACCATCGCCAAAACGGGTTTTGAGAATCCAGCTCAAGCCCCACTTGCCTTCTTCAATCAAGCGGTCGCGCAGCAATGGGTCTTCACCCTGGTGCGCCAGCCGGTCGGCAAACTCGAAGAGTCCATAGGCCATGCCGGTAACGTTGCCGGTCGCGGTCAGATCGCCCGCGTCGTGATAGCCGCCGTTGACGAGGATTCGCTTGTTGCCGTGGACGCTGTAGTCGTCCTGGTGGCAGATGCCGTGAATGCCGGGAATCACGGTTCCGCAACGCTCGCTGTACATGAAGTTGATGACTTTATCGATGCTCGATCGCCAGGCGTCATCGCCAATGCGAAAGCTGCGCGTCGTGGTTCCACCCGCGCGCAGAAGATAATTGCCGGGCTGCTGAAAATCAGAAAAATCCATTACCTGGTAGCTGCCCAGAGAGGTCGTCCGCTGCTCGACCGGCTTGGTGAAGACTACCTTTCCGGTTTCGGTCTCAACCAGCGAAAACTCATTGGCCGCGAGGTCGCTGGCGACAGCCGTTTTGACCGAGCCGGCAGTGTAGCCGGAGTGGCTGAAGGAGATTTTTCCCGCGGCCACATCCCAGCCCTCGACGTGATCGGGAACCACTTTTTCCAGCTCAAGCTGATCAATGTAGAGAATCGTTTGATCGCCGAGATCGGGGTACATTTTGGGCATGGCGTAGGCCACATCGACGCCGGTCACCTTGTCGCGGCTGAGCGGCTCAATCTCCCACACCACGTGATTCCACTGGCGATTCTTGAGGGGGATAGACTCGTTGCGGCCTTCGTTGGTGTCATCGGGCAGCAGGTGCGCGCCCTCGTTGTGCAACACCAGCGTGGCGGAGATGGCAGGAGCTCCATGCACATCCGGATAGATCCAGATCGAGAGGCGGTTATAGTGGCTCCAATCCTCGGAAGGGAAGTGGCGCGTGGCCACCAGATCCTGCCAGTCGCCGCTGCCATCAACGCGGCCGATGTTGAACGTTGAGCGAATCTGCAGCGAGTGCTTGCCGTCCTTGATCGGAGCGTCGGCCAGAGCGATCTCGCCCTCGCCCTTCAAGGACCACGTCGAGAGCTCTTCCATGCTGTCGAGCAGCCGCGAGTCGAGAACCTTTTTTTCAAGCCAGCGGGATTCGGCGCCGTTCGCGTAAACCGGCTGCATGGGCAGCGCGGCTTGCTGGCTGAGCAAAGTGTGATGTACGCAAGCGGCCAAGGCCAGCAGGCCCAGAGCGCGCCCCAGAGAGCCCGGCGGCAACGGCTGATTCATGGTGAAATCTCCTGACTGAATAATACGATGCGCGTGTGAGCAAAAGGGCGCCGCAGCCATTGATCGTGGCTGCGGCGCAAATAAGTGGATGCTCTTCTCCGAGCGATGGCTTTCCCAACTAAATTGGCATAGGAATCTGTGGCTGTTGGCGAAGTCGCTTGGCTGCCCCAGTAGGGGTCGGCGAGGTGATGACCCAGGGTGGAGACATAACCTACCTAAATAGTGGAGGCATGGGCAATTTGATATTCACTGGTCAGGCTGATCTTCTGGATCATCGCTAGCTTGATTTATTTGCGCCAGATCGAGAAGTTGTTTGGCTTTGTTGGCGCACCGTCTAACATATAAGTATGGGACAGGTGAAAGAGCTATTGAAGCCGCTGGCCGAGGACGGCGCGGCGATGACGCGGGAGCAAGCGGTGGGCGCGCTCACGGAGATTCTGTCGGGAGCGGTGCCGGATGTGGAGACGGCGGCGCTCTTGACGGTGATGGCGACGCGCGGCGAACAGGCGCCGGAGCTGGCTGGCTTTGTCCAAGTGATGCGCGCGCGGGTGACGCCGCTGCCGCTGTCCGATGCCGAGCGCGGCGAGTTGGTGGACGTGGTGGGCACCGGCGGAGGAGGGCCGCTGACCTTCAATATCTCGTCGGGAGCGGCGCTGGTGGCGGCGGCCGCGGGAGCCAAGGTGGCCAAGCACGGCAACCGCGCAGTGACTTCGCAGTGCGGCGCGGCAGATGTGCTGGAGGCGCTGGGCGTGCCGATCGATCTGGGGCCGGAGCTGGCCGTCGAGTGCCTGCGCGAGACGGGATTCATCTTTCTCTTTGCCCCGCTCTATCATCCGGCGATGAAGGCGCTGGGGCCGCTGCGGCGGGCGCTGGGCTTCCGGACGATCTTTAATTTGTGCGGCCCCTTGACCAATCCGGCGGGAGCGCGGGCGCAGGTGATTGGCGTGCTGGCGCCGAGCCGCGTGCTGCTGGTGGGGCGGACGCTGGCGGCGTTGGGCGCGAAGCGTGCCTTTGTGGTGCATGGGACCGATGGGATCGACGAACTGACGACGACTGGCGAGTCAATTGTGGCGAGGGTCGAGGAGTCAGAGACGGGCGAGAGCACACTGCGGGCCTCGCGCATTACGCCGGAGATGGCCGGAGTGCCGCGCGCAACGCTGGATCAGTTTACTGGCGGCGATGTGAAGACCAATGCGGCTCTGCTTTACGACGTGCTGACCGGGATTCCCGGTGCGCGGCGCGATATTGTGCTGTTGAACGCGGCGGCGGGACTGGTGGCTGCTGGCTTGGCCGGCGATTTGAAAGAGGGCGTTCGGCTGGGCGCGGAGGCGATTGATTCTGGGCAGGCGGCGGCGACACTGGCGAAGTTGCGGGCATTTGGGGCGAGGCACGGGGGAAAGTCATAGTTTAGGCAGGAAACCAGAATTGGTCTATACTGTGGTATATACCATCCTAGGGAGGCTTCCGATGGCGACGACCAATAACAATGTGAAACCGTTGCCCGGCTCCGGGGTTAAGACCGCCAAGCTCTTCAAGAACGGTCGCTGCCAAGCCGTGCGCCTGCCCAAGGAGTTTCGTTTCGAGGGAACTGAGGTAGCGATCCGCCGAAATCCGGCGACGGGCGACGTGGTGCTATCTTCAAATGCTAAGGCTCGAAAGAATCGGTCCTGGGACGAGCTGTTTGCCGTATGGGATTCACTTGGCGAGGCTGATCTTGAATTCGAGCGCCGCGTTTCAACCCCCGTTGAGCGTGAATTCTTTCAATGACTCCCATCTATCTGCTCGACACAAACGTGGTCAGTTATTTTGTTCGCGGCACCTCTCCAGCCGTGCGCAACCATCTGCTCCGCACTCCGATTGAGAGCATGGCTGTCTCTGCTGTAACCGAGGCAGAGTTGCTGTTCTGGATTGCCAGACGACCGGGGGATGCGCGCACGAGTGTGAGTGTGCGAGATTTTTTGGAGCGTGTGCCTTCGCTGGCTTGGGACTCGCGCGCCGCCGCTGTGTATGCCGTAAAACGCGAGGAGCAGGAGCGCAAAGGCAAGCCGCTCAGCGTGGAAGACATGATGATCGCCGCGCACGCGCTGTCGCTGGGATTGACGCTGGTGACGCACGATCAGACTTTTTCTTTTGTCGATGGGCTTAGGACTGAGGATTGGACGGTTGCGTAGGCGCTGACCCCGGATTGCGGATCGGTGTGCTATTCTTCCGCTGCGAGTTCAGAAGGCATTTTTATGTTGCGTATTTCCCGGCTATTGGCAGGCTTGTCGATTGGAATTGCGGCGGCGGGTTTGGTTTCGGCGCAAACCATTCAGATCAACCGCGAAAACAAGACCATCGCAATCAGCACCACGGATGAGGCTACGGCGACGGCGGACATTGCCGCCATTACCATTGGCTTCGAGATATTTGGTGCCGATTCGCTGACGGTTTCTGCCGATGGGGGCAAGTTGTCGCACGCAATTCTGGAGGCATTGCACAAGGCCGGTGTCGAGGATAAGGCAATCGAGAGTACCGGGCAAGGCGTCGAACGCAACAAAGACTTCGACGAAAAGGAAACTCCCGAGCAGCGCGCGAAAGAACAGTACATCTTTCGCCAATCGTGGGAGGTCAGCGTCTCGCCACAGCTTGCCGCCGAGGTAATTCGCGTCTCGATTGCCGAGGGCGCCAACAAGAGTGGCGCGATTGAGTGGAGGCTTTCGGATCGGAAGGCGCTGCAAGCCAAAGCCGCCGAGGCCGCGTTGGTCAAGGCTCGCGCCGTGGCGAGCCAAATGGCCGACGGGCTGCACGTGAGACTGGGTGAATTGATGTATGCCAGCAATGAGACGCCGAATACGCAGTTATATTTCACACGCCCGCCACATGGAATGGCGATGATGAACACTATGTCTGCATCTGTTTCATCTGTCATATCGGGTCCACCTCTCGAAATCCGTCCCCAAACTATCCGCGAGGAAGCTACCGTTTACGCGGTTTTCGCAATTGATTAGTCCTCGAACAATTGGATTGGATTGAAGTGTTCAAAGGCACGGGCCTGAAGGCCCTTCAAGTTTGCTCTCAAGCAGGGGCCTGAAGGCCCCTGCTCCCTCCGTAATCTTCCATCGAAAGTGCCTCTGCAAAATTGTCCTCACTCGGGTTTGCAGATCATTTCGCCTAAAGGCGCACAATCAATCCAGGTGAAAGAAAAGAGCGCTGCAATGATTACTAAATCGCCAACAACAAAACCGTTCAATTGTTTACCAGAAAGTTACTCACCCCCCACCCCCCTCTGCCTTGTAAAGCCATATTTTTGCAGTTAAAATCAATTAACTTCAATGATAACAACTATATGAGTTTTATTGCTATTGATTATTCAGTTACAAAAACACCCGATTTCTCCGCGTTTTGAGGCAAAAAACGCCTAATTTTGCCCGGAAATGGGCATTTTCCCCCTCCAAATTCGCCCGATTTGACAGGAAAATTGCATCCTCCTAAAGCGAATTGCATACGCCCTATCTTCGCCTATCCGAGTCGAAGGCATCCATCCTGGTTGCCGTATGATCGGTGCCTCTGAAGTCGTAAACTGACGATTCTTGCAATCGCCAAGGAATTTTGCAAGGGTCTCGACAACCTGCGGAATTCAACGCTACAGCAAACCGCCGCGGCCGGCGAGGCCGCGGGCGAGGAGCCAGGATGCGAGCGATGCGCCCAGAGCCAGCGCGACCCAGCCGACCTGCTCGACGGGGGCAACAAGTGCATCGGGCAGATGCAGCAAGGTGAGCGTGAAGGAGCTTGACGTGGAGAGATCGGGTGCGGGCAGGCCCGTTCGGACCAGCTCGAATGCGCCCCAGGCAGCGATACCGACGGCAAAGAGAATGCCGGGGAGGGCGCGCATCCAGGGAAAAGGGATAGGCGGCGGCGCGACGGCTTCCTCCTGCACTCGCTCCATCACCGAAGAGAGAAAGCCCGAAGAGGGAATCAGTTCGTCTTCGGTCGCCAGAGCGCGGTCGATCTCCACTTCGATCTGCTCGGCTCGGCTGATTTTTTGTTCTTCGTGGGTTGCATTGGCTCGATTCATTGGGCGGCCTCCTTTCCGGGGTTGAGTGCGGTGAGTTCGAGGGCGGCGTACTCGGTTTCGAGGCTCGGGAAGCGCTGTCGCAACAAAGCCCGCGCGCGGCTGAGACGAGCCTTCAGGGTTCCTTCCGGCATTCCAAGGGTCGCCGCCGCAGCAGCCACATCCATCTCATGAAAATAATACAAAACCACCGGCTCGCGGTAGCGCAGCGGCAGGGCAAGCACGGCACGTCGCATCACTTCATGCCGTGATTTCTCCTGGAGTGCGTGAAACTGAGGCGCGGGGTGGGAGGGTTCGGGGGCGTCGTCGAGCGGAAGGGTCTCAATGGGAAAGCGCTTCAGCTCGGAGCGATAGACGTTGGCGGCCAGCGCGAAGAGCCAGGTGGAGAAGCTGGACTCGCGCCGCCAGTGGGCGAGTCCACGCCATGCGCGCAGAAAGGCCTCCTGCGCCATCTCCTCGGCGCGGCCGCGATCGCGCGAGTAGCGCCATGCCATATTGACCAGCGGCGACTGCCAGCGGCGGACGATGCCCTCGAAGGCGGCCACGTCGCCGGACAGCACGCGGTCCACATCGGCCCGGTCGAGTTCGGCGCTGATGGCGGCATTCATTCTGGACGGCGCTCCTCTAAACGGGTATGACCGCTGAGCTTGCGATCTGGTTGCATTTTCTCGCAGGAAGCTTGATTTCGGAAATTATGCAACCGGATGCGCGGGTCTGCTGTCGTACCGGACGCATGGGGAAAAACCCCGGCCTGGAGGAAAGTATGGTAGGAATTCTAGTACCCATTGTGCTCTTTGTGATGCTCTTCAGTTTTCTATCCATTGCGGTATGGACAGGGAGCCAGAGGCAGGAGCGCGAGGCGTTCTACAAGTCAGAGACGCTGCGACGCATCTCCGAGGCTTCCGGCGATGGCGCCAAGGCGGCCATTGATCTGATGCATGAGGAAGAGCGGATGGAGCGAATCAGGCGGCGGGAGGGCTTGAAGATCGGCGGCCTGATCTGCATCGGTGTAGGCGTCGGGACGACGGGCCTGCTGATGACACTTCTAGGCGTACATAATGGTTCGCCTTATCTGGCCGGCCTGGTTCCCGGGCTGGTCGGCGTGGCGATGCTATTGTATGTCTACAAATTGGCCGCGCCGTTGGAGTAGCCCCCTGCGGTGGGGCCAATCGCCTTCGGCTCGGAAAATTCAGTTCATTCATCCCACCCTAACGGCAAATACAAGAACGCCGTGAGGGTGGGGCACCCAGCTGACTACTGAGCACTGCTCACTGACCACTGCCTAGTCGCCGCTCTGATACCAGCGTCTTCTTCGGCCAATGCGGAGTCCTGAGTCAATGAGGACAGCGAGCAGGCCGAAGGCCATGCACACTTCAAGGCGCGCCTCGTGGAAAAAGCTAAGCCAGCCGTAGCTGTTGTGTTTTTCCAGCGGAAATGGCCCCATGGGATGGCCGAGCAGGATGGGCAGCTTGGTGGTGACCAGCGCGGTGCAGATGACCATGAGCAGTGCCAAGGCAGCGTCGCCTGCGTAGAAATTCAGCAGGATGGCCGTGCCGCCGGTGATCTCGAGGCCGCCCACCAGCGGGGCCAAATACTGAGGCCAGGGCAGTCCGATCAGGTCAAAGCGTCCCGCGCCTAGCTCCTCGGGCCGGACAAACTTGAGGGCGCCTTCGAGCAGGAAGACCAGGCCCACAATCACCCGGATCAAAATCATCGGGAGTTCTCGGCGCACCTCTGCCTCCATTTGCCGGCTGCATCCGGCAGGCCCGTTTCCCTTGAGGGAAACTATCCGATTGCATACCAGATATGGAGAAGCATACCGCAGGGGCCAAAGGAAAGGGAAGAAAGAGAATTTTAGGGGGGGGGCTAAAAACAGGGAATAGGGATTAGGGATTAGAAAAAGCCCGAGGCTGTGGCCGTGGTTCATTCTTTGATTGTGCGCACTGTGTGGGAAATGATCTGCAAAATGCTTCATGTTTTTGCCCTGTTGAAGGGCACCGCCAACCCCAACAGAACTGCTCGCTAGGTGATAATGAGAGACATGATTCGCAGCTACCAGGGGCAGCTGCCCCAATTCCCCGCCAGTTGCTATGTTGACCTTTCCGCCCAGCTCATCGGCGATGTGACCCTCGGCGAGCGCTCCTCGGTCTGGATGAATGCCGTCCTGCGCGGCGACGTGAACGCGATCCGCGTCGGCGCCAACTCCAACGTGCAGGACTGCGCCGTGCTGCACGGCCAGCGCAACCTTTATCCGGTGATCGTCGGCGACTGGGTTACCATCGGCCACAACGCCACCGTCCACGGCTGCGTCGTCGAGGACGAGGTGCTGATCGGCATCGGCGTAACGGTGCTGAATGGCTGCCGCATCGGCACGGGTTCGATCATCGCCGCCGGCGCGGTCGTTCCCGAGCAGACCATCGTCCCGCCCCGCACGCTCTGGGCCGGCGTTCCCGCCACCCAGCGCCGCGAACTGGGCGACGTACACCTCGCCCTTATCCGCGAATACGCCAAGAACTACCTGGACTACACCGAGATTTATCTCAAGGAGGAGGGGAATTGAACTTGCGGCCGGAGAACTCGCCGCTTTTCTTCGCCTTATCGTTATATTGTAGCTACAATCAAATAGTTACATAATCTGAGCAGTGTTGGCATGAACACGACAAAGAGTGAGACCGATTGGGAGCGCGTACAGGCCTTCCAAGAGGGCAACGCAATTCCGTACGGCCCTTACGATCCGAACGACGCCGAGGCACCGCGGCCCGCAAAAGGCTCCGACAAAGACGCTGATCTCGCTGCGCCTCTCGCCGGAGGTGATTGCGCACTTCTAAGCCACCGGGCGGGGCTGGCAGTCGCGAATTGATGGGGCGCTGATGGAGTAGATCAAGCGCAGGGCGTCTTGACAAAGGCAGAAAACGGCATACACTGTAAATACAATTAATCTTCCGAAATAGTAGCCGACTGCATGGTGTATATTCGGAAGCATTTATGTGCGGACAATTGCTGAACTTCGATTGGGACGCCGCGAACCGAAACCACCTGGCGCGGCACGGCGTGACACCGCAAGAGGCCGAGGAGGTCGTTCTTGGAGACCCACTCGACATCGAACTGCAAACCGCGGAAGGTAGTGGCGGAGAAGAAAGGATATTACACGTCGGGGAAACGCGCAAAGGACGGATTTTGGAGCTTGTGTCAACGTGGCGCGGTGGAAAAGCTCGAATCCTCTCCGCGTGGGATGCACCTCGGCAATCCTAGCTGGACTATCTAGCCGAGATGAGGCGGCGTTATGGAAACATTGACGATTCCGAAGTTTGAAAACGAAACCGATGAAGCTAATTGGCTCTACGAGAACAGAGAGGGGCTGTCGGCAGCGTTTCATCAGGCAGTGCTGGAAGGGCGTGTCCGGCAAGGCACGTTGAAGCAGCGCGGGGTCACGCCTCCAACCACCATCCGCCTTGCCCCGGAGGACATCTCCCGCGCGCGGACATTAGCTGAACGTCGCGGTCTGCGCTATCAGACTTATCTCAAAATGCTGATTCACGAAGGGCTGGAACGCGAGGAGCGGCTGGCTTTATCTCGCTGAAACCGAGGTCTTTGCGGGTTTCAGCTTGAAGCCAATGTATGAATTCGATGTATCGTACACGGAATTCCGTGTAAAGTTTCTGTCGTTCATTAATAACATCAAGTTTCTTCTGGTCATCATTAGACTTCAATTTTATTCTGTGTTCTGGAGACATAATCCGATCCGCGACTCTTGTAACCTGCTCTTGGAAGTCTGAGATTCTATCGTTATTTGCCTTTGAACTGGCAAGCTCAAAGAGAAAAGGGCTAGTTGCATACCTTTCTTCGAGTTTCTGTATTGCTATAACTAATCGTTTTGCTAATCTCTCATAGTCCCTACGTTCGACAATCACAACAGGAACAATATTTCCGAATTCAGCAACTGACTTGAGTAATTCATTCCATTCTAACTTTTTCTGATCCCGAATCCATTGTTCGTGCTCTGTCTTCTTATTCGCACGGAAAGACGCTACAGCTATACATACACCGGTAGTGATCGACGCCAGACTGATGACTGTCTGCACAATTGTTGGCAGCAGCCATTTCAACCAAGATTCCGGCGCGGGCTGTTGGACACACTGAACCTGAACCGGCGTTTGCGCCAGTTGGTCCACGAAAAACGCGACGATTGAGGCGGCATGGAGGATCATGGCTCTCACCTTGTATCCTTAGAGCCTGTTTACGATCTTCTGAGCAGCAGCCTGAGAAACGCCAAGTGGATCATTTGCAGGCTGGTATTCAGTTTGCGTTCGCAGTTCTTCCATAGCCGGCGGCACTTTTCCAGCCAAC
>Ga0181520_10002611_pt1 | contig 33109 bp, 24 predicted proteins | sample PEATcosm2014_Bin_29_FD_132451 | JGI IMG/M metagenome (GOLD analysis project Ga0181520, IMG submission 132451) | Peatland microbial communities from MTU Mesocosm Facility, Houghton, MI, USA - PEATcosm2014_Bin02_30_metaG | ecosystem: Environmental > Terrestrial > Soil > Wetlands > Peat | place...
CCAGACGGCCTGCTCGACTTCGGCCGTGATCTCGTCGATCAAGTGGTCTCCCTCGATGACCGTGCCGCCGAGGGCGATGTCACCGCGCAGCAGGGCCTGGGTGGCACCGGCAAGCGCCTCGGTCACGAGTGCGAAGAGCTGTGCGACGCGCCGGTCCACCGGAGATCCCTCTGACGACGCGTCCACGAGGGGGAACGATAACCATACGACACCCTGAATTACCACTTTGTTCACCTTGTATTCATTCGGATGTCGTTTGGAAGTCACCTGGGGCCGCGAAAGTGACCCGGGCGTGCATTCCAGAGGCCTGGGGCCGGAAGCTCGCCGGATTGGGAAGATTCCGTGCTGCTCGGCGAACCTGAGGACCTGAGGGAAGGGCTCGTGCCCGTCACTGTCAGCGACCTGCTGAACGAAGCGCCCAGGAGCAGGTTCCACCGCCGGGCAGTTCTCATCTCGGGCATGGGCTTTTTCACCGACGCGTACGACCTGTTCGTCATCGGCACCGTCGCCGCCATCGTGACGACCCAATGGCACCTGAGCACCACTGAAGCGAGCTGGGTGGCCGGCTCAGCGCTCCTCGGAGCGGTCATCGGGGCCTTCGTGTTCGGGAGGATCGCTGACATCCTCGGGCGCAAGAGTGTCTACGCCTTGGTGGCTGCCGTCATGATCGTTGGCGCCCTCGCCTCCGCGTTTTCGCCGAACTTCTTGTTCCTGGTAGTCGCGCGCTTCGTTTTGGGTCTCGGCATCGGGGGGGACTACCCGGTGTCCGCTGTGCTCATGAGCGAGTACTCGAATCGACGTGACCGGGGGCGCCTTGTCGGAATGGTGTTCTCGATGCAGGCCCTCGGCCTCATCGTCGGTCCGTTGGTGGGCTTGGCGCTGCTCTCCTCCGGCGTCTCGGAGGCACTGAGCTGGAGGCTCTTGTTGGGCCTCGGCGCGGTTCCGGCGGCCACGGTCATCTACCTGAGGGCGAAGATGCCTGAATCGCCCAGGTTCCAAGCGCGGGTCCAGGGCAAGAGCCAGCGCGCCGCGCTGCAGGCGGTCGCGTTCTCACAGGGCGTTCTCGATGCCTCGGTCGTGTCGGACGAAGGCGAGAGGCGCATGAGTCTTCGGGAGTTCGTCACAAATCCCCGGATGCTCCTGCTCCTGTTGGGTACGGCGGGAACCTGGTTCCTGTTCGACTACGCCTATTACGGCAATACGTTGTCGCTGCCGGCCATCTTGAAAGGTGTCGACCCGCACGCCACCCTTGAGGCAAAGCTCGCCTGGACGCTCGCCATCTTCCTGGTCTTCGCCGTGCCGGGCTACGGCCTGGCCGTCCTTCGCATGGACAGGATCGGCCACAAGCGGCTGCAGTTGATCGGGTTCACGGTCATGGCCGCCGCCTTTGTCGCCCTCGGGGCGATCCCAAGGCTCACCGCGACGGTCGTTCCTTTCCTGCTGGTCTTCGGCCTCAGCTACTTCTTTGTCGAGTTCGGGCCGAACACCACGACATTCGTCCTGCCGTCTGAGGTCTTCCCCGTGAGCATGCGCACAACCGGTCACGGCATCTCCGCCGGAGTGGGCAAGCTCGGTGCGTTCATAGGAGTGTTCCTGGTACCGCAGCTGCAACACCACATCGGCTTGCGGGGCATGCTCATCGTGGCGGCAGGCGCGTCGGTACTGGGGTTTGCGCTGAGCCTGGTCCTGCCCGAGCCAGCCGGCAGGTCTCTCGAGGATGTCTCGGGTGAGGATGACGCCTCGCGCCGTGAAGCGGACGGCGATCTCGCCCTGGCTCGTTCGCCGACGGGGGCGGCACTCGCCGAGCAAGTCTCGCCACGCTGATACCGACGGGCCTCGCAAACGGCGCGAAGAGGTCGGTCGGCACTGCGGCGTAGCATGGCCTTGCTGTGCTCCCGGGCTACGCCGTCTATGTCGCCGCGCTGATCAACGCGGGCGGCATAACCGGCTACATCCGCGACACGGTCCACGGCAGTACCTTCCCCCACAGGATCACCTGGTTCCTCTGGGGCTTCATCCCCCTCGTGACCGCCGCAGTGCAACTCCGGGAGCGGGTCGGGATTCAGACGGTCATGACGCTCTCGTACTTCGCGACCGCACTGGCCGTGCTCGTGATGAGCTTCGTCGCGCGCCGCGGGTCCTGGGAGGTCACACCCTTCGACTGGGCCTGCGGTGGCGTCTGCCTCGCAGCCGTGGCCGTCTACGCCGCGACCCTAAAGGGCGACCTGGCCATCTCCCTTTTGCTGACCGCGGAGCTCTTCGCGGCGACGCCGACAATGCGAAAGTCTTGGAAGGCGCCTGAGACCGAGACCTGGACGGTCTACCTCGCCGGGTTCGTGAGCTCGAGCCTCACGCTGCTCGCGGTCAAACACTGGACGTTCCCGACTTACGCCTTGGCAACCTGGATCGGGTTTCAGAGTGCCACCCAGGTCATGCTGGTCCGTGGTCGCGTCGGCCCCCGGGTGAGGGCGGCAGCGCTGCTGCGGGCCCAGCCCTGACCGGACCGGCCGCGCCGGGCGCTGTCAGCTGTCGCGGCACAGCGCCGCGTCTCAGATCTCGATGGCGTCGAGGTAGGTCACCTTCGAGCCCAGGTTGCCCGTTCGGACCACCAGGTGCTCCTCGAACTCGGCGACGAGGATGCGGTAGGGCACGGTGCCGCGGGGCTTGGGCAGCGTCACGGTGCCCGTCCAGACGGTGTTGGTGTCGCTCGAGCTCGTGACGGTGAGGACGGTGCCGTCGGGCTGGGCCGGGTCGATGATCCACTGCAGGTCGGGATCGCTCGTCTCTACGGTCTTCTGCTGCAGGTAGGCCCGCATCGTGTCGGGCGTGTCGCTCGACGAGGTGGCGCGATAGCCGGGACCTATCACCTGTACGTCGACCTCGGTCGGGGACGGGTAGGTGAGCCCCATCGACCGGTTCGGTGTGAGCTGGACGAAGTCGGCCTGCACGACCCGCGAGAGCTCGATACCTGGCAGCGATGCCGGCTGGTAGCGCACGAGCGCCAGCTTCACGAACGGGAAGTACGACTCGCCGGCCCCGATGGAGATGTCTGCGAACCAGAGGCGGCGGTCCTTGTCCCATCCGACATCGTGGCCGGCGACGTCCACCCATGGCACGGTGCCTGTCTGCTCCTCCAACAAAAGACCTGTGCCCTTGTGCGTGGCGAGCCCGAAGTCGTCCACCTGAGGCGAGCCGACTCGGCCGGTGACAAACACGGGATCTGACCCGAAACCGCTGACCAAGGGCTGAAGACCGGTGGGCAGCGTCGCGCCGGGTGGGGCGCTTGCCACCACGACCCCCAAAAGCTCGCCGATGCCGCTTTGGAACCACGGGCGCCCGAGATAGACCCGGAGCACGTTGCCGACGCGGCTCGAGCTCGGCGAGGTGGCCGACGACGCGGTGACCCAGTTCCAGGCCGGGATGAGATAGCGCACGTCGGGTGCAGGGGGACGGGCCGTGCTCGGGACCGACACCAGGTAGCCGAACTTCGTGGGGGGCTTGGCCACTTTCTCGAGGCTCGAGCGGACCACTGGTGGCACCACGAACTGCACGTCGACCGACGCCTTGTCGGGAATCGACCCGTCTGCGATGCGGGCGATCGTGCCCGCCGTGTCGTCCTCCGTGAAGTCGACTCCGGACCGGTAGATTGTCGCGGTGTCGTCGGCCGCGCGGACCTCGACCGTGCCGGGTGCGAATCCGGCCGCCGAGCAGACCACTGCCGTGGTCCCGTTCAGGGTCTCGGTGACGGTCTCGGTGAAGTACTCGAGGAACCGTGTCGTGGCTAAGGCGCTGTAGAAGACCTCGTGGTGCTGGGTGTCGCCGAAGTCGTGGCGCATTTTGTAGAGAGGGATGAGGTCACTTTGGCCCAGTGAGAGCGGGATCTCGTCGACACGCGAGGTCTTGTCGAGCAGGACCGCGCCCTCGGTGCTCCTGCCGTCGTCGTAGGGATCCGCCCAGGCGGCGATCACGTCGACGCGGATGGTGCTTTGCACATTTGCCCGGGCAGCGCCGGTCAAGAACGCGTAGGTGGCACCGTAGGGGCGGGAGACGATGAGCTTTTCGATGACCGGTGGGGTGAGCGGCTGCCGCACGGCGTGGACGATGACGAGCTCGCGGAACGGGGTGAACATGTAGTGCACCCTGTCGAGAATCAACGCCTCGAGAACGGGGGTCGCCTTGCCGGCCGCCACGATCCACTGCCACAACGCCATGACAGCGAGGTCCGAAGGCGCCATGTAGGAACTGATCAGCACCGCTGTGATGGACGCCTTCGGGGCCTTGACGCTGATCACCCCGTCTTGGTCCTGCACCGCGGGAAGCAGCGGAGCACCCGATCCCGCGCTCACAACCAGGCGAACGGCGCGGCGGTTGGGCCAGGCGCCCACCGAGTCGAAGGGGACCCGCACGAAGGCATCCGGCTTGCCGGGGAGGTTGAACAAGGACACGCCCCGTGAGAGGACGTCGGGCAGGTAAGGCACGCCGAAGGCAGTTGAGGTCGCCCCGGGCGGGTAGTAGATCCACTCGTTCTTCCCGTTGAGCGGCTGGCTGTCGATCTCGCCGCCATAGAGGTCGCGCACCGACGGCGACTTGTAGGTGAGGCCGTCCCTGTCGGCGATCAGCGCGTAGGCCGACGGGTCCGGGTGGCCGTCGGGGCCGTCGAGGACCCCGTGGGTCTCGGCCATGTCCTCGCCCGTGGACGGCGGAGCGATGTGGCGCTCGCATGCCACGATGCTCGGGTCGTCGTCGGGGATGTCGTAGTTCGAGCGGATCACGAGGTTCTCCAGGTGCTCACCGGGAGTCCTCGGTGCCCCCGGCACCATCACGGGCGAGGGCACGGGCTCGAAGCGGCGATAGGTCACCTCCGGCGTGGCCCAGGTGAAGCCGCCCCCTTTTGTGAAAGGGACGCTGTTGCCGGCTAGGTCGACGGCGCGTGCCCGGAACCGGTACGTGCCGCCGAAGCGCAGCGTCGGCAAGGTCCCCGGCGTCGCCGCGTAGTCGATCTGGAGCGGAAGGTTGCCGTTGGACGGGTTGGCGTCGTCGGGCTCGAGGCCGTCCGAGGCTATGTCCGACAGGTGCTTGCCGGGCCGGGCCGCGACAAGGCTCCAGCCCGACCAGCGCATCAGGTACTCCGGCACGTACACGGGCGGGTTCGGCGTCGTCGAGGTGGCGCTCTTGGTCGTGACGGGCTCGGTCCAGCCCTCGTCGCCGTCGGGAACTGGCTCCACGGTGGGCGGCGAGCCGATGCCGTAGCCGCCGAGCCCCGGGTCCTTCGCCCCGGTGCGGGCACAGAGCTGGAACCAGCGGCCCCGCGCCTTTGACCACACGTCGACCCGGTAGCCCTGCGCCAGGTCCTCGAAGTACAGCTTCACGACCGCGGGCGGGGTCGCCTCGATGGCGGCGTTGAAATCGTTGTTGTTCTGCCAGTTCTGGTAGAGCGAGAGGGCCTTGCCGGTCTTGGCCACAGCCAGGCCGGCCGAGCGCAGCGAGGGCACGGCGTAGTTCGTGGGCGTGTCCGCGGTGGCCATCTCGGTGTTGGCGTGCTGGATGCCCTGGACGAAGTTGAACGCCTTCAGGGTCGCCCCGTCGAGGTCCATCTCCACGACCTCGTAGTCCGAGCCGGAGAAGTCAAGATAGCCCAAGGTGATGTCAGGGGTCCTGTGGGCCGGGATCCATGCTGTCGCGTTGGTGATCGTCACCGGCTTGACGTCTTTGGTCAGCGGCGAGCCTTTGAGCTTCGGCTTCCAGATCGGGACCAGGGAGACCGGCACGTCGCCCGACAGCCCGCCCGGGCTTTCGAGCTCGAGCTCGTACACGAGCCCGAAGAGGCGGAGCAGGGCGGGGTGGCGCCCGAGCAGGGACACGGCCTGGTGAAAGTCGAATTGCGGGACCGGAGGTGGGGGCGTGTTCTTGTAGTCCTGGTGCTTGCCGGGCGTCGTGAGCGGTTGCAGGAACATGTAGGCCTGCGTGAGGTCCGACGCCGGCAACAGGCCTTTGCCCGGTGGGATCGGGCCGCCGCCTTTGGGGAACATGGCTTCGACTGCCTCGATCTCGTCGTGGAGCTCCCTGCCTTCTAGCGGCAGGGCACCGAAGCTCTCCTCACTTGTGAGGAGCTGGAACGGTGGCCAGGCGCCGAGCGGCTCAGCGTTCGCCAAAGCGGAATAGGTGCTCTGGAAGAACTGGCGCACGAACCCCGCGGGATAGCTGTAGACCCGCGAGGAGGTGGGGCTCTCGTACTCGTAGGGATCGACCGGCGTCGAGGAGGCGAACAGCGCCTGCCAAAGGGGTAGCGAAGGCGCCGCGCTCACGACGTCGGCGTCGTGGTCATGGGCCCCGATCCTCACCTTGAAGCTGACCGCGGTCGCGGGCCAGGCCGCCCAGTCGGGGAACTCCGCCAGAGTCGACACCTTGTTTCCGGTCGGGAACAGCTGTGGCCCGACGTGAACCGAGACCCGCAGCTTCCCGTTCGACGCTTTTCCGTGGGGGCAGGCGGTCCAGAGCACCCTTTGGTTCGTCATGCGAAGGCCTCGCAGTAGGTTTGCCAGTTCTTCTCCGTCAGGGCCTGTCTGAAATCGGGGTCGCCGCTCCCGCCGATGGTCTTTTGCATGGTCACGCCCACCGAGACGCTCACGAACAGCACGCTCACCGAGACCGAGATGGTCGCAGTGCCGTAGGCCTTGCCGGGGTCCAGATATGTCAGCCCGAGGTAGAACTCCATCGAGATCGTGATGATCCCGAGCACGGACAGGTTCCCGTCGGCGCGCAGGAAACCGGTGAGCTGGATCTGTTTTGTCGGAACGGTCTGGAGCGAGAAGTAGATCCCGGCCATTATCGACACGCCCCCGCTCGCCACGCCGAGGTCGATGGACAAGTCTGCGCCGAACTCCAACGAGACCTCGATCAGCTCGATCCCGTCCGCGCCGATCCCGAGCGAGAAGAAGCCCCCGCCGCCGAACAGGTCGATGGTGAGGATGAACGGGTTGTCCCTCGAGGAAAGGCCGAAGCGGACCCGGACCGGGGTCCCGTCGAAGGGGATGTTGACCCCGGCGGACAGAGCGAGGTTCTGGAGGGCGAAAACCCCGACTCCGATATCCGGCAACGCGAGCGAGTAACTCGCCTCCACACCGCCGTCGCTGACCGAGATCGACGGGCCACCCAGCGAGCTGAGCAGGTTCTCGAGCTCGGAGATGAACGTGAGCGGGCCCTTGAACTCGACAGAGTCGATGTCCGGCTGGATCGAGGTCTTGGCACCGGTCTTCGAGTCGAAGCTGAAGGAGTTGAACGTGATCGCGATGTAGGGATTGTCGGTCCCGAACAGGAGCAGCTCGAAATTGGTGAGGTCCCCGTGGATCGAGTAGGTCGTCTGGCTCGGGTTGGCGATCGGGGTGTAGATCTCGGCGTGGATGGTGAGGCCCCCGCCCTGTGGCTGGAACAAGCCTGTCGGGTCCGCCGTAACGGTCGGGGTCCAGTCGATCTTCACGTCGAGTGCCGTCGGGGGCTTGGTGTCGTCGTTGTCCGGGTAGATGATCTTGTCGGAGATCTGCGGGGCTTGCGCGTTGCTCGCGGCCTGGTCGGGATCGACGGGCAGGATGATGTCCGCGACCGAAATGGCGCCGAGGAGCTTGCCTATGTCCCCGGAGACCATGTTGAAGTACTTCGTCGGGTCGAACTTGCCCGCCAGCAGGTCGTTGAGGTCGCCACCGACGGGACCGAGGTCACGGGCTATCCCGCTCACGTCGAAGTTGGGCGTGGCCATGCCACCGACGAGGTTGGCCGGGAAGGAAAGGCCGGGGCCGTTCTCGGTCACGGCGAGGTACACCTCGGTCACTCCGGCTTGGAACCCGTGGGCGAGGTAGTTGGACGAGATCGACACGCTCGGACTCGCGAGGGCGCTGGAGCCGGCGCCCACGATCTGCTCCGCCCCCGGCAGGCTGACCGCCGCCGAGTCGAGCGCGGGGTAGAAGTTCGCCCTGCCGTTCACGGCGACGAGCGCCGCCAGCCCGTAGGTGTTGACGTGCTGGGCCGTGGACCCCGGGGTGGCGCCGAGTGTGTCCGCGAAAGCGAACAGCGACCCGCCGAACGACGGCGAGCGCCGGCTGGGATCGGCGGCATAAGCCGCAGCGACCTTTTGGAGATTGCCCGCGTTCTCGGCGAAGCTGGACGACACCCAGATGACACCGGTCGTGAAGTCGACACTCCTTTCCTCCGCGTCGGTGCCGACGAAAGAGAACGGGACGTCCTCCAAACCGCTTCGCACCCACAAGACGTCGGCGGTGTCGGAAGCAAAGGGACCGACGTTGATGCCCGGATCGACCGTGTTGTCGAAGTCGATCGGCGGGGTCGTCACCGTCTTCACGAGAAGGCTCCGGATCGGGTTGCCCCTCCCGTCGTTGGGCTCGAAGTGGTCGCCGGTGTAGACGATCTCCGGCTCCTTCACTGCGATGTACTGCTTCTGCACCAGGTAGGCGACCGCCTCGCCGTCGGAGTTGACCTGGATCTCCCGGTCCGAGATCGTGATCCGGCTGGCCCGGTTGCCCCACGGGAAGAGGTAACCGATATTGACGACGCGCACGTAGCTGTCGCGCCCGACCGATGCACGGTGCCACCACGACGCCGTGTCGACGGGAGTGTTGGGGCCGGGCGACCACGATCCTTGGATGTTGACCGACGCCCCGAGCGCCGAGAGAAGGAGCAGGTCGACCTCGATCGGAGCGTCGCCTGCAGTGCTACCGGTGGTGAGTGCCACGATGTCGATGCGGTTCTGCGGCAACAGGGACATGAGCCACGGGTCGGCCGGAGGACCGGCAAGGGTGCCGCCGTAGCCGGGGGCCCAGAAGGCTTTGAGCAACGGAGTGACCACCGGCGGCTCGAAGTCACCAGCTCCTAGGCGGGTGTGCCAGAGCTCGGTGATCTGCTTGAAGACGACCGGGCTGGCCGCATGGTGCCAGGTGCCGTGCTCGAGGGGCGTGAGCCAGAGCTGCCAGGGGATCTCGAGGGCTGTATGGAGGGGATCCGGCGGGGCAGGTTCGCCCGAGCTGGAGCTGACGACCGGAACGAGCTCGGGCTTCGCCTTCGACCAGTCGAGGAGACCCGCCATCGTGTAGGGAACCTTGGCCGTGCCGGCAAGCTCGAACACGAGCCAGCTGAAACCGGCAAGGGCGCCTCTCATGGGGCTGGTCGGCCAAGTGGTCACTCCCGGCGTGTAGGCAACGCACTCCTCCCCGAGGTGCTGGGAAGGGAACACGACGACCATGTACATCGGCGTCTTGGTGTCCTCGGCGACTATCTCGGTCTGACCGGCCGTGACGACAACCTTGGCGTTGTAGAACTCGAAGCCGAGATAGACCATGTCGGTGGTCCGGACGACTTGGAAGACCAGGCTCGGCTTGGCCGAACTTGTGAGGGCCGCGCGCAGCGGCGCCGGGAACGAGTGGCCGTAGGACCTGAACGGGACCAGCGGGTACTTCGAGGAGGGGCCGGGGCGTGCCAACATGCGCGGGCCGACTGCGACGCCGGCGACTGCGCCCCCGATCAGCTTGAGTGCCGAACGCCGGTCCATCTCGTTGCGCGGACTACTCACAGTGTCGCCGGCCTCCCCCCCAGGACCAGGTCTCAACTTGTGACGACCCGACCACTCTCAGCATATGCCCGGCGTCAAGGACAGCCGGGACGACCCCGAGGCCTCACCGCGCACCCCGTCCTGTGGCGTCGCCGCGGTTGCCAAGAGCTTGTCCGAGGCGTTCGGCGTGCCGCCGCGATCAGCAACCACGGACGGCGGGGCGACCTTGGCCATTACCGTATGACGATCGCGGCTTGTCCGCACAGCTGACCTGCTGTGGCCGGGTCACTCAGAAAGGGCCTTCGTTGCGAGTCGTTGTCAGCTGTGTGCCACAAACCGGTCACATACAACCTCTGCTCCCTTTGGCGGAGGCGTTCGCCGCCCAGGGCGACGACGTGGTCGTTGCCAGCGGACCGGACGCGACGGAAGCCGTCTCGAAGCGCGGTCTCGGGTTCCGCAGGGCCGGGCCGGACTTCGGCTCCTGGTTCCAGGCTCTCCGCTCCCGGACGCGCGGCGTGCCCGGTGACGGCCTGGAGCCGGGGCGCGTGCTCGGCTACTTCGTGCCCCGGCTGTTCGGCGAGATCGGGATGGCCCTGATGCTCGACGAGCTGCTCGAGCTCTGCAGGGAGTTCGAGCCGTCCCTGCTCGTGTTCGACCCGTACTTGTTCGCCGCTCCGCTCGTGGCAGCACTGACGGGCTCCCACGCTGTTCAGCACTCCATCGGACCTCTCGTGGACCCGGAGGTTCTCGGCCTCGTGGCGGACGCAGTGTCTCCCATCTGGCGGGAGTTCGGTCGCGACGTCCCGGCCGCGGCAGGTGTCTACTCCGGCACCACCTTGACCATCTGCCCATCCTCGCTGGACCACGCCGCCGCAGATCTCGCGGACTCACAGCCCTTGCGTCCCGTCCCGGCACCGCTCGGCGAGCCTCCCGAACTTCACCTCTCGTTTCCCGATCCGGAAAGACCGCTCGTCTACTTGACCCTGGGAACCTTCTCGAACAACGCCATCGATCTGTTCCGGCTCGTGCTCGAGGCCCTCGGGGACGAGCCCGTCAATGTGCTGGCGACGATCGGGCGGGACAACGACCCGGCAGCTCTCGCGCCCCTGCCCGGCAATGCCCTCGTGGAACGGTTCGTCCCCCAGGCTGAACTGCTCCCGTACTGTGCGGCTGTCGTCCACCACGCCGGGGCCGGCACGAGCTTCGGCGTCCTCGCGCACGGACTGGCCTCGGTGGCCCTGCCACAGAGTGCCGACAACTTCGTCATCGCCTCCCGGCTCTGTGAGGCCGGCGTCGCTCAGTGCTTGATGCCCGGCGAGGTGACCGGGCCAGCCGTCGTCTCCCGGCTGCGTTCTGTGCTCGACGATCCCGGCTGTCGTCAACGTGCGAGATCGGTCGAAGCCGAGATCGCCGCCATGCCCTCGCACGAGGAGGTCGCCGCCCTGCTACGGACAATGGTGCGCGGGAGCTGACGACTGGGCGTCGGCCCAGCATGTGGCGACGTCGCGCGCCATGGAGCGGGGAAGCCCGACTTCGCCCGCGTCTTTCTCAGTTCAGCCTCCGGCTCGGACGCGAGGCAAAGACACGGGTGAAAGGATCGTCTTCAAAGGGTCGGCGACATCGGTCACCGGCGCGCCACTGCGCAGGTTCAAAAGAAAGTGCCCGACAACGCACGTGACCCCTTTGACCCAAGCTCGCCATGACCGCGACCCAACTCAGCGCGTCACAGCGGCCAGTGCGCCGGGCCCGAAGGCCGGCCGTTTCAAGACGCCAGCGCCGAGACAGCCGGGAGCAGCTCGGTGGGCAGCCGATCCGGGATCGAGTCGACCGATGTCGGCCTGCACAAGAAGAACCCCTGCCCGTAACCGATCCCCAGACTGCAAAGCACCTCGAGCTCGGCCGCAGTCTCGATCCCCTCGGCGATGATCTCGGCCCCGAGCCCCGACGCGAAACTCACGAGGGCGGTCGCTAGGGCGATGCGGACGGGGTCGTGGTCGATGCCGGAGGTGAGCTCGCGGTCCAGCTTGATGAAGTCGGGGACGAGTTTCAAGATGTGGGCAAGGCTCGCAAAGCCTGCGCCGGTGTCATCGATGGCCAGGCGTACGCCCTTCAGGCGCATCTCGTCGAGCACGCGAGAAAGGCGAGGGTAGTCGTCGACCCTGGCCTCCTCGGTCAGCTCCATGACGAGGTGCTCCGCGTCGGAGCCTTCGAGGACGTGGAGCAGCTCCTCTGAGATCATCGCTTCGGGGCTCGCGTTCACGCAGAGGGCGACCCCTCGCGGAAGCCGCCGCGAATAGCTCAAGGCTCGCCTTGCCGAGATGACCTCCAGATCGATGCCGTCACCCATGGCGTGCGCCTCTGCGAACCACACGTCAGGTGTCCGCTTTGGCCTGCCCGCGAACCGGGCGAGCGCCTCGACTGCAAAGCACTCCCCGCTCCTCAGGTCGAAAACAGGCTGGAACACGTGGCTGAGGCCGTGTCCTTTGAGAACGCGGTCGATTCGCCTGCGGATCTCGAGCCTGCTGGAGGCTCCCGGGTTCAACACGTTGGCAACGAACCGCGTCTCGGCATCCCGGTCGGCACCTTCGCACACGGAGGTGCTGACGGTGTCGCTACAGACGCGGGAGAGAAACGCGTCCGTAGCGCCCGCCAGGTCGACGGCAACTGTGATCACGACGCTGATGAACTCGGCAAGGCTCGTCAGGGTCGCGACGTCGCGATCGTCGAACGCCCGCGGTCGGGACGAAGCGACCACAAGCACCCCGGCCGTTTGGGACTGACGCCAGAGCGGTACGCATACCAACGACCGGACACCTTGCACCCGTCGACAACGCGGGTCACTCTCGACGTCATCGGAGTGAAGGGTCACGCCGCTTCGGAACGCCAGCCCGGCCAGCGACTCGTCCAGCGCCATCCGGCAACCGATCTCTGGTTCGAGAAAACCCGCGCCACACTCGAAGGCCAGACACGACGGATCCTGGATGAAGCCGACGAGAACTCCCTCGACGCTCGCGACGAGGGTCATGGCCTCGTCAGCAACCCGCTGGGTGAGCACCACCGGGTCGGCAGCGCGCCTTATCGCCTCCTCGAGGCCGGTTCGGTGGATCAACAGATCACCCTTCCCGCGGACTTCGAAGCCGCTCGGGACGGCTGGCCGTCCTGCCAAAAGACTTCTCTCGTCATTGCTTGTCGGGAAACGCGGCCCCGTACCTGAGGCTCATCACCCCCTAGACACCCGCGTCTCACCCGCCGAGACTCGCCGGGTGGGGGTGCGTTGAAAGAGCGCGGCTTTCGACCGGTGCAGTCAACACGGCCCCGGGGCTTGGCCCGGGGCCGGGGGGGAGCTTCACGGTCACGCCGGATGGACATGCTCTCCGATTTCAGTCAACAACTCCGTAACCCGAATGTCAACCGTTCAGGCGCGCAAAACACCTGCAAGCACGAGAACATGCTGATCACGGGCGCTGCCGCAGTTCCGGAGCCTGTCCGGGGTCAGCGTGAACACCGGATGGCCGGGCGCCTCGGTCACGAGCTCCGTACCTTCGCGTCGCAGAACCCAGTCTGACGCGCGCTGCTCGGTGGTACATCTCGAGAACCGGACCGGCATCATCGGCACCCGGCTCTTCGGCCCTGGCCACCTCGACCGGTCCGGCGTCTTGGCCGGTCTTCCGCTCAGCTCCTGTCCTCGATCTCCCAGGCGTGGTCGAGGACGTGCCAGCCGATCCGGCGGGCACCGTAACGGGGTGGCCAGCCCTTCGCGTCGGCGGCACTGCCCTCGCACGGTGCCGCGAGGACCTCGACGATGGCTACGCGACAAGCCCCGGCGTCGGGGACGTTCCTTATCCCCAGCTTGCGAGCGTAGGCGAGCTCCGCAGCGGCTACGTGGTCGACGATCTCGTCCCGGTCGCGGCCACCACCTCGGGGCCCCTTGCGCAGCAGGGCGGGTGCGTCGCTCGTGACTCGGTCGAAAAACGGCCAGCAGCCTGCAACGACAGCGGCGAGGCGGGCTGCGGCCGCGGCGTCGAGCGGCTCGCGCTCAGCCTCCGAGATGATCGCCGGGGCACCGAAGTCTGTCGTGGCGTTGCCCGGCGCCCGCTCCAGGACGTCGAACTCGGTGCTCTCGGGCTCAAAGCCGAGGGCCGCCGCGCGTAGCACTGCGCAGTAGCGACCGGCATAGGCCGCAAGGGCCTCCAGTGCTTGTTGCTCACTGCGCCCCGGGCGGCACCACCCCGGCCAGTCGAGCGCCGAGGCGAACACCAGCCTGTCCCCTTGCTCGACACAGACGCGAATGGCCACGCCTCGAATTTGACCATGCTCCGCACCGGCGTGGGTCCGCTCCCGATACCTGTGCGGGCTGAGCGCGGTCGTTTGGAAAGCCGGGCTTGGGGGAACATCAGGGTGCTTGTCTGAGTTGCACCTTTCTCCGAAGTGCAGTTTGAAAGAGTTTGGGGGGGCAGCGATGCCTGTGAATTCCGCCATCGGATCAATCGGTGACCACTTGTGCCCCGTGCAGATTGCCTCGACGCCAGGCACAGATCGTCGTCGGCGCATACGGCCGACCGGCCCGCCAGCAGTCCTGCTCGGGCCGGACCTCGGGACGGGAGGGACCCTCCATGTCCGATGAAGTTGAATTCCAGCTCCTCACGCGGTCTTTGACCGACGAAGATCTGGGGAGAAGAGTGGTCACGATCGACCGGTTGCGGCGCGCTCTGTTGATAGGCGCGATCTGTCTCGGTCTGCTCGTGGCCGCCGTGGTGATGGCGCTGACGAACACGGCCTCACTCATGATCACCCTGGCTGTCGTGGCCCTCATCGGCGTCGAGGTGGCACGGCTCGGACTGCGCGAGTACCGGCGCGAGACGCAGTAGCGGAGGGTGGATCCGGAACCGGACCTGTTCGATGCGAGCGGCCCGGCACTCTAAGTGCCGGGCCGCTCGCCCACTCTGAGGCCTGAGGCTCTACCCGCCTGACGAGCAGTTCTTTGACGAGCTCGGTGCGGGCAGGTTGGCCTCCGGGCTCATGAAGCCGAGGAGGAGGCTCCGGGTGGTGCAGCGTTCCCTTCGGCGCCTACGCCTGCCAGTTCGTCTTTGGGCTGCACCGTAGTGGCGAACATCGGCGGTTGCCCGTTGTGGAACACGCCGTAGCCGCTGAGCCACCTCATGAGCTGGAAGGCGATGATCGTGCCGAAGCAGCCCATGGCGATGCCGTTGAACTGCACGTTCCCGTGGTCGAAGATGAGCGTGTAGTTCCCGGCCCCGGCTATGAGGCCGATCGCGCAGGGTATGAGGTTGACCGGGTTGTTGAAGTTGACCCGGTTCTCGACCCAGATGCGCCCACCGAGGACCGCGATCAGCCCGTAGAGGATCGTCCCCGCACCGCCCAGCACGCCGGCCGGCAGGGTGGAGATGAGCGCTCCGAACTTCGGGATGCAGCCGAATGCGATCGCCACGATTGCTGCGACGTAGTAGGCCGACGTCGAGTAGACCTTCGTGGCCGCCATGACGCCGATGTTCTCGGCATAAGTGGTAGTGCCACTACCGCCACCGAGGCCTGCGAGCATCGTCGCGAGACCGTCGCCCATGTAGCCGCGTCCCAGCGACCGGTCGAGGTTCCGTCCGGTCATCGTCGCCACCGCCTTTATGTGGCCCGTGTTCTCGGCGATGAGGACGATCACGACAGGGACGATGAGGAAGATCGGCCGCATGCTGAAGTGCGGGCCGGTGAAGTGCGGCAGGCCCACCCATCCGGCCGTCCTCACGGCCGTGAAGCTGATCTGGCCCTGAGCCCAGCCGATCAGGTAGCCAAATGCCACACCGACCAGGATCGAGAGACGGCCGATGAAGCCGCGGAACACGACGGTCACAAGGACTACTCCGCAAAGGGTCGCAAAGCCGGTCCAAGGCTGCTTGTTGAAGTTTGTGAAGGCACTCGAAGCCAGGTTGAGCCCGATGAGCGCGACGACCGCGCCAGTGACAACGGGCGGCATGAGCCACTCGATGAAGCGTGATCCCCACTTGTTGACAAGGAAGCCGATGACAAAGAAGACGGCCCCGGCGACGAAGATGCCGGCCAGCGCGGACGGGATTCCGCCCTTCTGCTCGGCGACCAGCACCGGTGAGATGAAAGCGAAGCTGCTGCCCAGGTAGCTCGGAAGCCCCAGCCGCTGCCCGCGTCCGATGGTGATGAGCAGGAAGATCAAAGTGCCGCATCCAGAAAAGAAGATGGTGGTGTTCGGCGGGAAGCCGATCAGCACCGGCACGATGAACGTAGCCCCGAACATCGCCAGCACGTGCTGGAAGCCGAGACCTACGGTCTGCGGCCATGCAAGTCGTTCGTCAGGCGCCACCACCTCCGTCGGGGGAATGTGCTTACCGTCGCCGTGCACCGTCCATAGGCCCAGTGAACTCACTTGGCACCCCTTTCAATAAAGGCCTCGTCCCACGGCCAGGGGCCACGACTATGGTTCCGCGGCCTTTTCCGGCCACTGGCACTCTGCTACCTCGTTTTGCACGGTACCGGTACGGTGGGGTTTCGACCAGAGTCCAATGTCACATGACTGCCAGGAAAGATGACGCCGCTCGTGGCCGGCATGGCGAACTAGCCTCGAGCGTTGATGTCAATCGGCAGTTGGTTGTCTGGGAATTCCCTACTCAAAGGCCCTTTCCTGCCGCTGGCAGCCGTCTGGAGCCATGGGGCTGGGAAAAGGCCGTGACAATCAAGCGCGGGAAGGCCGACGACGTGCCCAGGCCAGGCGCAACTCCCGACGACTGGTCGCCTCGACAGGGGCTTAGTACCGTCGCCGGCATGCAGAGTGCCGGACGCAAGGCGCGAATGGGTCAAGCCCCTGCCACAAATATGTCGATCTTCGTCATAATCGCTTCCGCCGCCAGGGCGACCCGGCCCGAGCCGGTGGGCCCGTGACCGCGGGCCTGCGCCGCTTTTTCGGCCAACCGGAGCTTGACCCGACCGGGCTCAAGTGGGCACGTCCTGCGAACCACATCCAGCACGGCGTCGCCCGCGGAGGTCTGGTCTACATGACCGAGGACAAACTGGGCTTCGAACCGAAACGCCTCGACGCGCTTTTCGGCGCCCGGGCCGTGTCGTGGCCCCTCTCCTCGGTGACCGACGTCCAGCTCACGCCCACGCTCCGCAAGCTGCGGGTCACCATCACCACCGACACCGGGCGCCAGCGGCTCCTCGTGTCGGATGCGCTCGCGGTCTACAACGACCTGCGGTCCTTGAAGCTCCGATAGCTTGGCGATGACCGCTCCTTGGCGGACTGCGCCGGGAGAGGAAGGAAGTGCGTCACCGTGTTAGTGCTCGTGATCGTGCTCGTAGTCGCGGCGTTCGCCTTGATCGTCTTCGACGCCCGTAGAGGAGCGACCAGGGTCCAAAGGGAGGCTCGGGACGCCGCTGCCCAGGGCGACAATCCAGCGGGGCGCACATCTTCAGGGCGGGCAACGCCGAAACGCACGCAGCCGGGGCGCAGTTCACCGCGCAGCCGGGACGCGCGCGCCCGAAAGCCCCGTTAGCGGCCCTGACCGAACACCTGATCGCGGCTTGCCCTTGGCCTCACGCCCTCACCACGTCGCTTCTTCGAGGCAGCTCTCCAGGATTGCGAGGGCAAGGTCCAGTTCGTCGCGGGAGATCGTCAAAGGTGGGGAGAGTGTGAGCACGCTTCCCATGGTCACCTTGAAGGAAAGGCCTCGTTCCAGGGCCCGGTAAAGGACGCTGTCTGCCGTCTCGGCGGCCGGTGCCCCGTCGGGTGTTATCAGTTCCACACCATGGAGCAGGCCCGCTCCGCGGACGTCACCGATGACCGGCAAGCGGCGGGCCATCTCACCCAAACGTGCGCCGAGGTACTGGCCGAGCTCGGATGCCCGGGCCACGAGGCCCTCCTCCACTATCACCTCCAAGGTGGCGATCGCAGCAGCCGCCAGCACCGGGTTCTTCTCATGGGTGTAGTGGCCAATGGACTTGTCCGCCATCACGTCGAGGTCGACGCGTGCCATTACGGCGGCGATGGGCAGCAGACCGCCGCCGAGGGCCTTGCCCAGCACGAGCACGTCGGGTGAGACGCCGACATGCTCGTGGGCGCAGAACCGCCCGGTCTTTCCAAGTCCGGTGGGGATCTCGTCGAAGACGAGCAGCGCTCCGGTGCGGTCACAGGCGCGCCGCACCTCCTGCCAGAAGCCCGGCGGCGGCAGATGGGGAACGGCACGGATCGGCTCGGCCACCACGGCCGCGACATCGCCCTCGCGCTCGAGGACGTAGCTGGCCATCCGGGCGCAGGCCATGAGGCACCGGTCGAGATCGGGCGTGCCGCCCGGTGCCTCAAAGCCGTAGGGACACCGGTAACAGGTAAAGGGGGCAACGTGCTCTGTGCCCGGAAGGAGAGGCCCTATCCCGCCCGAGCGGAAAAGGGCCTCTCCCCCGATCGAAGCCGCGCCGAAGCCCCCTCCGTGAAACGAGTCCCAGAAGCTCACCGTCTTGAACCGTCCTGTCGCCAGGCGGGCGATCTTGAGCGCGATCTCCACAGCTTCCGAGCCGCCCGGAGCAAAGAGCACTTTCCATGGTCCGCCAGGCACCATGGCGCACAAGGTCTCGGCCAGCGTCACAGCAGGATCACAGGTGAACCGGCGCGGGGCGAAAGGCAGGGAACGCATCTGCCGCTCCACGGCCGCGATGACCTTCGGGTGGCCGTAGCCGATGTGATGGGCGGAGTTGCCGTGGAAGTCGAGATACCGACGCCCGTCGGCGTCCTCGATCCAACACCCCTCGGCCTTGACGATGGCGCTCAGGCAGGGAGTCGACAGGGACTGGCGGATAAAGACCGCCTCATCGCGCCGGAGCAGAGCGCGCGCGGCCTCTCCGAGAGCGCGCTCGGCCCATCCGGCCCGGTTGGCGCTCAGGTTCGCGTCCCCTTCACGTTGGTCAGACACAGCCACGCCAGTCCAATCCCTCAGCAGGGCTCAGGGCTTCTCGCCTTTGGCCAAGCGTGCTTCGATCTTGTCAACCACCGCCACGACGTCGCTCAAGCGGTCGACCACGTAATGGGCGCCGGCCGCCTGCAGCCGCTCGGTTGCCTGCGCGCCGAGGCGGAGCTGTGACTCGGCTGGTTGCGCGGCGTACTCGGCAGCGGTGAGGCCTACCTCGTTGCCGGTCACGGCGACACCGACGGCCCACATGCCGCCGTTCAGCCCCTCTCCCATGTCGACGGCGGTGTCCCCGACCTTGACGACCGCCTCGACCGGGCTGATCGAAAGCTTGATCAGAGCTTGCAGGGCCATGAACGGGCCCGGCCGACCCGTCGGTGTGTCGCCGGCACAGACCGTCACGTCGGCTTCGTAACCCTGCTCCTTGGCGATGCGTACGACGACGTCCATGACCTCGCGCGGATAGCCGGTGGTCGAGGCAATGGCAAGGCCCCGCGCCCGCAGGGCGGCGACCGTCTCGACGACCCCGTCGATGACATCGGAGTACTGCTCGACCGTCTGCACCTGCAGGGGCAGAAAGCGCCGGTAGAGGGCGTCGACATCGGAGTCGTCAGGCAGGCGCCCGTGGGCGGCCAGCCACCTCGCGGCGACCTGGTCCATGCGCGTGATCGCCTGGATGTGGTGCCACTTGGCCATACCCATCGGGGCGCGCGCCTCGGCGACGGTTATGGGGACGCCCGTCTCGGCGAAGGCCTGCATGAAGGTTGCGACCGGAGCCATGCAACCGTGGTCGACGGTCGTCCCGGCCCAGTCGAGGACGACTGCCTTGAGTGGGCCGACATAACGATGAGCACGATCAGATGACATGGCTGGCCTCCGGGCCTACGAGTCGCGAATGTGGTCTTGTCAAGCTGTCAGCGAGGGTGCACCGTCGCGCACGCCCATTTCCCCGAGAACAGAGCCGATTGCCCCAAGTGCCGCACGAATCTCGCCTTCGCCGAGGTCGCCGATGCAACCGATGCGGAAGGAATCCGCCACCGTCAGCTTTCCCGGATAGATGAGGAACCCCCTGGCACTGAGGCGCTCGTAGAACTCGGCGAAACTGAAGTGCGGATCGGCCGGCATGTGGAAGGTCACGATTATCGGTGCCTGGTCCTTGCGCGCGAGAAGGCAGCGGAACCCCAGTTGCTCCATGCCGTCCACCAGGACCTGGTGGTTCCTGGCGTAGCGGGCGCCACGTCCGGCCACGCCACCTTCGCCGGCGTGCTCGTCGAGCGCCTGCAGGAAGGCCGCTATGACGTGGGTAGGCGGGGTGAAGCGCCACTGCCCGTTCTTCTCGAAGCCCTCCCACTGGTCGAACAGGTCCAAGCTCAAGGAGTGGGAATTTCCTTTGCACTGTTCCAGCGCGTCACGGCGGATCAGTGCGAAGCCCATGCCCGGCACTCCCTGGAGGCACTTGTTGGAAGAGGCGACCACGGCTGTGAACGGGACTTCCGCCGCATCGAGGGGCAGCGCCCCGAAGGCGCTCATGGCATCGATGATGAACGCCCGGCCGTGGGATGCCACTACGGCGGCCACCTCTTCGATGGGGTTCAAGATGCCCGAGGTCGTCTCACAGTGCACGGCCGCCACGTGGGTGATGTCCGTGCCCTCGGCCAGCCGCCGGTCCACGGCCCCCGCGTCGACAGTCTGGTCCTCGCGCCATTCGAGAGCTTCAACGCTGTGGTCCATGACGCGCGCTATCTGGACCATGCGCCTTCCGTACGCACCGTTCACCAGTACCAACAGCTTGTCGTCGCGCGCGAGCAGCGTCGCGATCGTCGCCTCGATGGCAAAAGTGCCCGACCCCTGGACCGGCACGCAGACGTGGGTCTCGCGGGCGTTAGCCAAAGCGACCAGGCGCTCGCGCATTTTGCTGTTCATGGCAATGAAGGCGGCGTCGCGCGAGCCCCAATCCCGCAACATCTTCTCCTTCACCGTTTCCGATGTCGTGAGCGGGCCAGGGGTCAGCAGATATGGAGCTCTCATGGCACCTCGCTTTGGGGACTGGCCGGACGATAACTACGCGGCGCACGCGAGCACCAGCCGGCCTCGCGGAGGCCGTGGTCTCGAATCCCACCTTGTGGACACGCATTCGTCGTGGCAAACCAGCAGGCACGATCTCGCGCCTGCCAACTGCGCCGGGGTTTCCGGTGACGAAGGGGTGCCGACTTACGGGCGCCGATAACGGGGGCGATCAGGGGGTCAACTGCCTTCCGACGACGAACAGCGCTTCATCGAGCAGCTCGATGTCGGCCCGGGCGCCAGCCGGGAGCGCGTAGCTGTCGGCCGCGGAGATCGTGGACGCCACCTCAACCCCGCCGGGGAGCACGGCGACGACGCGCACGGAGGCGCCAAAAAAAGAGGCACGAACGACCACCGCCGGACCGGCCGGCGAGGGCCGGATACGGATGCTCTCCGGACGGACCAGGACGTCGACGGCTGTGCCAGTGGCAAGCTCGGCACTGGCAGCGTTCGGGACGGCGAGGCGCGAGCCCAGGACGGCGACCGTGCCGGGGCTGACGATCTCGCCCGGCAGGCGGCTCACGGACCCGACGAACTGGGCGACGAAGTCGGTCGCAGGCTGGGAGTAAACCTCGGCCGGCGTGCCGAGCTGCTCGAGGCGCCCCTTTCGCATCACCCCGACGCGGTCCGACAACGACAGGGCCTCTTCCTGGTCATGGGTGACGAACAGCGTGGTGATGCCGAATTCGAGCTGGATACGTCGGATCTCGTCGCGCAATTGGGCGCGCACCTTGGCGTCGAGGGCCGACAGCGGCTCGTCGAGCAACAGCAGGCGCGGCTCTGCACACAGGGCACGTGCCAGGGCGACCCGTTGCTGCTGGCCGCCCGAGAGCTCGTAGGGGAAGCGCTCGGCGAGCCCGGTCAGCCCGACGAGGTCGAGTAGCTCCCCGGCCCGTGCCCGGCGTTGGGCAGCGTTGACCTTGCGCACTTCGAGGCCGAAGGCGACGTTGTCCAGCGCGTTCATATTCGGGAACAAGCTGTAGGCCTGGAAGACCATCCCGAGGTTGCGCCGGTGCGCCGGGAGCTTGGTGACATCCTCGCCGCCGACGAGCACCTCGCCCTCGTCGAGCTGCTCCAGCCCGGCCACGGCACGCAACGCCGTCGTCTTGCCGCACCCCGATGGGCCGAGCAAGGCCACGAGCTCGCCGGGCGCGACCGAAATGGAGAACCCGTCAAGCGCCTGCACCTTGTCGAAGCTGCGCCGGCACTTCACGAGCTCGAGCCCGGTGCTGGCGGCGCGGCGCTGCACCTGCTGAACCATCGCAACGGCACGGGTCACCGCGGTCATGTCGGCCTCGGTCGTGCTCATGTGACCTCCTGCACACTCGTCATGAGACAACCTCGGCGGATGCCGAGGCAACGGCGATCCCGGCGGGCGGCCCCTCCGGCGCGGCGGCGCCGGTCACGGCGGCTGAGCTGCGCCGGCGGCCGGAACCGAAGATGGAGATGGCTGCGAGCAGGCCCCACGTGACGGCCAAGGCGATAACCGAGAGCGCGACGGACAGGTACACGCCGCTCGTCTCGACGCTCGCCAGGAACACGGGGAAGGTCGGCTGTGTGGGCAAGAGGAGGCTGGCGACGGCGTACTCACCGAGCGAGAGCGCGACGACGAGGAACGACGCGGCGAGGATGCCCGACCGCAGATTGGGGAACAGCACCCGTGAGAACAGCTTGATCCAACCGGCCCCCATCGAGCGGCCCGCCTCGACGAGGGTGTGCAGGTCGATCGAGCGCACGCCGGCGTCGATCGCCCGGTACGAGTACGGCAGAGCTAGGACTACGTAAAGCAGCACGAGGATCACCGGCGAGGCGATGATCCAGTTCGGCAGGCTGTTGTAGACGCCGAGCACCCCGACGATGATAACTATGGGCGGTACGCCGAGCGGTAGCAGCGAGACCGCCTCGAGTACGGTCCGCCAGCGCGGCCGGCGCAGGTTGACGAAGATGATCGTCGGCACGAGCAGCGCGAGCGTCAGCGCCATCGCTCCGAAGGCGACCTCGATCGAGGTGACAATGCTCGAGCCGAGACCGGGCTGCGAGAGCCCCTGGGAGTACGCGGCGAACGAAAGCCGGCCATGGAAGCCGCCTTCCAGGCTGAACTGCACGGTCGCGTACATCGGGACGATCACATAGAGCCCGATCAGACCCAGCGTGACGAAACCGAACGTGCGGCTGCGGATCATGACGGTGGCCTCCTCCAAGCCGCCCTTATCGAGAGCCCGCTCATCGCAACCACCGTGAAGTGCGGCGCTGCACGAATACGTAGAGTGCGCCGGCGATGATCACCACGACCACCATCCCAAAGCCAAGCGCGTCACCGAGGTGGACCTGGTTTGCCACGGCGTTCCCGTCTAAGAACTGCCCGATCGTGAGCGGCACGAGCGGGACGACGCCTGTGGTCAAGACGTCCGCCGTGGCGTAGGCAGCAAAGGCGTCCATGAAAAGAACCATCATCGTCGCCACGAACGGTGGGGCGATGACGGGGAGCCCGACCTTGCGCCAGTAGGTGCGCGTGTCGGCCCCGAGCGTCGAGGCCGCTTCCCGCCACTCGCGTCGCAGCGCCTCGACGGGCGGCAACATCAGCAGAATGGTGAGGGGCAGCAGGAAGTAGAGGTACACGATGACAAGGCCTGAGAAGGACGAGATGTTGAAGCCGTGGTCGTAGGGATTGAACCCGAGCCGAGCCAGAAGGTCGGTGATGACGCCGCTGTTGCCGACCGAGGCGATGAAGGCGAACGCGAGCGGCACACCTCCGGTGTTGGCGAGCACCCCGCAAGCCGTCGACACGAGATGGCGCATCGTGCGGTTCGGGAAGCTCACGAGCGCGACCGCGCCGAGAAGGCCGATGACTCCTGCGACAACAGCCGAGACCGCCGCCAGCTCGAGGCTCGTGGCGTAGTCATGGAGGTAGGGCTGGCTCGAGTCGAGCAGCGTGCGGATGTTGGCGAGTGAGAGGCGACCGTTGTTGTCGTGGAATGCCTCGACCATCACCGAGCCGGCGGGCACGACGAGAAAGAGCCCGACGTAGACGAAAAACGGGGCGACGCCGATCACCGCCAGGAGACCGCGTCGCCGGCCGCGGTGCACAGCAGGGCCCGCGTCGCTGACGCGGACCCTGCCCTCACCGGATGCGGTACCCGCAGGCGGATCAGCCAACTGCAGACGCCCACTCCTTGATGACGAGGTCCTGGCCCGCCGTGACCTCGGACGGGGTGGCGGTTACGGGCGCCTGACTGAGCGTCGGGACGGCTTTTTTGGCCGCTGCCGATGCCGTGCCATCTTTCACCATCGTCGTCCAGGTGGCGGGAAGCGTCCCGCCCTCGGCCCACAGGTTCTGGCCGGTCGGCGAGTAGAGGTACTCGAGCCACAGCCGCGCCGCCGCCGGGTGTGGGGCGTAGGCGCTGATCGCCATCGCGTAGTACTGCGCGTACGGCTTGCCCGCCGGAACGACGATCTTCCAGTCGATGCCCGGGGACTTCGCCAGCTCCTGTTGCCACGACAATTGGTTGAAGTTCCAGTCGATCGTGGCGAGCACGCTCTTGTCGGCCATCGGCCCGTCGCCGGCTCCGCCGGCCTCGATCGGGTTGAAGTTCCCGGCTGCGTGCAGCTTTTTGAAGAAGTTGATGCCCGGCTGGACGTTGGTCACCGAGCCGCCGTTGTTGATGGCGGCCGCCATCACCGCGCCGAAGCCAGCACCCGAGGCCGTCGGAGCGTTGTCGAGGCCGACCGCGTCCTTGAACTCCGGAAGGAGCAGGTCCGACCAAGTGGTCGGCGCGGTCTTGATGACGTTGGCGTTGTAGCCGATGGTCACGAGGCCCGCGTAGTCATAGGCCCAGTAGCCCTTGGGGTTCTTCCCGCTTGAGGGGATTTCGTTCCACTCCTGGGTCTCGTAGGGCGAGAAGATCGGGCCCGTGAAGACCCCGGGCTCGCCGCTCACGGCCTCTGTGGCGTAGGTAAGGCCGATGTCGAGCACGTCGGGCTCGGCGGGCTTGCCCTTGTCGCTCACGATCTCTTGGATCTCGTCAGCGCTCGTCCCGTTCGGGTTGGTGTCAAGGATCTTGATGCCGTACTTGGCCGTGAAGTCCTTCATGATGTTGCCGTAGTTCGCCCACGTGGTCGGGTCGGTCGTGACGGTGAGGTTGCCCTCGGCCTTGGCGGCGGCGACGAGCGCGCTCATGCCGCCACACTGGTTGGCGGTCAAAGCCGTCGTCCAGCAGCTCGCCGAGGAGGCGTGGGAGCTAGTTACGCTCGCGCTTGCGCTCGTGACCGCCCCGAACCCGGCCACAAGGGCCGACGCTGCAATGGCTACGCCGGCGTACCAGCGCAGGGCTGTTTTCTTCTGCATCCCGCTCGGATCCTCCTTCTCGTCCCTGACGAACGTTCCGTTCACGGCGCGACCCGCTCCGGTCCCGGTTCCTTGAACCACCGAACTGGCAGCCCGGGCGCAACATAACTGGCGCAAATGAAGGCGGAATGAACGCAGCGCCACTTTGGAAGGACTATTGGGGGTCGCAGAGTAAACAGCCAGTGAAATCCTCATGACAACCATTTCGGTTGCCCGATGGAACGATGGCGGGTCCGTGACGGTGTTGCGAGCCGGTGGCCTTTGCCCTCTTAGGGCACCCAAGGCGCCGCGCGGGTCAACAGTTGGTCCTCGCGGTCGTCGGCTGCACGCAAGGACTGGGTGACGATCTGCACGGGAAAGTCCTCGTCGACTTGTCGTTCATGGAAGGTTGCGGCCGAAACGCGATTCGTGACCGGCACCTTCGACGAGGCTCTCGTACTCGAACGAACCGCCGGCTGTTGCGCGACGGGGCTGCGAAGAAACGTGTGGGAACAACGGGGTAGATCGGTCCGCGCCAGCTGCTGCGCAGAGCCCTCGCCAATAAGCCGGTTCTTCCTCTGGTCGTTGCGCCTCTGCGTCGGGCGCCGGGACAACGCCCGTCACAAGAATGGCCATCGGGGCTGCGCCGGCTTCGCGGCTTCGGGGAGCTCTCTCGGGCAAGCACGTGGACCTGCTCCTGGCGGCAGCTCTTCGAACCAAGCCCCGGCGACTGCGAGGTCGCAGCTCAAGTCGCCCGTGCGCTCGAGCTGTTCGTCGGCGCCTGCACCCGGTTCCGGGCGCCTTGTTCCAGGACCTCCAGGCTCAGGTGCCCCGGAAGACCGGCTGTCGCTTCTCGGCGAAGGCGTTCAGGCCCTCGAGATAGTCGCTCGAGTCGTAAGCCTCCCGACGCAGGCCCTGGATGCGCTCGTAGACCTGGGCCGCGATGGGCTGGTAGTCGTTGAGGACGCGCAGCTGCTCTTTGATCACCGAGATGGCGAGAGGTGACTTCGACGCCATGGTCGCGGCCAGGTCCAAGGTGTAGGCCTCGAGCTCGGTCGCCTCCACCAGGTGGTTGATGATCAGCCACTCCTTGGCCTTGTGGGCATCGACGGGCGCGGCCACGAAGAACAGCTCCTTTATGAGGTTGATCGGGAGGCGCCCGAGGAAGTGGAGCAGCCCCGTCGTGTTGTAGGGGAGCCCGAGGTTGGCAGGTGTGATGGCGAACATCGCCGTCTCGTCGGCGATGACCATGTCGCAGCTGAGCACGAGGTCGAAAGCCCCACCCCACACCGAACCGTGCACCATCGCGATCACCGGGGCCGGGAACGTGCGCACCTCACGGATCAGCTCCTCGAGAGGGTCGTTGTAGGCGAGCGGGTCGCGTCGGCCCCGGGGAAGCTCGGTTATGTCACGTCCCGACGACCACACGCGCATCCCCGCCGCCGCCCGGAGCACGACCGCGCGCACGTCCTCGGTCCGCAAGTGCTCGAGCGCCGCCACGATGCCGTTCGCCAAAGCGGCGCTGATGGCGTTGCGCCGGTGCCTGTCACCGAGGGTGATGACGCCTACCCTGCCCATGACCTCTATGGCGAGGGTGCCATTCACGAGGTCCTTCGCCGGGTCCTCACCCGGGCCGTCGCCTGCTGGCGACGCGGCGGGCTGCTCGTCCTTCGAAGGGTTCCGGCTGCCAGCGAGAGCGACATAGGTACGCGCCAAGGCATCCCTTCCCGCCCCGAAGACCGTGTTGAGGAGCTCGAGTGCCTCGATGCGCTGGTCGCCGGCCAGGTGCTCAGCCACTACGCGCCAGAGCACCTCCTCCAGGACGTTGAACTCTCCCTGCACCTCGCTGATGTCGAAACCTGCCGCGAAGCGGTCCGCCGCTAGCTGTTGACACGAGGCGATGATCGGCTCGGCACTGCCTTCTTGCACGCACTTGACCACGAGCCGGAACAGGTCCCGCAGGTGCCGGTGGCGCATCTCCGGACTCGAGGTCTGGTCGCTCGTGTGGCGGGGCTCGAGCTCGGCGACTGCCTCGTCGACGACTTGCTCCTCGGCGCCGGCGATTACTTCGGACGTTTCCATGACGGTACCTCCGTGCCCTTGGCGTCTCCGGGTGACCATGTGAGGTGGCCGGGGCCTGCCCTTCTCCGAGGAGCCGGTAGGAACCCTGAACGCGAGCGATGACCTTGAGCGGTCTGTCTGCGAGTCTAGGACGCCGCCAGTCCGGGCAGAAAAGCGGCCCGGATCAAAGAGGGGGCGGCGCCGCCGCGCTCAGCACTTGAAGTGCTTGACATCGAGGATGTGAGTGACGGCGCTCACGAGCCGGGAACGCCCCAGCTTGCCCGCGCTCACAGCGGCCGTCACCGCGGAGATCGTTTCCTTCGTGACCGACGCCACAGCTGTCGGGTCCGCGTCGAACAGCACCATGTCCGCGCCCGCCTCCAAAGCCGCCACGGTCGCTTCGGGGACCGTGTACCCGGCAGCGCTGAGGGCTACAGCCGAGAGCGAGTCGGTGATGACGAGGCCCTTGAAGCCGAGCTGATGGCGCAGCAGCCCCGTGATGACGGCAGGGGAGACACTCGCAGGAACGCCGGTCAGCCCGGGAACCGTGGCGTTGGAGATCATGACCGCCGGGACCTTCGCCTCGATCGCGTCCTCGAAGGGGATGAGCCCGTCATGTTTGAGGGTGCTCCACGGCGGTGTGGAGGCCGGCATGACGTCGGTGTTGCCCGTCGCCCCGCCGAGGCCGGGGAAGTGCTTGACGACGGGCACGATCCCGCCCGCCTCGAGCCCGGCCGCGAAGACGAGCCCGTCCTCCGACGCGATCTTCTCGTCGGCACTGAACGAGCGCGTGCCGTCCGGGTCCTCGTTGTCGGGACCCTGGCCGCCGTCGACGTCGAGCACCGGAGCAAGGTCCATCGTCACGCCCGCCGCCAGCATGCGCCGGGCGAGGCTCGTGGCCAGAAGGCGGATCTCCGACGTCGTCATGGTGGCGCCCATCTGCCTCGCCGAGGGGATGGACCCGACCAGGTTCGCCATGCGCTGGATCACGCCACCTTCCTCATCGGTCATCACGAACGGGGCGATGCCGTCGGGCGCCGTTGCGGCGAGGTGACCGAGCGCCGCTTTGAGGTCTGAGGGTGCGCTCGCCCCGAGCAGGATCACCCCGCCCACCCCGGCGGCGACCTCGGGCGCCACCGAAGCGACCTCGCTCTCGTCGACGGGAACGACGACGACCTGAGAGGCGAGCCGCGAGAGGGTCCAGGTGGAGACGGCACCGGCCCCGGCGCAGGCGACGTTCGGGGTCGCGACCTGCGGCGTGGCCACAGCCTCGGTGCCCAAAGGGGCGGCGGTCCCCGGCGCGAACGAGACAAAGAGCACGCTCAGGAGCGCCCCTGTCGCGCACGGCAGGTATCGGTGCCCTCGCGACGGGCGCGACCTCCAGGTGGCGGGGCGGCGTGTCATGAAACCATCATCTCGCGGGACCGGCCCGGGCGGCCCGCGCCGTCACGAGCCGCCCACGGTGCCGTCCCCGACTTGGGTGCGGCTCTCCGGCAAGGCCGCGGGCCAGGCGACGACTCGCCCGCGGACCGACAGCGCCACCCGCGCGCCCACCTCTGGCAGGGACCCGGCCTCCGACGTGCGGGCGACGAGGGTCAGCGATGCGTCCCATTCGGCCCGCAGTCTCACCACGGCGTCATGGCCGTAGAACTCCGAGTCGAGGACACGGGCGGTCCGGCGGTCCTCACCCTGCACCGCCGAGACCACTATCTGCTCGGGGCGGACGAGGACGACGAGGCTCTCGCCCTCGAGCCGCCCGGCGCCGGGGTGCGCACGGTCCTCGATCATGAGCTCACCGAGGGCGGTCTCGGCGCCACCGCCACGCGCCGTGCCGCGAAGGAAGTTCGTCTCCCCGAGACCGAGGGCGAGCTCGGGGCTGGCGGGGTGTGTGTAGAGCGCCATAGGCGTGTCGCACTGGCCGATCCGCCCGTCGTGGATCACCGCCACCCGATCGGCGAGCGAGAGCGCCTCGTCCTGGTCGTGGGTCACGAGCAGCACGGTCGTGCCGGCAGTCTTGAGCACGCGCCGGACATCCTGGCGCAGCTGGGCCCGGAGGGCGGCGTCGAGCGAGGCGAACGGCTCGTCCAGAAGAACCAGCGACGGTTCGATCGCGAGCGCGCGGGCGAGGGCGACACGCTGTTGCTGGCCACCCGAGAGCTGGTGGGGATAACGCCTCTCGAGGCCTTTGAGCCCGACCATGTCCAACAGCTCGCCGACGCGCCGGCCGCGACGCTCGCCGCGGGGCAGGCCGAAGCCCACGTTCTGCTCCACGGACATGTGCGGGAACAGGCTGCCTTCCTGGGGGACGAAGCCGATACGGCGACGGTCAGGCGCCAGATAGTGCTCAGCGTCGTCGACGACCTCTCCCCCCAGGCGGACCACGCCCCGGTCGGCGCGCTCGAAGCCGGCGATCACGCGCAAGAGCGTGGTCTTCCCGCTGCCCGAGGGCCCGAGGATGGAGGTGAACGATCCTGCGACGACCGCGAGGTCGAGACCCTGTAGCACGGCTTGGGAGCCGTAGGACTTGGAGATGCCGGTCAACTCGAGGTCGATCACGTCACGACCACAGGTGCCTGCGCGTGCCCGCGCCGGGGAAGCCGGTCGAAGAAACGACCGAGCACGTAGCTCGGCACGGCCGCGACGGCGATGATGACGAGCGCGAACGGGGCAGCCTGGCCATAGGAGAGGTTCTGTTGATAGGCCCAGAACTGGGTCGCGAGCGTCTCGGCGTTGGTGGGTATGAGGATCAAGGTCGCGGTGAGCTCGGTCACAGCCGATAAGAACACGAGGCAGAAGCCCGCTGCCACCCCGGGGGCGACGAGGGGGAGGGTCACCCTCACGAGCGCTGGGAGGCGGCGCACCCCGAGCGAGGCCGCCACCTCCTCGAGGGACACGGGTGACTGTGCCACCGAGGCCCGCACGCACACGAGGGCAAGCGGGAAGAACATGATCGAGTAGGCGAGGACGAGGAGGGGTGCCGTCTGGTAACCGAAGCTGTCCGCGTAGCGGGTGGTGAAGTAGGCGAGAGCGAGCGCGACGACGAGGCCGGGCATGGCGAGCACGAGGAACGTGGAGCGCTCCAAGAACAGGTGCAGCCGCCCGGGGTGGCGGGTGACGAGCAGTGCGACCGGCAACGCCATCGCCGTAGCCACTAGAGCGGCACCGAGGCTGTAGCCGGCCGTGTGCAACGCGGCGGAGGCGAGCGAGGCTCCTGTGAGGGCGTGTGCACCGCCCTCGAAGATCCAGTAGACCGACGACCCGATCGGCACCCCTAAAGCGGCCAGGACGAGCAGCGAGTAACCGAGGAGCACGGGCAGGCGCGCGCGACCGAGGTGGCTTCGGGTGAGCACCCTCTGGGCCCCCGGACCCGTGCGGCCCAGCCGGCCGCGTCCTCCCGAGACGCTCTCGCCCGCGAGCACGAAGAGGCTCAGCAAAACGAGCACGAGCGAGAGGGCACAGGCCACCGAGGTGTCGACGATGTTGAACTCCGTGAAGATCTCCGTCGTGAAGGTCTGGAACCCGAGGATCTCAAAAGCGCCGTACTCGGCGAGGATGACGAGGGCCACGAGAAGGCACCCGCCCAAGATGGCCCGGCGCGCCTGGCCGACGGTGATGCGGAAGAAGGTCTTCACACGTCCGGCCCCGAGGCTGCGGGCGATCTCCTCCTGACCCGGGTCGGCTCCGCGCAGGCTGGCGGCGACGGGCAGGTACACGAGGGGGTAGACGGCCAGCGTCATGACGAGCACCGCTCCCCTGAAGCCCTGCACCCAGGTCGAAATCGACGACCAGCCGAAGCTCACGACGAAGTCCGGGATGGCGAAAGGGACCACGACCAGCACAGCCCAGATGCTCCGGCCGGGCAGGTCGGTCCGCTCGACGCCATATGCGGCGAGTGTCCCGATCACCGCACAAAGGAGCGTGACGACGAAAGTGAGCCGGACCGTGTTCCACAGAAGGCTCGCCGTGAGCGAGCGCCAGATGAGGTGCCAGACGTTGGACACGCCCGCACCGGCAGACTCGGTCAGAAGGAAGGCGAGCGGGAGCGCCAGCACGGCCACGACGAGCAGGGATGTACCGACAAGGACCTTCGGCCGCCGCCGGGCGGATCTTGCTGCCACGGTCAGAGCAGCTGCACGTCGCGAAGCAGGCTGATCGCCTGCGAACCGGTGCCGAGCTCACCGACGGAGATCGGGTTCGGCTTCAGCTCGGCGAAGGGCGTCTCGGGCTGCACGGTCTTCACGCCCGAGGCGATCGGGTACTCGAAGCTGATCGAGTGGGCGATGATCTCCTGTCCCCGTGCGGAGACGAGGAAGGCGAGGAACCTCTGCGCAGCCGCCTTGTGCCGGGACGACTTCAAGATCCCGGCGCCCGAGATGTCGAGCACGTAACCGGGGTCCTGCGCCGCGAAGTAGGCGATCCGCGAGCGGATGTTCGAGGCGCCGATCTCGGCGCGCATGCGGTACCAGTAGTACTGGTTTACGACCCCGAGGGCGACGACCCCGCGGTTCACCATCGTCGAGATGGTCTCGTTGTCGGGGTAGACGTGGCTTCCCGCGTTGGTCTTCATGCCTTCCAGCCATCTGAGGGTGGCGGCCTTGCCGTAGGTGCGCAGCACAGAGGTGACTATCGGCTGGAAGTCCGTCTCACCCGCCGCGAAGGCGAGTTTGCCCTTGTAACGGGGGTCGGCGAGCTCGAGGACGTGGGTCGGCAGGGCGTTCTTTTGGATCAGGCCCGGGTTGTAGATGATGACGCTGACGCGGGCGGAGATGCCGACCCAGTCCGCCTGCGGTGAGTTGTACCGCGCCGGAGTGTGCTCGAGCGTCGAGCGGTAGACGGGGGCGAGCAGGGCCTTTGCCTGCAGGTACTCGAGGGCCGGGGAGTTCTCGGTGAAGATCACGTCCGCGGGCGACCGCGCCCCCTCCGCGATGATCTCGGCGTCGAGGACGTCCTCGTCGTCGTTGCGCACGTCGACGCCTATGCCGGTCGCCTTCTCGAACGCCGCCACGAGGGCGTCGGTGGTCTGTATGTGCTGGCCGTTGTAGAGCGTGATCGTCACGTGTCCGGTGCCGGACGGTGAGGCGGCCGCACAGGCCGCCAACAAGAGCGCCAGAACGACGATGAAGGCAAACCTGAGTGCTCGCCTCAGCGTCGCTGGCCCCGAAAAAAGGGCGGGGACGCGAGCAGGGGAACGGGAAAGCGTTCGGACGGAGAATTGAATCGCGGACGCTCCTCTTTCATCAGCGGTGGTCCCCCCACCCTAAGGGCCGACTGATGAATAGTACTGGCCGCAGCCCCATGACCTGCCGCAACGCCCGGGGCGAGGGCTACGCCGTGCAGTAGGCGTCGGCGGCCGTGAGCGCCTCGTCGAGGATCTCGATCCCCTCGCGGGCTTCGGCTTCGCTCACGTTGCAGGGCGGCACCGCGTGCAGCCGGTTGAAGTTCGTGAACGGCAGCAGGCCCCGCTCCTTGCAGGCGCGGACGAGGTCCGCCATTGCGGCACTGGTGCCGCCGTAGGGAGCGATCGGCTCGCGGGTCGCCTTGTCCTTCACAAGCTCCAAGGCCCAGAACACACCGAGGCCGCGCACCTCGCCGACGCAGGCATGGCGGTCGGCGAGCTCGGCGAGACCTGGTCCGAGCACCTTCTCGCCGATGAAGGCGGCGTTTTCGACCATCGCCTCCTCCTTCATGGTGTTGATGGTCGCCACCGCCGCCGCGCACGCGAGCGGATGGCCCGAGTAGGTGTGGCCGCCCGCGTAGACGCGCTCTTCGAAGCTGGCGGCGATCGGGTCGGAGATGACGACGCCCCCGAGGGGCACGTAGCCGGAGTTCACGCCCTTGGCGAAGGTCACCAGGTCCGGCACGACGCCGTAGTTCTCGAATGCGAACCACTTCCCAGTCCTGCCGAACCCGGCCATCACCTCGTCGGTGATGAGGACGATGCCGTGACGGTCGCAGATCTCGCGCACCCCTGCGAGGTAGCCGGGAGGCGGCGGCATGATGCCCGCCGTGCCGGGAACGGTTTCCAGAACGATGCCCGCGATGGTCGACGGCCCTTCCAAGAGCACGGTCTGCTCCAGGTGCTCGAGGGCCCTCCGGCACTCCTCGGCCTCGTCGGCGGAATGGAACGCGGACCGGTACAGGAACGGGCCGAAAAAGTGCACGACTCCC